>OIWT01000974.1_pt1 | contig 36856 bp, 29 predicted proteins | sample 1587701 | NCBI WGS metagenome assembly OIWT01 (sample SAMEA3888904, study PRJEB22519) | human gut metagenome | biome: human gut; feature: human-associated habitat; material: faeces | place: Denmark | collected 2009 | reverse complement strand
TTCCTTGTTTTCTTTCAAGATTGCGAACGAGCCTAGCGAGTTTCGCAATTACCTAGTATATTTTCCATAAACACACCTCCCACATCTGTCTGGTTCGTGTAAACGAACCATATCAAATTGTATAACTCTTACAAACAATTCTCCCAAATTGAATCTGCCACTCCTCCTTTTTCTTCTTTATGATACCCGATAGAAGATAGAAAGAAAAATTGTAACTGTGAAGATATCAGACAGCTACAGGAAATCAAGGAAATCCTTGAAAAGGAGGTTTTATGAAAAGATTTGCGAAAGGAATTGTCAAATGCAGGGGGATGATTCTGATCATTGCCATTGCGTTGCTGATTCCGTCAGCCATTGGATACTTCAATACCAGAATCAATTACGATGTATTAACGTATCTTCCCAAAGATATTGAAACCATGGTAGGACAGGACATTCTGCTGGATCAGTTTGGCGTTGGAAGCTTTTCCATGTATATCGTGGAAGGAATGGATGCCAAAGATGTTTCTGCCCTGAAAGAAAAAATTGAACAGGTTGATCATGTGGATTCAGTGCTGTGGTATGACAGCTTTATGGATCTGAGCATTCCGATGGAGATGCTGCCGGATGAAATTTATGATGCTTTTAATAATGCATCGACAGACAGTACGATGATGTTCATCCTGTATGACACCGGAATGTCGGCAGATGAAACCATGGATGCGGTAGCCGAAATCCGGAAACTTTCCAATGAGCAGTGTTTCTTAAGCGGAATGTCAGCGATTGTTACGGATACGAGAGACCTGTCCAACAAAGAAACACCGATTTATGTCTGTATCGCGGTCATCCTGTCCACGATCGTTCTTTCCCTGACCATGGATAGTGCATTGATTCCGTTGTTTTTCTTTTAAGTATTGGATTTTCCATTATCTATAATCTTGGAACCAACATCTTTTTAGGAGAAATTTCTTATATTACACAGGCTCTGACCGCAGTCTTACAGCTTGGTGTCACGATGGACTATTCGATTTTCCTCTGGCACAGCTATCAGGAACAGCAGCAGACGCATCCGGACAAAAAGGAAGCTATGGCAGAAGCAATTGAGACAACCTTTACATCGGTCATCGGAAGTTCCACCACAACCGTGGCCGGATTCCTGGCATTGTGTTTTATGAGCTTCACACTCGGACGGGATCTTGGACTTGTTATGGCAAAGGGTGTTATCTTCGGTGTGATCTGTTGTGTAACCGTATTGCTGTCCATGATTCTTATTTTTGATAAAGCGATTGAAAAGACCAGACACAAGCCTTTGATGCCGAGTTTTGAAAAGACCTCTGCGTTTATGACAAAGCACTATGTGCTGTTTGCAATTCTGTTTGTCCTGATCTGGATTCCGGCAATCTGGGGTTATAACCATACCGGTGTTTACTACAACCTGGACTCAAGCCTTCCGGAAAATCTTGCCAGTGTGCAGGCCAACAGCAAGCTCTCCGATGATTTTGATATGGGAGCTACCCACATGGTGTTGATGGATGTGAATCTTCCTGCCAAGGATAAAGCAGCGATGATGGATGAGATGGAGGATGTCAAAGGTGTGAAAGCCGTTCTGGGACTTGAAAAAATTGTAGATCCTTCCATCCCACAGGATTTTATTCCACAGGAAATTCTGGATACGCTGGAAAGCGATGAATATGAGCTGGTGCTGATCACTTCCGAATATGCCGTTGCTTCCGATGAGGTCAATGAGCAGTGTGATACCCTGAATCAGATCCTGAAAAATTATGACAGCAAAGGAATGCTGATAGGGGAAGCGCCTTGTACCAAGGATCTGATTGAAATTACCGATACCGACTTTAACACCGTAAGCGCCGTTTCAATCGGAATCATTTTTGCCATCATCTTCTTTGTATTTAAATCCGTAAGCCTTCCGGTGATTCTGGTCGGCGTGATTGAATTTGCAATTTACATTAATATGGGTCTTCCTTACTATACCCACACAACACTGCCGTTCATTGCATCGATTGTCATCGGTACGATTCAGCTGGGATCCACAGTAGACTATGCGATTCTGATGACTACCCGTTACAAGACGGAACGAAGCGCGGGAAAGAGCAAGCAGGAAGCCATTACCATTGCGCACAGCAGCTCGATTCAATCCGTTATTGTCAGTGCACTGAGTTTCTTTGCAGCAACCTTTGGCGTTGGACTTTATTCCGATATTGATATGATCAGTTCCTTGTGTAACCTGATGGCAAGAGGCGCTATTATCAGTATGTTCACGGTAATCTTCATGCTTCCGTCCATGTTCATGATTTTTGATAAACTGATCTGTCATACCAGTGTTGGATTTACACCGGAGAGTGCAGCGAAGGAAGCAGCAAGGAAAGCAAGAAGACACCACGGTTCACGGAAACCGAAACTCAGTTAGAATGATAAGCTTTCCATGGCGAAGCCACAGGTTTGTGAGAAAAACGTAATGATATGAAATGGTAACGATTCTGTATGGAGCGAAGTTTAAATGGATGTTGATAGAAACGGAAAGGGTAACTATGAAGCACGGAACGGTTGCCGGAAAGGAAAATGATTATGAAAAATATGGAAATTAATAAGAAGCTGGGATTTAAAGTAGTTGCTGTCCTGACAAGTGCCTCCATGATTCTCGGAGGACTTGCCGGATGCGGAAAGGAAGCATCTGAGGAAGTGGCTGTAGTGGCACAGAGTGCAGAAGCAGATGAAAATGATGATCTGCTTTCCAATGTAATGAACCAGGTGGCACACCGTTCCACTACCACAGGCACGGAACCGAGAAAAGACGAAGTCGTTTATGTCATGGCAGATGCACAGGGAAATACCCAGAAGATTATCGTCAGCGACTGCCTGAAGAACGCAAACGGAGAAAGCACCATCACCGATGCTTCCTCCTTAACGGACATCAAGAATGTCAAGGGAAATGAATCCTATACGGTAGATGCCGATGGAAATCTAGTCTGGAATGCAGACGGAAGCGACATTTATTATCAGGGAACGACCGATAAGGAGCTTCCGGTCGATGTGTCCATCAGCTATGAGCTGGAGGAAAAAGAAATTGCACCCGAAGATCTGGTTGGAAAGACCGGAAATGTTACAATCCGTTTCACTTATACCAATAACGAGAAAACAACCGTTGAAGTAAACGGCAAGAAGAAGGAAGTTTATGTTCCGTTTGCCATGATTTCCGGAGCCATCTTACCGGCAGAGCATTTCAGCGATATTGAAGTGACAAACGGCAAAGTAATTTCTGAAGGGGATAATAATATTGTTGTTGGTATGGCTTTCCCGGGACTGAAGGACAGCGTCAATATCGACAGCCTGAAGGAGAAGGCAGTTGATGAAGAAGCAAAGGAAAAGCTGGATGAAGTGGAAATTCCGGAAACCGTTGAGATTCATGCTTATGCAACCAGTTTTGAAATGAATCAGACGATGACAATGGCTATGTCTGATCTGCTGTCCGATCTGAACATGGATGACACACTGGACATTGATACCAGTAAGATTACCGATTCCATGAATGAATTGCAGGATGCCACGCAGCAGTTAAAGGATGGCTCTACGGAACTGAATGATGGTGCGGCAGATCTTCAGGAAGGAGCTCAGACACTGGCTGACAAATCCAGGGATCTGGATTCCGGAGCAGGAGAACTGGTGGATGGAATCAGCACACTGAATGATGGTGCGGCTGAGTTGAACAATGGTGCCGGCAGCCTGAAAGACGGCATTGATCAGGTAAACAGTGGTGCAGGAAGTCTTTCCGATGGAGCAGCCACTCTGAATTCCGGCGTACAGACATTGAAAAACGGAACCTCTTCATTGGTAAGCGGAGCAGGTGAATTAAACAGTGGTGCAGCCCAGCTGAAGGATGGAATCACGAAGGCTTCGAATGGGGTGAATGCAATTAAGGCAGGATTTGAAAAATCAAGTAACTTCAGTCAGACAGATGCAACGACATGGGGACTTAATTTATTAAGCCAAACAGCTGCAAGCACAGCACAGAAGCTGGCACAGGCACTGGGGTCAGTCTCACACAGCTCACTACACAGATGAATGAGATGCAGACCGAAGTTTACAGCATGGGAGAACAGCTTGCCGAGGCAAAGGCAGCCGTTGGTGAATTGGGCGGTGTTCCTTCCAGAGGAGCCAGCTACGATGAAATTGCCGGATACTATGCAAATGCAGCAGCGTCTTCCAGCGAAAGTTCCGGTTCTTCCTCAGACAGTTCCTCATCGGGCAGTTCTTCTTATGAAAGTTCCTCAAACGAAGGATCTTCAGATACAGAGGCATCCAATGAATCTTCCGGATCTTCTGCTGAGAATTCTTCCGGTGGAGTAAATACCGATGCCGGGTCAGATACAGGTTCTGCCGATGAAAATTCATCCGGTGAAAACGTATCCGGTGAATCTTCTTCTGATGAGAGTTCTCCGGAAAGTGAAGACATGGTATCTGTACAGAGTTACGAAGTAAGTGCTCCGGCAGCAGTTGTTGAAGAATTTTCTACAGAAGAAAACGAAGCTACGAATTCTGATACGGAGAACGAAAACTCCGGCGAGAGTGGCCCTTCGGCTTCCTCTTATGAAGATACTGACAATAGTGGAAACAGCAACGTTAATAACAGTAGCAGCACAAATAGCGACACCAATAGCAACAGTAACCAAGAATCAGCAGCAAATACTTCCTATGTACAGGAGGAGCCATGGAATGACCGTTCAACCGGAAGCTCCTATGAAGGTGGTGTTCCTTCCAGAGGAGCCAGCTATGACGAAATCGCGGAGTATTATTACAAGCTTGGCCAGATGAATGCTTATGAAAATGTCGAGCAGATGCTTCCGCAGGGAGCAGCCGCAGTAAGTACTCTGAGTGAAGACGGAAACGGAATTGCCGTCTATGCAGACGGAGCCGGTTCAGGTTCAGGTACAGGTACAGGTACAGGCGCAGATCCTGCTACGGAGTTAAAAACCGCAGCAGCCCAGCTTGTTCAGCTTACCGCAGGAGTAGATGCAGGAATTCAAAAAGTCTATGAAGCACTCGGCCAGCTTCAGGTTGGGGAGCCAAAGGATCAGGGAAAAGGCGGCTTCGTTGCCTTAAATGTAGGTGCAGCAGCCCTTGCCAAGGGAACTGAAAGTGCCGTTTCCGGAGCAAAGCAGCTGGATGATGGAACTTCCCAGCTTGCAGCAGGAGCACAGACGCTGAAGGATGGTACACAGACCCTTCAGGATGGTACCCTGGAACTCTTAAGGGGAGGTCAGACCTTGAAAGACGGTACTTCCCAGTTCATAGACGGTACTGCCGAACTGAATGATGGTGCACTGCAGCTCCTCGATGGTACAGGAGAACTGATGGACGGATTATTTACCTTTGATGAAGAAGGAATCAGTAAACTGACCGATCTTTTCGGAGACAATGTACAGGATGTGATTGATGAACTGAAGGCAGTCTGTGATGCAGGCTGCGGATATAAGATTTATTCAGATTCCGCTTCTGACATGGATAGTAGTGTGAAGTTCATTTACAAAACAGAAGCGGTCAAATAACGCAGATGGGAGTCTAAGATGACAATGCTGGAAATGGCGTTGATCGCCGCAGGTCTGTCCATGGATATCTTCGCATGGACAGCCTGTCGAAGTACTCTTTTTTTCAATATCGGGAAAAAGAAACTGTTAAGCTTTATCGGAGCCTTCGGGATATGGGAAGTGATTTCCATATCCTTAGGCTTTTATGTGGCAAAGCTGCTCAGGATGACAAATCTGCTCGACCACTCGGAAGGTTTTTTAAAACTGATCGCCGTGGTAATCTTCTTTGCGCTGGCCATCCGGATGCTGCTGCTTGCCATGGGAAAGGAACTGATTGACGAACACAGACAGGATGAGGTGCAGTTCCTTCACCTGATGAAGGACACGTCCGTTATTGCAGCGAGAACCTTTCTTGTGGGACTTGCTGTTTCCCTGTGCAATACCGGAGTGGTTCAGCAGTACGCATTATTGCTGGTGCTCGGAATTCTGATGGCCATTGCAGGACTGTACGCCGGATATACGTATGGATTCCAGATTAAGAATAAGGCATATTTTGCAGGTTTCCTGTGTCTGCTGGCAGCAGATGTAGAAGTGATGATCCGATTTTTATTGCGTCTCAATGCAGTATAAATTCCCGGTATTTTAAAGCATATGCAGCAGGAAATGAGCCGTTTCCATCCCGGCTGTTGGAAACCGCAAAGCTCAGACCGGAATTCTGAAGAATCCGGCTGTTTTCATTTTCCGCATACCCTATATCCGGTGTGGAAATATAACAGTCACAGTCCGGCAGGTTCTCATGTACCATTTGGTACATCCCCTTCCAGACTTCATCCAGCATCGTGGATACCTGCAGTATCTCTTTCGGAGTCTGGACAACCATTCCGCCGTTTGTAATATAAAGAAGTTCCTCCCGGATGGGAGCAAACAGCTTCTGTTCGCTGACAAACTGCCGTCCCGAACAGACAGCAAAGTGTATTCCGTACCAATTGATCAATTACGGTCATGTATTTTGCATCAATCTGCAGGGTACCGTCATTTACGAGGGTATCGTCGATGTCTGTAGCAATCAGTTTAATCATAAGTGTTTCTCCATATCACATGTTACTGTTAAAGAGCAATATGCTAATTATCATTTTAAGATGGTGCGTTGTAAAGTACTGTCAAGAAATTTAAAAAGAGGAGTCTGACCAGAATGAAGATTTCAGTAACATTTCCGAAATTCACTTGGGCTTTTCCCGGTACTCTTCTTGAATAATCGACTAAAATATTTCTCGTCCTGATATCCGATGCTGATGGCAATTGCCTGAATGGATTTGTTTGTTTTACTGAGTAAATCCTTTGCATGCTCAAGACGTATGGTCGTGCAGTAATCACTGAATGACTGACCGATGATGTCGTGAAAACACCGGCTAAAATAACTGTAACTCATTCCGGCATTCCGGGCGATTTCCGTGGCATCCAGTGTGGAGGCATAATTTTGGTCAATGTATACTTTGGCATTGAAGATTTGTTTGGTTACATCGTTGGAATATTTTAAATCCGTTCGAAAAAACTGTGCTCTTTCATAAAGTTCTGTGAGCCATTCTTCAACTTCAAACCAATTGGCGAAAGATGCAGGAAGAGGAATGGATTCTCCGGTAACTTCGCGGTAGGAGCTGTTCCATAGCATTTCCAAGTTTAGAAGGAAATGATATAACTGCGAAGGTTTAAGATGACAGTTCTTTAAGTTAACACGGAATCGGTCAAACAGTTCGTTTTCATGGATCCAGTTAAGGGAGGTCCATTCCTGTTTCATAAATTCAAAAGTGGCATCATCTGAAATTAGAGTGTTCTCACACAATTCAAAAGCATTAATATGATTAATTTCCTGTAATGGGCGATAATCGTAAAAAAACTGATTTTTCAGATACTGGTTCAGCGATTTTCCTAATGAGGAATAGGTCATTTCATAAACGCCCGATATGGATAATAGCATTGTATCATGAAAGGGATCAGGGAATAGAAAACGGGTATGATCTGATTGAAAAATCCAGATATTTTCCTGATATTCGTACCGATCAGATGGAGCAATCTGATTTTCTTCGAAAAACTGATGAAGTCCGGTGGATTTATCCTGATCAATGCTGATCAGTGCATAGATTTCATTGGTCAGAATCTGCCGTAGTCTCCAATCGGATAGAGACTTGGACAAGGAAGTCTTTTTACTGATTCCAGCCTGAATACGGTTTAAAATCTGATCAAAGTTCTCCTGATCAAACTGTGTTTTGGAAATGTAGTCAATGGCACCAAGACGCAGAATCTGCTGAACATATTCAAACTCTGTGTGCACGGTGAGCACAACATAGGACAGATTGGGATAGCGCTCGGAAGCTGCCTCAATAAAGGCAGCACCGCCCATGATAGGCATATCCAAATCAACAAGTGCAACGTCGATATCCGGATGGCTTTCGAGAAAAGCAAGAGCCTCTTTGCCGTTGGAGGCTTCCCCAACAATAGTCATCTGATGCTCTTTCCAGGGCATTAAAGTCTGAATTCCCTTACGTGTAAGGATATCATCGTCAATAATCAGTATTTTCAACATCATAACCCCGTCCTTTCAGTTTTGGAAGATGAATCGTAAAAGTAGTTCCCATATTCAGATTACTTTCAATATTAATGTCAACAAGTGCATGATAGTACAATTGCAGAATACCGAATACATAAGAAAGACCAATTCCTTTTCCGGAATGCTGATGAACCTGCATGGACGATCCTGCGGATAATATCTGGGAGGAGCGGAGTGTTTCCTGCAGAGTTTCCAAATGGGATTGATCCATACCGGTACCGGTGTCGGATACGATAATTTCTATTTCTGAATCCAAAATCGTTATCCGGATCATAATGTCCATATGTTCACGATAACCATGAGACAGTGAGTTTTCAATCAAGGGCTGCAGGATGAACTTCGGGCACGGGTAATTGAGATTGGAAACGGAAGGCTGTACCTCCTGGGTATAGGTAAACTCATAGCGTACCTTTTGCAGATGAACATACTCATTTACTGCATTTAATTCACGTTGAAGATTCGTATTATAATTGTCCTTATCCAGATTATAGCTGAGTAAATGCGACAATGATTGTGTGATGGAGTCAATTTCTGTCTGACCGTTCATAAGAGCAAGCCAATGAACGGTATTTAAGGTATTCATTAAAAAATGCGGATTGATCTGTGCCCGAAGTTTTTCCAATTGCATTTTCGTATTTGCCTGTTCCTGAATGACAGCGTGAGCAAGCATTTCCTGTACCTGCTTTTGAAGAAGCATAATTTTGCGGAAAATAAAATCAAATTCCGGGATGGATGAAGGATTCTCTCCGGAATATTCATGGTCGGTAACGATCTGCTCTAATGCATGATCAAAAAGTTTTAGAGGACGATAGATACTTTGCCAGAATCCAAAGGCAGAAAGCGCCAGAAAAATTGAAAAAATGACAGCCATCCGAGTAAATCCCTGAATCCCGTCTTTGTACTGTGAGGTATAAACAGAATGAGGAACGATAACGTAAGTAGACCATCCTTGAGATGGTTTTTGGGAAAATATATGGTACTCTGAATTCCTTTGTGACAACAGGTCTGATATATTTATATCAGGATAAACATCAGAAGGGAAGGAACTGTATAAAATATCACCACTTTCGTTTGTAAAGATGACATAGGCTGAATGCTGTTTTAAGTTTTCAAAATTTCGATCAAGAGAGTAAAGACCGGATTCTGCTGAAAAAATAATCGGGTTTCCATTAGGTAAAATGCCGATACGCTCCAATGAGAAAACCGGATTACTTAAAAATTCACTTTGACTTGCAGAGGGACCATAGTATTTGAATAAATCATTTTCATACAGATAACAGGAGGCGGTAATGCGTTTGTTTAACGGTAGACTGGAGTAGATGATTTCATCGTTGACAGGGTCATAAAAAAACAGTAGTGCAATATCGGTTTCAGACATGGTGAGGGTTGAAATTTGGTTAAGGAGATCAGAGTAATACTGCTGCTTTTGGTATAGATCTGTACAAGCTTCATAAAGACAGATGGTGTTCTGTATATCTTCATTTGTCAATAGCTGTTGGGAAGACAGAGTTAGCTTCCACAGTAGATTTTGCGATGTGTCATTCAAATCATTTACCATAGAGAGATACTCCTTATTCAAATTTTCTACTGTGGACTTTGAGACATAACGATAAAAAGAGACAACAAATATCAAAATGGTGGCCGATAAAATACTAAAAAAGATAGCAAATATTCTGACTTTAAGAGAAACCCGTATTTTTTTACCATTCATTACAGCACTCTCCGATTATAATTTAAATGACAATTATGGCAATAACACTTGTACATATTATAAAATAGCAGACAGAGAATGGCAATTGAATTGAGACTTACATGGTGGAAAAATTTGTCCGGAAGGTAGATTTTTTTGAATATACAGTAAGCAAAATAGTAGAAGAGTCCTCCGTTTGAGCAAAATGAGCAGTGTAAGAATAGAGATCAAACAGTTAGAATGAAATTAACAACAAACACCAAGCACTATTTGGAAAGAGAGGGAATCTTATGAAAAAGAAACTAATAGCGACCTTGCTTGCCGGCACAATGCTGATCAGCTTATGTAACGGATGCGGAGCGGAAAATGGTGGCAGTGGGGATGCTGCACAGAGCGGAGGACAGACAATACAGGCGAGTGATAACCTCCCGGTAGATGAGAACGGAAATCCGAGTCCTTTTGGCAAGTACACAGAGCCGGTAACAGTAGAAATTGTTCAATCAATTAATCCATCGGTACCGCTTCCGGAAGGAGAGTCGGCAACGGATAATTTCTATACACGTTATATTAAGGAAAATATGAACGTGGATATCAAGGTAAAGTGGCAGGCATCTTCATCAGACTATTCACAGAAGCTGAACCTTGCAATCGCATCGAATGACCTGCCGAATATTCTGGTTGTTGGTGAAACAGAGTTTCAAAAGCTGATTAAATCCGATTTGATTGAAGATCTTACACCCTATTATGAAACTTACGCATCCGATACCATTAAGGATAATATTGATAAAACAAATGGAAAAGCAATTGAGAATGCCAGCGTGGATGGAAAGCTATATGGACTTCCCAATGTACAGACAGAAGCCGACGGGTATAATTTGATGTGGATTCGTCAGGATTGGCTGGATGAACTTGGATTGGAGGCCCCGACAACGGTGGAAGAACTGGAAACAGTTGCCAAGGCATTTGTGGACAATCAGATGGGGGGAGAAAATACCATAGGTATCCTTGGGCCTACCATTAATTGCCGGCTTTATAATGATTTCTTATCTTCCAGCAACAATATGAACAACCTGGATGGTATTTTCCAGGCATATAAATCATGGCCGGGATTCTGGATTGAAAATGAAGATGGGCAGATTGTTTATGGTTCCACCACATCGGAAACCAAAGAAGCCCTTGCAGAATTACAGAAAATGTATGCAGAGGGAATTTTAGATCAGGAACTTGGAGTGAGAAAGGATTCGGATGAAGCCTGGAAAAGCGGTAAGGCAGGAATTCTGTTCTCCCCCTGGTGGTTTAACGTAAGGGATTGCATTGCGAATAATCCGGGAGCAGAGTGGAAAGCATATGCAGCTCCGTTGGCAGATGATGGAAAGTGGTATGCAAAGCTTGGAGGAGTCGGCGGCTCTTATTGTGTGGTACGAAAGGGATATGAACATCCTGAAGTAGCCTTTCTGCTGAACAACTTTCTCAGAAGAGATGAGGGAAAATTTACGCAGGAAACAACTACGGATATTGGATACTACCCGGGACGTGTGGTAATCACACCTGTGGATGAATGTGCATATACCGTAGAGCAGTTACGCAGGAAAATGAATGGTGAAGCTGTGGATGATTATGATCCGGTTAATTATAAGATGCTGGATACGGATCTTAGCTCATTGGATACTTGCTTTAAAGATTCTTTCCAGGATTTTAGAATTGATAATTGGAATCTGGATGATACGAACTTCAGTCGTCTGTATTCACTGCTCATGGGAACAGGTGCTCAGGTTGATGCCGAAGAAGCCGGACAACTGGTAAGAGTATACAGTACTACTTACAGTCAGACAGCAACCATGGAGAAAAAATGGACAAACCTGAAAAAGAAGGAAGATGAAGTCTTCCTAAAGATTATCATTGGAGATGCAGATATTGATTCGTTTGACACTTTCGTTGAAGAGTGGAATGCAGAGGGTGGAAAGGAAATTACTGCAGAGGTACAGGAAAGCGCAAGTAAGTAGAACAGGTAAAAGGGTGTTCCAAATGCAGAAACGCATGAAAGACACCCTTTTCTAGCAGGAGGAGAAAAGCAAATGAAGAAGAATCATATCACATTAATCAATTATTGGATTATGGTTATTCCCGCATTGATCTGGCTTGTAGCGATTAATATTGTTCCAATGTTTGGAATCATTATGGCATTTCAGGATTTTAATCCGGGAAAGGGAATTTGGGGATCGGATTTTTCCGGATTGGAAAACTTTGAATATATGTTTCAGATGAAAGATGTATCACAGATATTTGTCAATACAATTGTTATCGCAGTTGGGAAACTGCTTCTAAACGTTGTTATACCCGTAATTTTTGCACTGTTGTTAAATGAAATGAAGAATATGCTGTTTAAAAAGACGGTTCAGACTATTGTTTATCTGCCACATTTTATATCGTGGGTAGTAATGGGAGGAATATTGCTGGATGTGTTTGGATTGTACGGTCCCATTAATGGAATAATGAACAAACTGGGCTTTGACTCCATAGCATTTTTCAGAAACTCGGGAATGTTCCGACAGCTGGCAATTGGTACAGATGTCTGGAAAGAGTTTGGTTTTAACGCCGTGGTGTATCTGGCTGCGTTAACAGGTATTAGTCCATCTCTTTATGAGGCTGCTGCTATTGACGGAGCGGGACGGTGGAAAAGGATGATTCATATTACGTTGCCGGGACTTAAGCCGATCATTGTATTAATGACAATTCTGGCACTGGGAAATATTCTGAATGCAGGATTTGACCAGATCTACAATATTTATAATCAGGCAGTATATTCAACCGGAGATATCATTGATACCTGGGTATACAGGGTGGGACTAAATGACATGCAGTTCTCATTGGCAACAGCAGTAGGACTGCTGAAATCCGTAGTTGGCTTTGGCCTGATTTCCATATCATATTGGATTGCCTATAAAAAAGCAAATTACAGAATTTTTTAGGGAGGCACATGATGGTAGAAAAGAAAACAATAGGACATCGGTTAATCAATATATTATTTGCGGTAATTCTAATTATTCTGGCTATGAGCTGTCTGCTTCCCTTGTTATATAATCTGGCAGTTTCGTTAAGTTCCAAAGCAGCTGCAGAAGCCGGACTTGTGAGTTTTTGGCCGGTTGGATTTACCTTGACGGCTTATAAGGAAATTATGGGAGAAAAAAGCTTCTTTGTTTCTTTCTGGGTGGCAGTAAAGCGCGTGTTCTATGCGCTGCTTACGACACTTCCGATATTGACACTGGCTGCTTATCCACTGGAAAAATCAAAACAGGAATTTAAGCCAAGAAACATTATTTTGTGGATATTTGTATTTTGTATGCTGTTTTCAGGAGGAACCATTCCCTGGTATATGGTTATGAAATCCTATAAGCTTATGAACAGTGCATTTGGCCTTGCTGTTTGCGGCGGCGTTCCGGTTTTTAACCTGATTCTAATGGTAAATTTCTTTCAAGGGATCCCTAAAGAATTAGAAGAGGCTGCAATGGTAGATGGAGCAGGCCCTTGGTACATTTTGCTAAAAGTGATTGTCCCACTATCGAAACCGGTTATTGCAACAGTGGCACTGTTTACGATTGTAGGGCATTGGAATGAATTTTTTCAGGGTCTGGTATTGTCAACGGGAGAGCAGTATTATCCGTTACAAACGTATATTAAACAGTTGATTTTCCAATTAGACACATCGCAGATGACCGCAGAGCAGATTAAACAGGCATCCATGATGTCCAATACGACCTTAAATGCTGCGAAAATATTTATTTCCATGGTGCCGGTACTTTGTATTTATCCATTTCTGCAAAAGTACTTTGTAACCGGAATTACATTAGGTGGTGTAAAGGAGTAGACAGATGGATCGACAGAATATAAAAGAAATTGTATTTACGCAGGATCCTAAGAAAATGAATTGGTTAAGGGACGATTATCCTTATGCAGAGGTGAGATGTCCGGAAGAATTTTCATGGACAGTACATCATGAACATGTAAAGGATGAATTCGTCACTACGATCAAGATTGTTAATAACAGCGCCCATCCCTATTTTACTAATCTTGATACCCTTGCAATTTCTTTTCCAATGGAAGATCGGTATGATACAAGCGATATCAGTCTTGATTACCGATGTCATACACATATTTTTTGTGGGGAAGATACAAGCTATGTAATGTGCCTGAGAATGGGGGGAGATGCCCCACATCTGGGAATGGTTCTTACGGAGGGAAGCTTATCCGGATATAGTGTGGAAAGAGATACAGAGAAGATGAGTAATGATAGGGGGTGTTTCTGGCTGCACCCATCTCCTAGGGAATTTGCACCGCATGAAACCATGAAAGTGTCGTGGAAGATTTTCCCACACAATGGAAAAGAAGATTTTTGGGAAAAACTGAACAACTTTTCGTCCGTGCTTAAGGTTCAGGCAGATAAATATATACTCTTTAAGGGAGAACAAAGCAGGATTACGATAGAGGCGCCATCTTCTGATCGAGAGCAGAAGATAGTTGTTCAGGGGCAGAAGCTTACCATGTGTGAAAATGGAAAATACCAATACAATTTTAAAGGAAAAGAAACAGGGGAATACGATCTGCGGATTGAGTATGGAGAACGAAAAACACATTGTCGGTTGTTCATACAGGAACCCTTGGAAAAAATTCTGAGCAGAAGATGTTGTTTTCTTGTAAAACATCAGCAGTATCATGGTGTGATACAGGAACTTGTGGGAGCATATCTTGCCTATGACAATGAAGAGAAGCACTGTGTATATACACCGGAGAATGACTATAACGGAGGGAGAGAACGAACCGGTATGGGTGTTCTCATGGCAAGATTTCTGCAAAAATATGGTGTAAGTGGACACGAGGAAGAAGAAAGAAGCCTGAAGGAATACCGGGCATACTATCTGCGTGAACTGGTGAATGAGGAGTCGGGAATCGTGTGCAACAACAGCGGATATGATAACAGCTATTTCCGTTTGTATAATTATCCGTGGGCGGCTGTTTTTTTTACCGAGTGCTGGAAATTGTGGAGAAAGCCTCGAGATTTGAAGATTGCATGCAAAATTGTGTATCAGTTCTATGCACAGGGAGGCGATCATTTCTATCCAATTCAGCTGCCGATGGAGATGCTTTATCGTGAAGTGAAAACAGTTGGAGATGAAGAAGAACAGAAGAAATTGAAACAGATGTTTATAAGACACGGAGAACGTTTGATGGCAATAGGAAAACATTATCCGGCGTCAGAAGTTAATTATGAGCAGAGTATTGTGGCACCGGCAGCGGATATACTGCTTCAGGTATACCAGATTACAGGAGAAACCAGGTATCTGGATGGAGCCCGTGAACAGATAGAAATTCTGGACTTGTTCAATGGGATTCAGCCGGACTATCATTTAAATGAGGTAGCAATACGGCATTGGGATGGCTATTGGTTTGGAAAGCGGCGTTTGTATGGGGATACGTTTCCTCATTATTGGAGTGCGGAGACGGGAAGGGTATTCAAACGCTACGCTGAAATCACCCAGAATGATGCCTGGCTGAAAAAGGCAGAAAAATCTCTCAGAGGGGTATTGCCCATGTTTTTTGAGGACGGATCCGCTTCCTGTGCGTATCTGTATCCTTGCTTTATCAACGGTGAGAAGGGACAGTTTTTTGATCCATATGCCAATGATCAAGACTGGGGATTATGTTCAAATATGGAGAATATAAAGGAGCATGATGATGAAAGATAAGAAAATAAAAAGAATTTTGTATGGGGGAGATTATAACCCGAATCAGTGGCCTCAGGAAATATGGAAAGAAGATATGCGTTTTTTTAGAGATGCCCATATCAACAGCGCTACGGTAAATGTGTTTTCCTGGGCCAAAATACAACCATCAGAAGAAAAATATGATTTTAGCGAACTGGATCTGATCATTGATATGCTCAGCTGTGAAAATTATGATATTGTGCTGGCAACGTCTACTGGAGCATTGCCGGCATGGATGGCAAAAAAATATCCGGAAGTGGAAAGAACGGACTGGGAAGGACGACACCATAAATATGGGCAGCGCCATAATGCATGTCCAAACTCTCCTGTTTTCCAGAAATTTTCAGCGGCATTAGCCGGAAAACTGGCAGAACGTTATGGAAGAAATCCACATGTAAAATGCTGGCACATCAGCAATGAATATGGTGGTGACTGCTACTGTGAGAATTGTGAAAAAGCTTTTCGAATCTGGCTGCGGGAGAAGTATGGTACATTAGAAGCTGTAAACAAGGCGTGGAATACAGAATTCTGGGGACATACACTATACGATTGGGATGAAATTGTGGTTCCGAACGCATTAAGCGAAGGATTATGGGATGGAAGAAGTGCATTCGCTGGTATATCTATAGATTATAAAAGATTTAATTCAGATGGAATGCTGAAGAATTATATTGCCGAAAGAAATGCAATTCGTGAGTATGATCCGGAAGCTGTTATAACAACTAATTTGATGGGAACTTATAAAGGGTTGGATTATTTTAAGTGGGCGAAGGAAATGGATGTGGTATCCTGGGATAATTATCCGGCTTACAACACGCCATGGAGCTTTAATGCAATGAGCCATGACCTTATGAGAGGATTAAAGGACAAACCTTTTATGCTGATGGAACAGACTCCCAGCCAGCAGAATTGGCAAAAATATAACTCGTTGAAACGCCCCGGACAAATGAGAGCACAGAGCTATCAGACAATTGCACATGGCGCGGATACGATTCAGTTCTTCCAACTGCGGAGAAGCGTTGGAGCATGTGAGAAATTTCATGGGGCAGTGATTAGCCATGCGGGAACTGAGAATACCAGAGTGTTTCGAGAAATACAACAACTCGGAAAAGAACTCGAGAACTTGGGAGACCTGGTTCTTGGCAGTAAAAATGAGGCCCAGGTTGGACTGATCTTTGATTGGGATAATTACTGGGGATTGGAATATACAAGCGGTCCAACGGAAGATCTAAAATATGTGGAACAGATCCATGCATATTATGAATATTTTTATGAGCGAAATATTCCGGTCAGTATGATTCCGGTGGATGCGGATTTTAGCAAATACCGGATGGTGGTTGCCCCAGTCCTATACATGTTGAAAGAGGGAATGAAAGAGTCACTTCAAAAATATGTACAAAATGGTGGTGTTTTCGTTACAACTTATATGAGCGGAATAGTAGATCAGTCGGACAATGTATATGTTGGCGGTTATCCGGGTCCTTTAAGAGAACTCGCAGGTATATGGGTTGAAGAAATTGATGCATTAGCACCGGAGCAGACCAATAGAATTCTGACTACAGATGGGGAGTATCATACTTGCAATCTGGTATGCGAGAGAATTCACCTGGAAGGGGCAGAAAAGCTGGCAGTTTATGAAAGTGATTTTTATGCAGGTGAACCGGCCGTGACCAGAAATTTGTTTGGAAATGGTATTGTATATTATATAGGAACACAGCTTCAAAAGGATGGCAAAGCATATATCCTTGAAAAGGCATGCAGGGATGCTGAAGTACAGGAACTGGTTAAGGATGGTCATGGACTGGAGATTGTTTGCCGGAGAGGAGAAGAGAAAAAGCTGTATTTCGTTATGAATTTCAATAAAGAAGATCGAAGTATGCCTGAAAAGTTCTGGGGAAGCCGAGATATGTTAACCCATAAGGAAATAACCAGAGATACTGTTCTTAAGCAGTATGATGTATATATTCTGACGGAACCATTGGACTAGCTGAAGTGGGAACTTTAGGCTTGGATTAGCGCAGAAACAGGAACATAGTAATGTCATATTAATTAAATAAGGTTATATGTGGGTAGGAGTACTTTGGATGAGTTTCTTGTGCCATGGAAAATAGTATGCTATAATGTGCCCGTAGGCTTGCGTGTGCAGACAACATATACAAATGTGCAAAATACAAATGTATATGAGAATTTGTCTTTCGCGAAGCTGACAAATCAAGTAAAATATGAGGAGGACTCACAAATGAAGAAATTTTCTGTTAAAACAGTAGTTGCGATTGGTATTGGAGCTGCATTATTCTTTGTATTAGGTAAGATTGCAATTCCGTCATTCGTGGCGAATACCAACATCAGCTTACAGTATGCAATCCTTGCAATGTTTGCTACCCTGTTTGGACCGATTGCAGGAGCACTGATCGGATTTATCGGACATACCCTGATCGATGCTACAAGCTATGGTCCCTGGTGGAGCTGGATCATTGCATCCGCAGTGGTAGGTGCGATCATTGGTCTTATGACCATGAAGCTTGACTTAAGCGATGGCTTTGACAAAAAGAAGATGATTAAGTTCAACATTGCACAGATTGTTGCCCACCTGGTAGCATGGGCTGTTGTTGCACCGGTTCTTGACATTGTGATTTATTCCGAACCTGTTGAGAAGCTGTTTGCACAGGGACTTATGGCATCAATTGCTAACATTATTACAACCGGCGTAGTTGGAACATTACTGTTATTTGCATATTCCAAGACCCTTGTTAAGAAAGGTTCCTTAAGCAAGGAAGATTAATCAGTATGGATCAGAGCTGTTGCTTAGATGCAGCAGCTCTTTTTTGAGTAGAGTATTATTGAGTAGAGTACTTAATGAAAGCAGGCCATAGGCGCAGCTTGAATTATATTAGAAAGGGTTTTCCATGACTTCTCCAATCATTTCATTTCAGGATTTTGGATTTCAATATGATGCACAGGCAGAACCGACGCTGCATCACATCAATCTTGATGTATATCCCGGCCAGAAGATTCTTATTGCCGGGGCGAGCGGCAGCGGGAAGAGTACTGTTGCAAGCTGTATCAATGGTCTGATTCCCCATGCATATCCCGGTAAAATTACAGGGAAGGTTCTGGTGGACGGTAAAGATGTGACACAAAGCAGCGTCTTTGATTTGAGCCATACCGTAGGAACGGTTCTACAGGATACGGACGGACAGTTTATCGGACTGACCGTGGCAGAGGATATTGCTTTTGCACTTGAGAATGACTGTGTGCCGCAGGACGATATGAAGAAAACGGTGCAGAGAGTGGCACAGCTTGTGGATATTGAGCATCATCTGGATCATGCACCATATGAATTGTCCGGAGGACAGAAGCAGCGGGTCAGTCTTGCCGGCGTTATGGTGGATGATGTGAAGGTTCTTCTGTTTGATGAACCGCTTGCAAACCTGGATCCGGCAGCAGGCCGGGCTGCAATTGAGCTGATTGATGAGATTCAGGAGAAAACCGGAGCGGCAGTTCTCATTATTGAGCATCGTCTCGAGGATGTCCTGTGGAGGCACGTGGATCGCGTGGTGCTGATGCAGGACGGAGCCATTGTGGCGGATTTACCGCCGGGAGAACTGCTTTGTGGGAATTTCCTTATGGAGAGAGGAATCCGGGAGCCGCTTTATCTTACGGCACTTCGGTATGCGCTTGTTCCGGTAACACCGGAAATCTGCCCGGAGCATCCGGATACGCTGAAGCTCACCGATGCACAGAAGCAGCAGGTAAAGAACTGGGTTTTAGAGCAGCAGGAGGAAGTAAAAGAACAGCAGCCGGGTACAGAGCTTTTAAAGGTTGAGCATCTTTCATTCAGCTATGGCGAAGGAAGGAAGAATCTCGAGGATATAAGCTTTACAATTTATCCGGGAGAAATGGTCAGCATTGTCGGAAAGAACGGTGCCGGAAAGAGTACGCTTGCCAAGCTGATCTGTGGCTTTGAGCATCCACAGGAAGGAAAGATTTTCTTTCGCGGAAGAGATCTGGCTTCAGATACCATTAAAGAGAGAGCCTCTTTTATTGGTTATGTGATGCAGAATCCCAATCAGATGATTTCGAAGCCGATGATCTGGGATGAAGTGGAAATGGCACTTTTACAGACCGGGATGACACCGGAAGAGCGGAAGGAACGGGTAGAAGAGACCTTAAAGATCTGTGGTCTTTATCCCTTCCGGAAATGGCCGGTTTCTGCGTTATCCTTTGGACAAAAAAAGCGTGTGACGATTGCAAGTATTCTGGTGCAGCGCCCACAGGTGATTATCCTTGATGAACCTACGGCAGGGCAGGATTATCACCATTATACCGAAATTATGGAGTTCTTAAAGGAACTCAATGAACAGGGATTTACGATTCTGATGATTACGCATGATATGCATCTTATGCTGGAATATACAAAGCGGGCGATTGTATTCTGTAAAGGAAAGCTGCTCGCAGATACGACATCTGCGCATGTGCTGAATGATCCGGAGCTTGTGAAGCGTGCAAGCTTAAAGGAGACAAGCCTTTATACGTTGAGCTTAAAATGTGGCGTGGAACCGCCGCAGAGACTGACGGAGCGGTTTATTGCCCAGGAAGAACATACACAGGAGAAAAAGGAGGTTCCGGCGCATGGCTAAGGTTGCAATTTTAAGCTATATCAAGCGGCAGAGCTTTGTACATGAACTGACCGGAACAACAAAGCTTCTGTTTTTCCTGATGTGGAGCATTGCGTCCATGGTAACGTATGATACCAGAGTGCTGGTTGTCATGCTCTGTTTCAGTTTTGTCATATTTAAGCTGAGTAAAATTAAAATTAAGGATATCAGCTTTGTGCTGGGACTTGCAGCAGTATTTTTACTGCTGAACAATTTCTTTGTGTATCTGTTTTCCCCCGAATACGGGGTAAAGCTTTATGAAAGCCGGGATGTGCTTTTCACGATTGCGAGTCCCTATACGATTACGGCACAGCAGCTCTTTTACCATCTGAATATGACGATGAAGGTGGTCTGTGTGGTTCCGGTGGCACTGCTTTTTATTGCATGTACGGATCCGAGTGAGTTCGCAGCGAGTCTTTCGGGAATTGGTGTGAATTACCGGATCGGCTATTCGGTGAGTCTGGCACTCCGCTATATTCCGGATGTGCAGCGCGAGTATCACAACATCAGCCAGGCACAGCAGGCCCGTGGTGTTGATCTGTCCGGCAAGGATAAGGTGCTGACAAGAATGAAGAATTCGGTAGCCATTCTGCTTCCGCTTGTTATGTCGAGCCTCAATCGTATCGAAACGATCAGTAATGCTATGGAGCTTCGTGGATTTGGAAAGAAGGAGAAGCGGACCTGGTACCGGAAGCGTCCCATGAAAAAGAGTGACTGGATTACGCTGATCATTGGAACCGTGATTCTGATTGGAGGACTTGCCATTACCTTCTGGGATGGAAGCCGGTATTATAATCCGTTTTTATAATCCGGCAGCTTATGAATGTACAGGGCCGGACTGCAGCTAATATATGGCAGTATGACACGTCAGACGCCCTGAGCAGTTACCATATATTTCAGGATTGGTTATAATGAGAAAGTTGTTAAGGAGTGTATCACATGAAAAAGAAGCAGACTCTGACAGGAATTTTGGTTATGATTCTTGCAATTGCCCTGGATCAGCTGACGAAGCAGTGGGCGGTGGCAGCATTAAAGGGAAAGGAAAGTCTTGTATTGATTAAAGGGGTACTGGAATTTTCCTACCTTGAAAATACGGGGGCAGCATTCGGATCCTTCCGGGGACTGCAGATTCCGTTGATTCTGGTAACGCTTGTGATCATTGTATTTGTGGTTTATAAACTGGTTACACTACCGGATAACAAAAGGTTTTATCCGATCCGGATGTGTGGTGTTTTTCTGATCAGTGGTGCAGTGGGAAATCTCATTGACCGTGTGATGAACCGCTATGTGGTGGATTTTATCTATTTTGTTCCGATTGACTTCCCCAAATTTAATGTGGCAGACTGCTATGTGACGGTTACGGTTTTTGTACTGATTTTCCTGTTCCTGTTTTATTATAAATCCGAAGAGACGGATGTGATCCTTTCTTTTACGGCAAAGAAAGACGGCGGAAATGAATCTGCAGGAAAGCCGGATTGAAGCATTATAGAATATTGCAGAGCCAAGCAGGTCAGTCCGGTGTTTCGTGGCTGACCTGTTCCTGTGTTGTAGGAAAGAAAAAAATGTGGTAAACTGTAACTGTTGTGAGTCATGTAAATTATGGGTAACTATTCAGAGCCATGCAAAATTGCTTTCTGTGAATGCCTGCATTCAGGGAAATACAGGCCATGATTTATATGGAGAATAGCTTTGAACAGTCAATAGAATGCTGTAATAACCGAGGATAGACCATGAAATTATTGAGTGCAATTGTCCCATGCTACAATGAAGAAGAAAATGTGCGGGACTTTTACGACGAGTTTATAAAAAACCAGTCCTTTTTCAGGGAAAAGGATCTCGATTTTGAACTGATTTACGTGGATGACGGTTCGAGAGACCACACTGTTGCCGAGGTGAAGAAGCTGATTGAAGCAGACAGCCGGGTGCATCTTCTGTCCTTTTCACGCAATTTTGGAAAGGAAGCAGCAATTTATGCAGGTCTTGAAAAGTGCCGTGGTGATTATGCCGTGTTCCTTGATGCCGATCTTCAGGATCCTCCATCGCTTCTTCCTGAGATGTTTTCTTATATCGAGCAGGGATATGATTCGGTTGCAACGAGAAGAGTTACCAGAAAGGGTGAACCGAAGATCCGGTCGTTTTTTGCCAGATGCTTTTATAGACTGATGCACAAAATATCAAAGACGGAAATTGTGGATGGTGCCAGAGACTACCGTTTAATGACCAGACAGGTAGTGGACGCCATTCTTTCCATGCCCGAATATAATCGTTTTACGAAGGGAATTTATGGCTGGGTCGGTTATGAGACCAAGTGGCTGGAATATGAGAATATTGAACGTAAGAAGGGAGAAACCAAGTGGTCCTTCTGGAAGCTGTTTGTGTATTCCATTGAAGGAATTACGTCGTTTTCAACTGCCCCGCTGGCCCTTGCCGCACTGATGGGGGTTCTGTTCTGTATCCTGGCATTTGTTTTTCTGATTTTCATCTGGGCAAGAGCCATGATTTTTGGGGATAAGACCTCAGGCTGGCCCTCCCTTGTATGTATTATCCTGCTGATCAGTGGCGTGCAGTTCTTCTGTATGGGCATTCTTGGACAGTATCTTGCCAAGACCTATCTGGAGGTAAAACGCAGGCCGATTTATCTGATTAAGGAAGACCTGTAACTTTCAGAGCTGTGTAAAATTGCTTTATGAATAGTTATTCCACCATTATAAAATTGTGAGGTGCAACGTGAGACGTTTGGAATCTCTGAAGCGGGTATGTGTATTGTGGCTGAGCCTTGCCGGCCTTCTGCTTGAAACAGCAGTTTATGCTTATATCTGGTTCCGGAATTATTACCCGATAGTAAACCGTTTTAATCTGGGGCTGAAATTCTTCTTCAAGGGACATTTATTGATTATTGCCATTTATTTTGTACTGCTGTTTTTCTTTACAAGCACGTATGGCGGACTGAAAATCGGTTACCTGAAGCCGGGAGATGTATTTCTTTCCCAGCTGGTGTCCCTGTGTATTGTGGATGTGATTACTTATTTTCAGATTTCCCTGATGAGCAACCGTCTTGTGCCGGTCGTATACTTTGCACAGGCCCTGGTTTTACAGCTCCTGATTTCAGGAATCTGGACGGCGTTCTGTAACCGGGTTTACCGCAGGGTATTTCCACCGAGAGAAATGCTGCTTGTACATGGACACCGCAGTATTGAAGATATTTTACGGAAATTTGAGTCCCGCAGGGACAAGTACCGCATTACGAAATGTGTGAACATTAAGGAAGGAATCTGGAAGATCCAGGAAGAGATTGATTCCGGGTTTCACGCCGTTGTATTATGGGATATTTCCACCGAAGACCGGAATAAGCTGTTGAAATACTGTTACAGCCGGTCTGTTCGTGTTTATATGATGCCGAAGATTCCGGATGTGCTGATTGCCGGAGCCGATCAGCTCCATCTGTTTGATACACCGATTTTCCTGACGAGAGAATATGCACTTACCGTTGAGCAGCGCATGGCAAAAAGGATGATCGACCTTGTTCTTTCACTGGTACTGACGATTCTTACGTCACCGATTATGCTCATTACGGCTATCTGTATCAAGTGTTACGATGGGGGTCCCATTCTGTATAAGCAGACCAGGTGTACCTGTGGCGGCAGGGAATTCAGGATCATGAAGTTCCGCAGCATGAAGGTGGATGCAGAAAAGGATGGCGTGGCAAGACTTGCTTCGAGAAATGACAGCCGGATTACGCCAATCGGTAAGTTTATCCGTATGGTGCGGATCGACGAGCTTCCGCAGCTGTTTAATATTCTGATTGGGGACATGTCCTTTATCGGACCGCGTCCCGAACGTCCGGAGATCATTGCACAGTATGTGGAACAGATGCCGGAATTCGTATTCCGTATGAAGGTGAAAGCCGGACTTGCCGGATATGCACAGGTCTATGGCAAATATAATACAACGCCATATGACAAGCTGAAGCTGGATCTGTCTTATATTGAGAATTATTCCTTATGGCTTGACTTAAAGCTCATGCTGTTAACACTGAAGATTCTGATTAAACCGGAAAGTACCGAAGGGGTTGACAGCAATCAGACAACAGCCATGAAGAATGGGGAAGACCGCAAATAAAGGAAAGTGAACGCACATGAATGAAGATTATAAGAACCGGGGAATGGATCTGAAACGCTTCACCCTGTATTTTCAGAAAAAAATATGGATTATTTTACTGCTGATCCTTGTGGGAGGAATGATCGGTGCGATCTCGTACCGGATGATCCGGACCATGAAGATGCCGGTGGAATATGAAAGTGTTTCCAAGCTGTACATCACCTTTAACCAGGATGAAAACGGGGATGTATATCAGTATTATAATGGCTACACATGGAATGAGCTGCTGGATACCGATCCTATTCTGATTGCAATTATGAACCACCTTACAGGGTATGAGGAAGAAGAAGTCAAGGATGCGGCCTCAGCAGAGATTCTGTCTGATATCCGTCTGCTTACCATAACCGTAAAGGGTGACAGTGAGAAGATGGTGCGCGAGATTCAGGCGGCTGTAGAAGAGGGGCTTGCGGATTATGCAGATCAGAGTGAGGAGCTTCGTAAGATCGTGACGATCCGGTCCGATATGCCGAGGCGTATTTACTGGAGCGATGATACCACGAAAGCCCTGATTGCAGGAGCGGTTCTGTTTGGTCTTGTCAGTTTCTTTGTTTTTGGATTTATGTATGTGTTAGATGACGGGGTATATGTGCAGGCTGATGTGGAACGCAGATATCCCTATAAGGCACTCGGCATTATGACGCGGAACCAGAAGGGACTTCAGCCCTTTGTCAGGGAATTGAAGGCCGATCTTCTGTATGTGATGGGAGATTCCAGGGACATGCTGCTTCTGGATATGGATAATCACGGAGAGCTGCGTCAGGCTGATATGGATAAGCTCTTAAACTGGGAAGAGGGCGGAACCCTCGGCGGTGATAAGGATATCGGTGGCGAACTGGTATGGCATGTCCGCAAGGAGGATGAGGACGAGGAGGATGAAGACATTCTTCCGGAGCCTAAGGAATGGAAGATTACCGTATTTAATGAAAGTGACATGGGAGAAGAGCAGTGTGCAGCCATTCGTAAAAATGGCGGTGTGATTCTGCTCATCCCGTTTGGAAATGATGTAAGCCGTAAGACCGAGAGAATGCTGAGCTTCTTAAAGAATCAGGACTGCAATGTCTACGGTATTATTGTGACGGAAGCTGATGAAGAGTACCTGAACCGGTATTTTGCATAGCTTTTGGGCCGTTACGGATAAACACGGAAAGCAGGATAAGTTATGAAGCTTCAATTACTGGTATCAGCCGTGAAGGAAGAGGTTACGACTCTGGCGGAACGCATGAATGTCCGGACGGATGCATGGATTGTGAATCAGTGTGACCGGTTTGGCTATCAGGAATATGAATACAGGGAGCATATCATCCGGTGTCTGTCGATGGCAGAACGGGGCGTGGGACTGAGCCGTAATACGGCACTGATGCGTGCCGATGGAGATATTCTCCTGTTTTCAGATGAAGATCTCATATATCAGGATGATTATGAACAGAAAGTACTTCAGGCATTTGAGCAGCATCCACAGGCACAGGTCATTACCTTTAATTTTGAGGTAGACGAACGGAGAAGAACGTATTATAACGAAACCGGGCATTGGGTTCACTGGTATAATTATGGCAGATATCCTGCGTATGCGATTGCTGTCCGGCGGGATGCAATTTTAAAAGCAAATGTAACCTATTCCCTGTTATATGGCGGTGGCGCGAAATACAGCAACGGGGAGGACAGTCTGTTTTTACATGACTGCCTGAAAAGGGGACTGCGGATTTATGCAGATACGGCATTACTGGGTAAAGAGGTGTACCGTCAGTCAACCTGGTTTTCAGGATACCATGAGAAGTTTTTCCTTGACAGAGGGGTATTATATCATGATCTTTACGGATGTATGGCGAAGCTGTTTTCTATCCGTTTTTTATGGAGCAACCGGAAAGAAATGCTTACCACAATAAATTTCCGGACAGCTTACGGACTAATGAAACAGGGGATCCGGGAAGGAAAGCTGCGATAGGCGGAGAGGACGCTTATGATTTTATATAGTTTGGTAGCAGTGCTGGCAGCAGGACTTACACTGCCGGTCGATAATCATTATGAAAACAAAGGATTTCTATATACACGTCAACAGGTACTGAACAGGCTCTGTCTGGTATCTGTTTTTCTGCTTTTATTTCTGGTGTCGGCACTTCGTCTGAATGTGGGAAATGATTACGCGAAATATGTGGAATTTATGCATCTGATCCGGTGTGATGCGGTGGTTCCTACGGAATTCGGTTTTAACTGGGTGGTAAAAATTCTGTACGGAATCAGCGGATTTGAGAATTATCTGCTTGTCTTTGCCGTGTTTGCATTTGCGACCATTTACCTGTTTTTAAAGGCGATTTATCAGCAGGCGGATTCGTTCCCGTTCAGCTTTTTCCTGTTTATGGCATTGGGATATTATTTCCAGACCTTTAACACGGTACGGTACTATCTGGCACTTGCGATTGCCCTCTTTGCCATTCCCTATGTGCTCCGGAAGGAGTGGGGGAAGTTTATTCTGCTCATTCTGCTGGGGGCGACGATGCATAAGTCTCTGCTTGTCGTGATTCCGTTGTATTTCCTTGCTTCCCGTTGCTGGAAAAAGTGGCAGCTGGTCCTTGCGGCGCTGTTCTGTTCGACCTTTTTCTTCCTGCAGGATTTTTACTTAAAGCTTGTCGTATTCCTGTATCCGACCTATGAGGATACCGAATATTTAGAGGGTGGAACCAGCATGATTAATATTCTGCGCTGTGCAGCCGTGCTTGTTCTGGCACTTCTTTGCTATAAGAAATGTGTAAAGGAGAATATAAGGAACCGCTTTTACTTTTACTGTAATCTGGGCGCACTGGTGATGTATGTCTGCTGCTCGTTTTTGCCGATTATTTCAAGAATCGGATATTATCTGACAATTACCCACATCTTCTTTCTTCCTGCACTGGTGAATGGAATTGAGAATGAAAAGCTTAAGAAGCTGTGCCGCGTGGGTGTGATTCTGGCGGGAATTGTGTATTTTGCGGTATTTATTCTGATGAAAGCCGGAGAGAACGGGCTTCGTATTCTACCCTACCAGACCTTCCTGTTCCATGAGATGGTGCCGATTCTGTCAGATGTCACATAGTGCGTAGGAATGGCATGGCTGAACAGTTACATAGCCTCACTATGCCAAAATGATAGTATAGGTTCAGGAGGTGTGAAATGACACCGTTTTTTTCGATTATTGTTGTATGTTTAAATCCCGGTGAAAAGCTGCTGCAAACCCTGCAGAGTATTCAGAAGCAGGAATTCCGGGATTATGAAATTGTTTTAAAGGATGGCGGATCAACAGATGGCTCGTTACAGAAGCTGGATCCGGGGCAGTCCGGGTTACATGTTGTAACGAAGCCGGACCGGGGAATCTATGATGCCATGAACCAGGCAGTAGAAGAGGCAAAGGGACGTTTTGTCTTTTTCCTGAATTGCGGGGACTGGTTTATGGACGAACAGGTGCTTGCAGACATGCATGACCGGATTGCCGGGCAGGAACAGACAGGCACAGAGCGCTCTGCAATTTACTATGGAAATGTGTACGAGCGTGTGACAGGGCAGCTTGTTTCTTCGAATCCGAAGCTTAATGCGTTTGGATGCTACCGGAATGTGCCATGTCATCAGGCGTGCTTTTATGAACGGGAGCTGCTTTTACGACATCCGTTCCAATTGGAATACCGGGTGCGGGCAGACTATGAGCAGTTTCTGTGGTGCTTTTTTGAAGCAAAGGCGAATCCGTTTTATACCGGGATTACGGTGGCGGATTATGAAGGCGGGGGATTCTCGGAAACAAAGAAGAATCTTGCCGTATCGAAAGAGGAACACAGGGAAATAGTACAGAAATATATGTCTTTCGGACAGCGGTTTACCTACCGGCTGATTCTATGCCTGACGCTTGCGCCTCTTAGGACCCGGATTTCGAAGAATGAAAAGACAGCAGCACTTTATAACCGGCTGAAAGCTGCACTTTACCGGAGATGAGTGTGACAGGGAACGGGCAGGAAGGACAGAGCAGGTCAATGAGTGATACGAAGTATCAGAAAAGGGGGACTGGCAGATGAAGAAGGTCTTATGGATTTGTAACATCATGCTTCCGGCGATTGCAAGGGAACTGGGGATGCCCTATTCAAACCGGGAGGGATGGTTATCCGGAATTTATGATAAGACATTGAAGGGAGAGGTTCCGTTTGAAATTACGGTCTGCTTTCCGATGCGGAAGGAGGACATTGACAAGGTTCCGGTAACGGGTGTTCTTGACTGTGATGCAGCAGAAGCAGAGGAAAATGCAGAGAGCAGAAGCAAAGGGAAGCGAGAAAGGAATGCCGGGTTTTTAAAGATTAAGGGATTCAGGAGACCGTGCTATGCCTTTGAGGAAGACTTATTAAAGCCTGAAAACTATGATCCGGTGCTGGAAGCACGGATTCGGGGAATCCTGAAGGATGTGAAACCGGATATGATTCATATATTCGGAACCGAGTTTCCACATTGTCTGGCAGCAGTACGTGCCTTTCACAATCCACAGAAGACGCTGATCGGTATTCAGGGCCTGTGTGGAGAGATTGCAAAGACGTATCGTGCAGGACTTCCGGAGAATGTGTTTAAGCAGGCATCCTTCCGGGATGTGGTAAGGCGGGATTCCATGCGTCAGCAGCAGTATAAGTTTTATCAGCGTGCCGGGAACGAGAGGCAGGCGCTTCTTCTTACCGATCATATTACAGGCAGAACCGAGTTTGACCGTGCGGAGACTGCAAAGATCAATCCGCGGGCCAATTATTATTCCATGAATGAAACCATGCGTCAGGAGTTTTATGAGGGCAGATGGAAGCCGGAGCAGACCGAATGCCACAGCATTTTTTTGGGACAGGGTGATTATCCGCTTAAGGGAATGCATTTTCTGCTTGAGGCGATGGGAAGACTGAAGGAAAATTATCCGGATCTGAAGCTTTATGTTGCCGGAAACAGCATTATTTCCCGTGAAACGGCGAAGGATAGATGCAGGCTCTCCGCATATGGAAAATACCTGCTTGTGCTGATCCGGTTATATGAGCTGCAGGATCGGGTCATTGTGCTTGGCAGGCTGTCTGCCGAAGAGATGAAGGCACAGTTTCTGCGTTCGAGTGTTTTTGTGTGTCCGTCGGTAATGGAAAATTCCCCCAATACCATTGGGGAAGCCATGCTTTTGGGTGTGCCGGTGGTGGCGTCGCGGACAGGAGGAATACCAAGCATGGTAGAAGATGGTGTGACAGGACTTCTGTTTCATAATGAGGACGTTGAGGATCTGGCTGATTCCATTGACCGGATCTGGTCGGATCATGCACTGGCAAAGGAACTGTCGGTGCATGAACGGATCCGGGCTTCCCATATTCATGATGGTAATAAGAATTATGAGCGTTTACTGGAAATATACCGGGAGATTTTGCAATGACCATAACGTTTGTTTCAAATTATATCAATCACCATCAGATTCCCTTTTCCAATGCGATGTATGCGCAGTCAGGGGAGGACTATTGCTTTATCCAGACGGAGCCGATGGAAGAGGAACGCCGTAACATGGGCTGGTCGTCAGGAGAGGAGAAGCTTCCTTATGTGCACTGCCTTTATGAGGAAGAGGATTTCTGTATCCGCAAAATCATGGAAAGCGACTGTGTGCTTGCCGGATGGAGCGGCAGAGAGGATCTGATTGAGCAAAGACTGAATGCCGGGAAGCTGACCTTTCGTGTCACTGAGCGGATTTACCGTGAGGGACAGTGGAAAGCCATTTCACCGAAAGGTCTATATCATAAATACAAAGAGCATATCCGATACCGGAACGCCCCGGCCTATCTGCTATGTGCCGGGGCTTATGTGGCATCGGACTTCAGACTGATCCATGCCTATCCGGGGAAAAAGCTGAAATTCGGATATTTTCCGGAGCTTCGTACCTATGAAGGGGATACCCTCTGGGAGAAAAAGAGAAAAGACGGGATCGACATTATTTTTGCAGGACGGTTTATTCCTTTAAAGCATCCGGAATACATGATCCGTCTGGCAGCAGATCTTAAGAAGCTGTGGGAAGAGGGTCAGAGTAAGGAGGATGCAGAAGCAGCATTTCCACAGGTCCTCATCCATATGGCTGGAAGCGGTCAGATGGAGGAGGAGCTGCGGCAGATGGCAAAGGACCTGCAGGTTGAGAAGGAGGTTATTTTTTATGGCTTCCAGTCTCCGGCAGCTGTGCGTGACCGGATGGAACAGAGTCACATTATGGTGTTCCCAAGTAACCATCTGGAGGGCTGGGGAGCCGTGGTGAATGAAGCAATGAACAGTGGCTGTGCAGTTGTGGCCTGTGAACAGGCGGGGGCTGTGCCTTACTTAATTAAAAATGGTGAGAATGGATTTATTTTTAAGAAGGATTACAAGGAGCTGCTGCAGGAAGTAACAGAGCTTGTGAAGAATCCTGAACTGCGACTGCGTATGGCAAGGGCAGCGAATGAAACCATTACGACCTGTTGGAATGCGGAGCGTGCAGCCTTAGAGCTGCTGCGTGTGATTAAGGAAGTGCACAAAAGCGGTAAACTGGTTCCTGCGAAAGAAGGGCCATTAAGCAGAGCGTAACGTAATTGCTGAAAAGCTGTATGAGGCCGATTTGGAATGGATTTTGCATCGTAACTGTGAAGGTACTGAACAGTTACGAATTAGAAAGGATTTTGAGATGGATCAACCGATAATAATCAGCGTGATTGTGCCGGTTTACAATATATTTGAATATCTGCCAAGATGCGTGGACTCCATACGGAAGCAGACCTATCCTTATCTGGATATTATTCTGGTGGATGACGGATCGACAGACCGCACCGGTGCATTGGCAGAAAAGCTGGCACTTGAGGATAAGAGGATCCGTGTTTTTCATAAGGAAAACGGAGGATCTTCTTCTGCGAGAAACTTAGGGATCGCACAGGCAAAGGGTGAGTATCTGGGCTTCGTGGACAGTGATGATTATATTGAGCCGGAGATGTATGAACGGCTTTTAGCGGCAGCGCAAGAGGAGAATCTGCTGATGGTACAATGCTCGCGGGATGAGATTGATGAGCGGGGGAACCGGCTTCCGGATGTCTGTGAGCCACCGGAGGAAGCGGAGATCCGGGATAGTCAGTTTATTATGAGGGAGCTGCTGCTTCATCGTGGCGACTGCTCCTTTTGTACAAGACTGACGCACCGGTCCCTGTTTGAAAACCGGAGGTTTCCGGAAGGAGAGCTGAACGAGGACTTTTATCTGCTGGTGCAGATGCTGCCGGAGGTACCCGGGATTGCCGTACTGCCGCAGCAGGATTATCACGTATTTTATCGATATGGAAGCAATTCCAGAACGCATGATGAAAATTATTTTCCTCCCGTGTTTACGGATATTGTAAGGAATGCAGACCGGGTTTCGAGGATTGTGGAGGAGCAGTACCCGCTTCTTGCGCAGGAAGCAATGCGGTTCGGGCTGTTTCAACGGCTGGATTATATGCTGCATATTCCTGTTACGATGATGAATTCCGACAATGAGTTTTATCAGCAGGTGAAGCAATATCTTCGTAAGCACAAAAAGGAGATCCGGAAGAATCCCTACCTGACAAAGAAGAATAAAACCTATCTTCTTTTGCTCGGAACGGCGCCGAAGCTGGTACGCAAGGTGCATTGGGCATTACGGAAAAACAAGATTCAAGAGGAGAACTTGCGTGGAGAAAAAGAATAAAAAGATTTTTTTCATAGGAATGGTACTGCTTCTGTGTCTGCAGATCATTGTGCTGTTTTATTATGGAAGCCGCAAGGCCGGATTCCATGAGGATGAACTGTATTCCTACTATTCCTCCAATAAGACAGCGGGGCTTTTCGTAAATGACAGGGAATGGACAACCGGTGAAAGCTTCCGAAATGAACTTGTGGTGCTGCCGGGAGAGCAGTTCCGGTACGGGGTGGTGAAGCAGATGCAGTCGTGGGACGTGCATCCTCCGCTTTATTATTATCTGCTTCATACGGTGTGCTCCCTGACACCCGGGATTTTCAGCAAATGGCAGGGAATCAGTGTAAATCTTGCAGGGTTTGTGATTTCCTTTATCCTGCTTGCCTATGCCGGTTATCTTACAGCGGTATATCCCATGAGCAGGCAGCCGGAGCTTTCAGACAGTCAGAAGCAGGCTTACCGGAAAAGGGGATATGCCCTTGCCGGAACTGTCTGTGCGATGTGGGGCTTTGGTGCTGCGGTGATTTCGGGCGTGATGTTTATCCGGATGTACCAGTGGCTGACCGTGTTTGTACTGTTATGCCTGTGCCTGCATCTGCGTGCCCTTGTCCGGAAAAGGGAGAACTGGAAGTTTTATCTGCTGCTTGCTGTTACGGTGTTTCTCGGATTCCTGACACAGTATTATTATATTATTTTTCATTTCTTCCTGGGAGTCGGATTCTGCCTGTATCTTTTGAAGGAAAGGAAATGGAAGAGCCTTGTGGCTTATGTTGGAACGTGTGCAGCAGCCCTTGGCGCAGCGCTTGTTTATTATCCTTCGGCACTTTCCCATATTTTCAAGGGATACCGTGGAACGGAGGCGGTCGGCGAGTTTACCAATGCTTCCAATACCCTGGAACGAATACAGTTTTTTGCCGGACTGTTTGATAAATATATGATGGGCGGTTTTCTGGCAATCTGGCTCCTTTTGATCTGTCTGATTGCCGTGACCAACCGGTTTTTACAGAAAAGGGCGAAAAGGTCAGGCAGAGAACAGAAGCGGGAGAGGATACTGACACCGCCGGTCGGACTTTTACTGTTTACCGCAGCAGGATACTTTTTCACGGTTGCGAAGACGGCACTGCTGCTTGGAGAAACTTCAAACCGCTATGAACTTCCGATCTACGGAGTCCTGGTTCTCCTGTTGGTATATAGCCTGTATATGGTGCAGAAAGAAATGGAACAGGGAAATGCACAGGCTGCTGAACGGATCGCATTGATGGCATCCCCAAATCTGCCGCAGGAAGAGAACGGAAAACAGAGTGTACCGGGTAAGAAGCAGAAAATCACAGGTAAAGAGGCGGTGCTTGTAGTAGTTTTGATGGCGGCACTGAATCTGACCGGTAATAAAGTATTTTTCCTTTATCCGGAGGAAGCAGGGGTGCAGGAATTTGTCCACCGGAATGAAACAACGCCGGTGATTGTTCTGTATAATGAAGCTTCCGAAACGCATATCTGGTGGCTGTTGGACGAACTGAGTGAGTATGAGAATATTTACCTTGCCTCCATTTCGGGAGAGGGAGAGATTCTTACCAGTGAGAACTTCCTGAATGGAAATGCCGCAGAGTCTCAGAAATACATTATTTATATGGCAGATTGTGAAAATCAGGGGGAGGAGCTGCAACGGCTTCTCGGGACAGAATTCCCGGATGGCTCCGATGCTTCTGGGGAGATTTCATATGAAGAAGTCGCCCGGAAGAATATGTGGACGATCTATGAAATCTGTTCAGTTAAATAAATAAGGATTATGGTAACTATTCAGTACAGGTCGAAGCACATGCTGCTGAGACCGTACGAATATGATTCAATAGTGCAAAATCCCATCAGCGAAGCTGATTTTAAATGGATTTTGCATCGTAACTGTGAAGGTACTGAACAGTTACGGATTATGTTAATAAATATCTGTAATTTGACAGCTTATGAATATCATAGCTGAATTGCTATACTTCACGGGAATTTGGGTCCTGCCCAGTTAGTGTTTGAAGTTATCACAGATATGTGATAAGATATAAGCGTATGTACAGCGAATAGTAAGGAGATTTAAATTATGTTATTGGATGACAAGACCATACTGATTACCGGAGGAACAGGATCTTTTGGTAAATGTTTTACGAAATATGTGCTGACTCATTATCATCCGAAGAAGATTATTATTTATTCCAGAGATGAATTTAAGCAGTTTATCATGGCAAATGAATTTAAGGAATATGCGGACAGGCTTCGTTTCTTTATCGGAGATGTGCGTGATAAGGAACGCATGATGCGTGCCTTTGAGGGTGTGGATTATGTCATTCATGCTGCAGCCTTAAAGCAGGTTCCGGCATGTGAATACAATCCGAACGAGGCAATTAAGACGAATATCCATGGTGCCCAAAACGTCATTGACTGTGCACTGGATTCCGATGTGAAGAAGGTGGTTGCTTTATCTACTGATAAGGCGGTGAACCCGGTGAACCTTTATGGTGGCACGAAGCTGGTTTCGGATAAGCTGTTTATTGCAGCGAATGCGTATGCCGGTTCCAAGGACATTAATTTTTCCATCGTGCGTTATGGAAATGTGGCAGGAAGCCGTGGCTCCATTATTCCGTTTTTCCATAACATTATTAAAAATGGCGGTAACGAGCTGCCGATTACTGATTACCGCATGACCCGTTTCTGGATCAGTCTGACGGAGGGCGTAGAGCTTGTGATCAAGGCTCTTGAGGAAGCAACCGGTGGGGAAACCTTCATCAGTAAGATTCCTTCCTTTAAGATTACGGATCTTGCAGAAGCAATGCTTCCCGGATGTAAGATGCCGGAGGTTGGTATCCGTCCCGGCGAGAAGCTGCATGAAATCATGGTAACCACGGAGGATTCTGCTACTACCTATGAATATGACAAGCATTTCATCGTATATCCGCAGGTGGTATGGAATGATAAGCAGAAGATCAACGAAAGCGGCCGCAAGGTAGAAGACGGCTTTTCCTACAGCTCCGGTAACAACACCGAATGGCTCAGCGTTGAGGACATCCGCAAGCTGCTGGAGACACTGGATCTGGAAAAGTAGGATTTGCGGAACAGAAAGACTTGCAGAACGGAGAGATTCGCAGGAATAGAGATAAGACAAAAAGATAAGATGTTTAATGCCAGACACCCTCATGAAAGTCATGAGGGTGTTTTCACGTGTGAGCTGCGATACTGGGTGGGTGAAATGTGATAGTAGTTCTTGAAGGCTTTGCTGAAATAATGATTATCTGTGTAGCCAAGACGCCTGGCAATATCGGTGATTTTATGATCCGGCTGTAAAAGAAGCTCTGCTGCACGTTCCATATAATAATTTCTTTGATTTCATTGACCTGGCAGCTTCTGCAGGTGTCCTTCCTGCATTACAGTACAATCTCATATGTTTCTTATTTCTATATTGACCTATTGACCTTGACTGGACCAGAATTACGGAATGGATGCTTCGGGGAGCTGATTCCTCACATGGAAGCCTGCTTGCACAGGCCATGGAATTGTGTACCCGGAAGTATGGCAGGTGCCAATGGCCCATGATTCCGGAGGAGTGCTGGCAGGAGGTCTACGAAAGGTTCATGGCTGCGAAGGATTTACCAGTATAGCTTCATATCTTCCAGAGCTTCGTCATCGGATAAAGAAAAGCTGTCTTTGATACGGGTGAGCGTGTTTTCAAAGTTACAGCCAAAGTCCTTGCAGACGAGGATCAGGGCCTGAATGCCTTGATTCCGGCCTTCGATAAGCCCGGTGTTATGTCCTTCGGTTACTCCTTTGGTATAATAAGAATTAATTAAATCACACACGGTAGATTCTCCTTTCTTAGCAGGTGAAGTAAATAATGAAATAGAGTCTAAATATTGATCATCGCCGGTCAGAGCATGGAGCATCCGGATCACCTCTTCCGGGTGCTTCATAGTCTGGTTTCGTTTCAACAGGCTTTCGCGGTCACATAAGTAGTCGAGGATGATGCGTAGGTCATCCTGAAACAGTTCACGCAGTTCTTTTTTTAGAAAACACATATCAAATACATGTAACGAGGTATCATTGATGTAAGCCTTCACAGCAGGGTGTGGCTTATAACGGAATAATCCGATAAGAGAGCGGGATGTATTCCATGGTTCCCTACTCCAATTCAAAACCAGTGTAATAACTGGATAGACACCGCGCTCCAAGTGCTGATACTGTGATCGGTAAGCAGCACCATCATAGCCTGCACAGCGAAGTGGCATGTGGGCATCTATGATACTTTGGTTTTCAAGGTTATAAAGTGCATGAATTTCGCCGTTATGCAGTTCGTACATGCTGCAGTCACGGAACTGCTGGTGGGTTTGCTTGTCTGTTCCGATATAAAGACTCTCTGTTGGGCCGGCTAACAGATCGGCTTCGTTCACAACTTTCTCGCCGGAATAGACTAAGACATTGATTAGTTCAGCAAAAACGTCCCGGCATCCAATCAGCATTTTCTGGGTATGATCTTTTTCTCCCATTGGTTCTCCTTTTATAATGTAGTCAGACAGAAATGAAAATCCTCTGCCTTTAAATAATGAAAGTTACGTGAATTTAAAAGCATAGATTTCCTAAATGGGTGGTTAGGAATTCCTAAAATACAGATACCACAAACAGAACTGACCAGATCGCAGATCGTAACACAGATCGTGGGTACGACACTGCAAGTGTCAATATCGCATAGATCTACACTGTAATCATTTAAAACTTCAAATTCATACTTGGGGTATATGTCTGGAATTCTGAAAAA
>OIWT01000972.1_pt1 | contig 36922 bp, 25 predicted proteins | sample 1587701 | NCBI WGS metagenome assembly OIWT01 (sample SAMEA3888904, study PRJEB22519) | human gut metagenome | biome: human gut; feature: human-associated habitat; material: faeces | place: Denmark | collected 2009 | reverse complement strand
GGGGGGATGGGGGGCAAAAACAACGCGAAAGGGAGGGTAGGCGGGCGAGGAGAAAGGCAAGCCCCCCGCAGGGCTTCTGCTTGGGCAGAGTCTGTAGGTGCCGCCTCCGGCTCAGCCCCGGGGATGCAAGGGGCGAAGCCCCTTGCATAAAAATAACCTTAGTCTCCCCCTTCCCCACCGGGGAAGGGGGTCGGGGGGATGGGGGCAAAAACAACGTGAAAGGCTGGGTAGGCGGGCGAGGAGAAAGGCAAGCCCCCCCGCGGGTGCCGGAATGGCAGGGGCGGCAGGCGACCTCCCCCCCCTGCCACCCCCGCCGGGGACAGCCCCGGCAGAGTCAGCCGGCGGCAAAGAAGGCAAGCCCCCCTTCCTCTGCGGAAAGCAGAAAGAAGAGGGGCAACCCCGCGAAAGCAGACACCGCCGATACGGAATCAGGCTCCGCCCTGCTCTGTATCCCACCACATCCCCGACACGCGGAACGCGCCGTCCGGTCTGCCCGGAACGCCGGAGCCGGAAAAGCTCAGCCGGAAACGGAACCAACGGCAGGGACGGGGCGGAACGGGAATGCGGATCAGCTCCTCCCGCCCGCTCCCCGCCACACTGCCGAGTAACTGCCAGCTGCTTTCCCCGTCGTACCGGACATATAGCTTCAGACTGCTGCCGATCCGCCCGCAGGCACGGAGATGCACGGCAAGCAGTCGCCCGCCGTCCGGCAGGAGCGCCGTTTCGTCCCCGAATTCCGCCGTCGCCTCCGGTGTCGGCACGGTCGCAGCCATGAAGCCGGACGTCGCCGCGGTGCCGGACGAGCGGGTCAGGAACAGGTAGCCGTCCAGCCGCTGGAGCAGGCAGAAATCACCCTGCCCTGCCCCCGTTCCGTCCGGACAGAACAGCGCCGCCGTAACGGACACCGGATCCAGCCGGTACCAGCCCAGCCCGGGACAGTACAGGAACAGCCGCCGCGTGCCGTTCGATTCGGTCGCGGACAGGTACAGCCCCCGCCCGTCAGTCCCCGCGCATATGCCGCGGAGCCCAGCCGGCAGACCGTCACACACCCGCGCAGGCGCCGCGCCCGCATACCGGTATACATCACTGCCGGAGCAGTAGTACAGCGCACCGTCCAGCCCGCACAGCGTCGCCGCCTGCCCGGCAGGAATGCCGGACGCAGACTGCTCGCTCAGGGTAACGCCGGTCGCCGCAAGAAAACCGCCCGCCACGTGCGCACGTCCCATCAGACGGCTGATGCCGTCCGCCCGGAAAAAGATCGGGTAGCCCTGCCAGACCGTGCAGGCGGTAAAATCGCTCCCGCCTGCCGTGTGCAGACTGAACGGCGCCGTCTCCGGCGATGCCGCATCCGCCCAGTACCAGTTCCACGGATTCCCCGCCTCGCAGGCATACACCGACTGCCCGGCAAAGCCGTACAGCCGATCCCCCATGGCGCACAGTCCCTCCAGGTCGGGCATGACCCGGCGCACGCGCGCGGTAAAGGTGCCCCGCTCGGGGAAGCCGCCCTCGACGCAGAGGTAACTCTCGGTCAGGGCGGAAATCCGGTAGTACCCGTTCAGCACGGCGGACTTGATGTCCCCCTGGATGTCCAGCCGGATGCAGTCCCCCACCCGGAAGCCCTTGGTCTGCAATCCGGCGGTGGGGACGGTCAGGTACACGTTGTCAATGGCGACATTCTCCATATTGCCGGTGTCCAGACCGAATTTGCGCAGACTGCCGTCGGCGGCGTTGTACACCAGCCCGTCCGGCAGAATGAAAAGCAGATCGCCGAAGGAGGCGAAGCGCTTGTCGGTGTCGGTGACGTTCCCCAGACGGGTGCAGGCGCCGGCGCCGGAGGACACGAACAGTCCGGTTCCCTGCGCAAGCACGACCTTTCCCCGATGGAGCGTCAGTCCGTGCGCCGCGCCCGTCGTCGGGGCGGCAAGGTACTGCAGGCGCGCGTTGCCGGTCGTGAGCGCCGGGTAGCCGCAGGGGACAAGATTTGCCATCGCCTGCAGCGTGTCGGCGCCGACCTCACCGGCTCCCGCCAGTCCGCCGAATACCGTGCAGCTGTGCCGCACGTGCCGGAGCTTTCCCGGCATCCGGTCAGGCAGGGCGAACACGTCCCCCCGCCCGCTGTCCGGCAGAATGCTCATACCGTCTCACCTCCCGTGGTTACAGCGCTCTGTGCGGCACTCTGTGCTGCACTCTGTGCTGCACTCTGTGCTGCACTCTGTGCTGCACTCTGTGCTGCGCTCTCCAGCGCCGCCGTGCGCCCGTCCAGCTCACGCAGCAGGTCGTTCATCCGGATGTACAGCGTCTCCAGCTCCCGGCTCAGCGCCGCGAGGTAGTCCTCCATCCGCACGGTACGCCCCTCCGGTGCGCCGGCATCGGGGATAAACCGCCCGACGGTCAGGATCATGTCCGTATCCACCGCCATGCCGTCACCTCCCCGCCCCGGTGCGCACCAGGTACTTGGCGTAGTTGCGGTACGCCGCGTTGAACAGCGCCGCACCGATCTCATAGCGGGCGCTGTCGCCGCGTGCGTACTCCAGCAGTGCCGTCAGGTACATCCAGTATATCTGGTCGTAGGGGAACGGCACCGACAGCTCGGTATCGCCGTCCGCCGTTTCATCCGGCGCCGTCTGCTGTTCCGGCGCGTTCCCCAAAAGCTCCACCCGGACGCGCCCCTCCAGTTCACCCAGCCAGCGGCACTTGGTCGCGCGCGGCACGGCGTTGGGCAGTATGCCGTCCACAAAGGACAGGCAGGTATTGATCGTCATGTATCTCTCTCCCTCCTCAGTCTTGCGGAATAGTCAGCCGTCCCCGCCGGGTCCGCACCCCGGACTGCCGGAGCCGGCAGTCCGGGGCGTTTGCCGGGAAAGCGCCGATTATTCCGTCACGCCATCTGGGCTTCCGCCTCGCGGAAGCGATCCTGCTCGGCTTCGGCAAGCGTCGCGGCGCACATATCCTGGATCTCGGACTGATCCAGCACCAGCGCGAACTTGCGCTTGACCGTGATCCACTTGCCGCGCTCAATGAGGCAGTTCCGCCCGTTGACGGCGACATACACGCGGTCGCGGTAGCGGTCGTTATCGCGGAACAGGCGGATCTTCACGGGTTCGTTGAGGTAAGCCTCTACATCCTGTACGTATTCGTTCTCCATACTCGCTTTCTGCTCCTCTCTGTCGGTTAGTTGTCCTCGCCGGACTCAAAGGTGGACGCCGTCTCGATGCGCACCATGAACGCCTCGACCAGACGTACCGTGACCTTGTTTGCCTTCCAGCCGACCGTCGCGCGCTGGTTCAGCGGGTCGGACGTGCCGGCACTGCCCAGCTGCTTGACGATATGCTCCAGCCCGCCGTGCCCCAGCTCGGTGGTGCCGTAGGCGTTGTCCCCCATGACCAGCGTCGCGTAGACGTCACGTCCCTCCGCGCCAGCCTCGCCGGGATAGATGGTCGCCTTATCGGAACAGGTCACCTTGAAGGCGGTGTTCTTGGTGGCGTCGGTGTACAGCGTCATGGTCGTGGCGGTATTGGCGCCCACGTATGCGTGCTGATTGCCGATCAGGATCCAGCGCCCGACCAGCGAGGACGCAGTCACGCCCGCGCCCGTGAAGGTCACGGTACTGTTTGCATTGACCGCGCCGTTGACGGTCAGCGTCCGCGACTTCGCGGACAGGTCGGGGGCGTGGAAGATCTTAGCCTCGGTGGATTCCACGAAGCGGACGCCCTCGATGCGCCCGATCTCGCCCTCAAAAATGTGGGACGGATCGGCGTACTGGTTGGGGTACTTCCAGCTGGGATCATTCATCAGGTCGTAGGAAACGTCCGGGTGAATGATTGCCACGTAGGAGCCGCGGATCTTCTCGGCGTTCTGCGCCTTGAGGAAGCGCACGGCGCGCCGGATGCAGTCCACCGTCAGGTAATGATTGCCGGAGGACTTGCCGCCGGTCAGCAGGTACCGTGCGGAAACGGCATCCTCGCCGTACTGCACGTTGGTACCGCCCGCCAGCACCTCGCGCGAGATGGTATCCAGCGTGCGTCCTGCCTGCGCTCCCAGCAGTTTGGTTGCCATGCAGAGGTTATTATCCACTGCGGACAGGAGCAGGAGGTCGGTCATTTCCACGTAGCCGCCGTACTGTGCCACGGTTGCCTCCACGACTGTCACGCGCAGGCTCTGTCCGTCCGGCGTGACGCCCTCAACGATGGGGGTGGTACACTTGGGCAGCAGGTCATACTTACGGAAGCAGACCGTTTTGCCGCCCTTGGGGATGCGGTGCTTCTGCGCGAACAGCTCATGGCAGAGGTACGGCTCTGCGTTATCAATGAGGTAGTCGCTGTAGTAGGTATGCATCTCGGCGCTCAGTCCCTCGCCTGCGGCATAGGGAGTCACGGTGCCGGTGGTATTATCGGACACGCCTGCTGTGCCCTGGATATTGGTGCCTGCCGCAAAGTGCTGCAGGAAGGCACCGGAAGTGATGTCATGCATATTGGTATCCTTTCTTTTTTGTTTTTTGGTTGGTGGTTGCTGTTTTTTTGGGGGGGAGCTGTTCCCTTCCGCCTGTTTCCCTGCTCCCTGTTTCCATCCCATCCTCCGCCCTGCGCTTTTTTCTCTGCGCCAATGATTTTCGGGTACCCTGCCGTTTGTTCTCTTTCCTGCCCCCATCCCCCCGCCCGCGCTCGCAGAGCGCTCTTCCCGGCGGGAAGGGGGAGACTTTAGGTTATTTTATGCAAGGGGCTTCGCCCCTTGCATCCCCGGGAATAGACCGGGCACGGCACTGGCTATGCTGGCGGGAAACCGGTTCTTCGGGCGTTGCCGGGGGACACCTGCTTTGCCGCTGTCAACTCCGCCTCCGGTCAATCCATAATCGAGAAAAGTTCTTGGGGGTTTGGGGGCTTCTTTCAAGAAGCCCCCAACGTCTCTCCCGTCTCCCCGTCTCTCCCGTCTTTCCCGTTCCTCCCCGCTGTACACCGTCGCACGCAGGGAGAAACTGCAAATTGCACAAAAATGCGCAAAACGGTTGACATTGAACGGGTATACTGGTATAATGGGGGCGGAAAGGGGCGAGTCCCCTGCAGTGCTCCGGCGGAGAGGAATGCCGGAAGAGTTCGAAAGGGATGAACACATGAGAAAACACCTGTATACAGCACGGAGGGATATGTCCCGCGCGGTCTGGCTGGCGGTTGCCCTGTGCCTGCTTGCCGGCTGCATGGTGCTGTCTGCCTGCCTGCACACGGAGGAGCAGGATTCCGCGGCGGAGTCGTCCGCGACGGAGGATCCGACCGATACCGGCGCAACGGATGCCCCCGACGGCACCACTGCCGCAGGAGACACAGCGGAGTCGGGTTCGACGACTGCCGCGGGCGATATGACCGTGACGAACGCCCCGGATGCAACCGGATCCCAGACCCGCCCGGAGGAGCCGACTGCCCCGGAACAGCCAACGGATAAGCCGACCGAGCCGACGACTGATCCTGCCGAAAAGCCGACGGAGCAGCCGACCTCCAAGCCGACGGAAAAGCCGACGGAAAAGCCCACCGAAAGACCGACCGAACCGCCGACAGAGACCGGAACGCAGCCCGAACCGGGTTTCCCGGAGGACGTTGCCGCATGGGAAGGACTCATCATCGAAAAGGTGTACGGCACGGGGAAGAAGCAGGCGGTGATCGGGAACGGCTTCGTGCAGCTGTACAATACGACAACCAAGCCCATCTCCCTGTACGGGCTGGCGCTGTTTTACAGGACGGATGGCGGGAAACCGTACACAAGGCTGGTGTTCCCGGAGGGGGCGACCGTCCCGGCGCTGGGCTACTACCTCGTGCGCGCGGCATCGCCGGACGGCTTTGACGACAGCACCGGCGTCATGAGCATCGCAAACTATGATCTGGCATGGGATGTCCTGCTTGACAATAAGGAGATCCGCCTGGTGCTGGCACGCAGTACCCGGCTGATCAACGCCGATGACGATATCACAGCGCTGAAGGGTACCGTCTCCGTGTTCTATGCGTCCGAGACGGCACCGATACAGTCGGTTTATGCAATCGACAATCTGTCCCGGAACAAGATCGCTGTCCGCACGGCAAAGGCGACCTACAGCGGATACCATACGGTCAACGTCACAAAGGCGGACTCCGCCAAGCTGGCACAGCTCTGCACGGTCACTTCGGCGGGCGAGGTCAATGACGTGATCCGCCCCCGCATCCAGGAGGTCGTGTTCTCCCACCCCGCCGGCATCTACGACTCGGCAATCACACTGCGGCTGGGAGCGCCGGACGGATACAGCATCTACTATACGATTGACGGCTCCGACCCGACAACCAGCAAGACCCGCCGGAGCGGCTCCGGGGACATCCGGCTGACTGATTCCTCCGCCATGACGTGGGGACCTGTCACCAAGGCGTGGATCGGCTGGCGGGGCAGCAGCCGCCCGACCGTGTCAACCATGCCCGGCGGATACGTCATCAAGGCGTATGCCACCAACGGAACCGACTCCACCCCCGTGTTCGCCAACACATACTTCATCGCACCTGAGCTGGAGGCGTATGGCGTTTCCATTGTCTCGCTGTCCATCCCGCCGGAGCAGATGATCGGATCGGACGGATTTTACAGCAATTTCTGCCCGTCCGGCGTCATCACGGCGACCCGCCCGCGCGGACTGGCACGCATGGAAGTGTTCGACCCGACCGGCAAGCGCGTCGGCAATTCGCAGGTCGAGCTGGCTGTCAGCGGCAACGGCTCTTCGGGCTTGGGCATGAAATCCCTGCGTATCTACTACAAAGGCTCGCTCAATGAGGGCGGCGGACTGGAATCCGATCTCCACTACGATTTCTTCGGCGGCAGAGCGCTGGACAGCAGGGGGGAGGCGGTCACGTCCTTCTCGCGGCTCCTGCTCCGCAACTCGGGCAACGACTGCAACACTTCCTTTATCCGGGATGCCTATATGCAGCGGGTTACCTCGGTGCTGAATGCGGATACCATGGCGACCGCCTCCACGCTGGTGTTTGTCAACGGCGAGTTCTGGGGCGTGTACAATATGCGCGAGCGGTACAGCCCGGAGTATGTGGAATCGCACTACGGCGTTGACAAGAACAATGTGACTGTCATCGAGAGCGACTACAGCCAGGTGCATACCAACACCAATGCGGATTTCGTGCTGTCCGCCGGCGTGGAGGGCGACCAGAAGCCTTTCAACGACATGGTGGCGTATATGCGCCGGAACGATCTGGCGGAGCAGAAGAACTACGAGTACGTCAGCTCACTCATGGATATGGATTCCTTCATTGATATGTGGGTGGCGCGGCTGTTCTTCGTTGCGCGCGACTGGCCCGAGAACAACATCAAGGTCTGGCGCAACAAGAATCCGGAGGATCCCTCCGGCTTTGACACCAAGTGGCATTTTACCATGCTGGATATGGATATGGGTCTCTCCTTCTACGATTTCACGACGGAGGATCACAACTTCTTCTGGGCATTTGACTCGGACTCGGTCTGCGGTGCCATGATGCGGGCGCTGATACGGAACGAGGGCTTCCGGCAGAGATTCATCCTGCGCTACTACGAGGTGTTCACCGAGATATTCACGCCGGAGTACCTGGGTGCGGAGCTGGAGGCAATGATTGCCGAGCGCGACGGTCTGATGTCGCTCCAGCAGGCTCGCTGGGGCGGCGAGGGCGCGTCGGTCGCCACGTGGAACCGCGAGGCGGGGAAGATGCGTTCCTTTGTTGCAAACCGGCAGGCAAAGGGACTGCAGCATATGTTCGATTATTTCAACGTGACGGCGGCTGACATGGAGCAGCTGACACACAGGAAGGTGACCTTCTCCTTCAGTGATGCCCGCGCGACGGTGTCCTGCGACGGCGAGGCGGTCAGGGCGGATACGGTCATCCGGTTTGAGGACGACAGCCGGACGCTCCGCATCCGGGCGACGGCGCGTGCCGGGTACAGTCTGACCGCCATTGTCTGGACGGGCAGCGACGGCAAATCGCAGACGGTCACGCCGGACAGCGGGCAGGGGGAGGCGGTCTTTACCGTCACCTGCTCCGGCACCGTGGCGGTGTACGCCCGGAAGAACGCTTCCGGCGGCGACGAAACCCCGACCGGAACGCTGGTGGCAGGCGCGACCTACCTGTTCTGCCTGACGGAGGACGGCGACCTGTATGCATGGGGCGACAACCGCGGCGGCGTGCTGGGGCTGAATTCCGCTTCCCTCACGATCAGCAAGCCGACGCTTGTCATGCGCAACGTGGCGCAGGTGGCGACCAGTTCGGGCTGTGACTTTGAGAACGGCAACACCGCCTGGATGACAGCCATCCTGACGCGGGACGGCAGGCTGTACACGGTCGGTGCAAATGCTTCCGGACAGCTGGGGCGCAACGGGACGGTCAGCGATGCCCGCCTCGGTCAGGTCAGCTTTTCCGGCAAAATCCGGAGCATCCGTGTCGGGCATGACCATATGCTGGTGCTGGACGCGAACGGCGTCCTCTGGGGCGTCGGCAACAATTCCTACGGGCAGATACGTGCGTCAGCTTCCTCCACGACTTCCTTTGTCCGCGTGGCGGATCACGTTACCGCCATGGCTGCCGGGCGGCGCTCGACGCTGTATATTGATGAGAACGCGCGCCTCTACGGGCTGGGCGACAACCGCTGGAACAAGATGGTGGCAGGCGGCGGCGACCGGCTGACCGAGCCGAAGCTGCTGCAGTCCGGCGTGGTGGCTGTCACCGCCGGGGAGCATGAGAGCCTTTCCGTTACCGAGAACGGCGACCTGTACTATGCGGGCTGGCGCTCGTTGTACGGCTTCTCGCAGGGCGGCGGCAATAATCCCGCGTTCGTCAGGCTGATGTCCGGCGTTGCGTCGGCGTCTGTATACTTCGGCGACGTTGCCATCCTGTCCGAATCCGGCGCCGTGTACGTGTACGGTCTGAACAACGGCGGCTCCATCGGCTCCGCTGTGACCAACGGAACGCCGCGTCGGCTGGATGTCGGCGACGATGTCATCGCCGTTGCGGCTGGTCATAACTTCACCGCCTACCTCTGCGCGGACGGCAGTGTCCGCGTCAAGGGGGACAATACCTACGGGCAGGCAGGCGTCGGGCGGCTCGGCGGTTCCGCCGCCCTGACCGCAGTCTATCCCGCCGGCTGAGCCGACTTCTCTCCTATGCAAAACCCTCTGACTGTCTGAATTTCTGTCAGCGTCAGAGGGTTTGTCTATTTTCAAAGCGCCCGCTTTCTGTTATACTGCCTTTCGGACGCTGCGGCACCCCGCTGTCCGTGCGGGCAGGGAAGCGAAGAAACGCTGGGGGGGCTTCTTGAAAGAAGTCCCCAACCACCCAAGAACTTTTCCCGGATTTGTCTCCGTAAAGCGCCCACGGCACAAGGAGAAAATTTGCGAAAGCCCTTGCAAAAAAACGTGCGGTGTGGTACAATAGATAAAGTGATAGGTCAAAAAGCCATATAATACCGTCAATCCGGCGGGAACCCTGTCGATTGATTGGATGCAGAGAACGGAAAGAAGGTGTGTGGAATTGTCCAGAGAGGCGATTGCGAGAGTCCGCGAGGCGGAGGCGAGGGCGGCAGATATCCGGGCACAGGCAACGGCGAAAGCCCAGCAGATGCGCACGGACAACGAGAAAGCCTGCGCGGAGAAACACGATGTGCGGGTGAAGGAAATGTCCGCCGCCCTGCGGGCGGGTCTGGACAGCATGCAGGAAAAGGCGGACGCGCTGGTCCGGCAGAGCCGGAAGGAGGCACAGACCGACGCGGAAGCCCTGAAGGCGGCGGCAGACGTACACATGAAGGAAGCCGTCCGGGTCATCGTGTGGGAGATGTTTGATTCATGTCAATAGCCGTAATGAAAAAGCTGACGGTGCTGACGCCGGAGCGGGACGTCGATGCCCTCATCCGCCGCCTTATCCGTCTGCGATGTGTGGAGGTCCGCACGACACCTGTCGAGGACGGGGATCTGCTGCGCGTCCGCTGTGACAGCCAGCGCGCAGAGGCGGAGGAGCGCGTCCGGACCGTAAGTGAGGCTCTGCCCGTCCTGAATCGCTATACCGGCAAGCCCAAGCCGTGGATGCGGCAGTCGGTGCCGGATAACGACACATACCCCCTGTGCGGGAGCAGGGAGGCGGTGTGGCGCGTGGTGCGCGAGACGCGCGAGCTGGACGCCCGTCTGCGTGCCGGACAGACAGAGGATGCGCAGCTCCGTACCCGCGCCGCCACACTGACTCCGTGGCTGGACTGCGACCTGCCGCTGTGCGGCGGCGGCACGGAACTGTGCGAGGTGTGGCTCGGCTCCCTGCCGGCGAAAACGCAGATATCCGCCGCAGTCGACGCGCTCCGGACGCTGGACGCCGGCGTGGAGGCGGTGAAGGAGGACGAGGACGGACTGTACATCGCGGCAGTCTTTCCCCGGCAGGAGGAGGACGCCGTCAGCCGGGCGCTGTCGGAGATCGGCTTCCTGCGGGCGGATTTTTCCGCCGAACCGTATGCCGCCGCCCGGGACGGACGAGCCCCGACCGCGCGGGACGTGCGCCGGTCGATCCGGGCACGACGCCGGGAGATAGCCGCCGCGGCGGAGCAGGATACCGCACGCCTCAAGGAGCTGGCGGCATTTGCGCCGGACGTGGAAATCCTGTACGATAACGAGAACACAACCCTGATCGCCGCGCGCCAGAAGGCAAAGCTGGCGTCCACGGGGCAGTGCGCCGTGCTGGAGGGCTGGGTGCCCGCCGCGCGGGACGGGCGGGTGTCCGCCGCACTGGATAAGCTGTTCTGCGCGTATGAGATGAGCGATCCGGAAGGGGAGGATCAACCGCCGGTTCTGCTGAAAAACAACGGCTACGCCACCAATTTCGAGTGGGTGGTCGGGATGTATTCCTACCCCAAGTACGGTACGTACGATCCGACCTTCGTGATGAGTCTGTTCTATTTCGTGATATTCGGACTGATGTTTGCGGATGTCGGCTACGGTGCGATTCTCATTCTGGGCGGCTTCCTGGTGCCGCGCCTGCTCCACATGGAGGGCGGTGCCAAGCGGATGTTCAATATGTTCGGCTGGTGCGGTATCTCCTGCGTGATTATGGGCGCCGTGTTCGGCGGCTGGTTCGGGGATCTGCCGTACTCCGTCATGGCGAATATGATGGGTTACGGCTCCATCGAGGCGGCGAAGGAAGCGGCGCCGTGGTTCAACGGACTGTCGGTTGCGCTGGGCGGCAAGCGTATTTCGCTCAACCCGCTGGAGGAACCGATGGCGTTCCTGGTCGTCTCGCTGATTATGGGCGCCGTCCACCTGTTGGGCGGTATGGCAATCAAGTTCTACCTGCTCTGCCGTGACGGTCAGGTGTTTTCGGCGATATTCGACATCGGCTCGTGGTGGGTTCTGTTTGCCGGCATCGGCATGGAATTTGTCCGTCCCACCGTGGGGTATATCCTCTGCGGGGTTGCCGTCCTGATGATTGTGGCAACGGCGGGACGCGCGGAGCGCAACCCGGTTCTGCGGTTCGGCAAGGGCTTGCTGGGGCTGTACGGACTCATCAACTATGCCTCCGACCTCCTGTCCTACTGCCGCATACTGGCGCTGGGACTGGCGGCGGGCGTCATCGCGCAGGTGGTCAACCTGATTGCCACCATGGGCGGTCCTTCGCCGGGCGGCTTTGTCAAGATGGTGCTGATTATGCTGATCGGTCACGCGCTGAACATAGCCATCAACCTGCTGGGCGCCTTCGTTCATACCAGCCGGCTCCAGTATCTGGAGTTCTTCGGAAAGTTCTTTGAGGATGGCGGCGTGCCGTTTGACCCGGTGCTCCCGTCCGAGAAATATTCTGCCGTTGCATCCGACGAGGAGCGCGGCAGCTGATGCATTCGTGTCCCCAATTACAAAGGATGCGCTGTCGCATGAACCAGCGCTTCCAATAATAAAAAAAGGAGTTCAATCCGCTATGAAACGCAACAATCTGCGCAAGACGTTCGCTATCCTGGTGCTGTCCCTGTTTGCCCTGTCGCTCTTTACCGTGTGCGCCTTTGCCGAGGGGGAGACTGTCGCTCCCATCGAAGGAGGGGCGGCGGTTCAGCCGGATCCCGGCGCCGAAAAGCCCTCCGTGCTTGAGGGAATTTTCTCCGGTCGTAACCTTGCCCTTCTGGGCGCGGCGCTCGCCGTGGCGCTCCCCTGCCTTGGCTCCGCAAAGGGCGTCGGCATCGTGGGCGAGGCATCCAGCGGGCTGCTGTCCGAGGATCCCTCCCTGTTCGGTAAGGCGCTGGCTCTGCAGGCACTGCCTATGACGCAGGGTGTCTACGGCATGGTCGCTTCCTTCCTGATGCTGAACACCATCGGTCTGTTCGGTACGCCCAAGGAGCTGACCGTCGCGCAGGGTGCGTACTTCATCATGGCTGCACTGCCCATCGCGCTGGCGGGCTACCTGTCCGCGATCAAGCAGGCGCGCGTGTCGGCGGCAGGTATCAGCCTGCTGTCCAAGCGCCCCGGCGAGCTGGGTAAGGCTATCACCTCCGCCGCACTGGTGGAGACCTATGCCATCTTCTCGCTGCTGATTACGCTGCTGATGGTTGCCAACTTCCCCGCCTGACGGCGAGTAAGGAGACTGGATATGACGGGGCTTGAAAAAGTGACCGGCAAAATCATCGCCGACGCCGAAGCCGATGCCCGCGCCACGCTTGCCGCGGCGCAGGCGGACTGCGAGGCGGCAGACGCCGCAGCCGCCGCCAAGACCGAAGCCGACTGCGACGGTTTGCGGGAGTCGGCAGGACGGGAGGGCGAGTCGCTGATCCGCCGGGCGAAGTCCGCGGCGGAAATGGCGCGGCGCGACGTCCTGCTGGAAACGCGGAGCGGGCTTGTCGAGGAAGCATACCGGCAGGCGGAGAAGGAAATCCGCGATCTGCCGGCTGACAAGTATGCGGCGCTTCTGACGGGTATGCTCAAGGCGGCACTGCGCCGCCAGCTTGAGGACGAGCAGGAAAGCATGCGGTTGTACGGGGAGAATATCGCTCCCGCCGCCTATGAGATTCTGCTCAATGCCCGCGACCGCAAGACCTACGGACAGCAGCTGCTGGATGCGGTGAATGCGGGAAGCTTTGCAAAGATCGGACTGACGCGGCAGGGCGCGGTGAAGCTGCCGAACGAGACTGCCGACATAACCGGCGGGCTGATTCTGCGGTGCGGTGAGGTTGAGATCAACTGCTCGCTGCGCATGATGTTCGACGAGGTGCGCCGCCGGACGGAGGGACGTGTGTCCGGGATCCTGTTCGGCAGGGACGCCTGAGCCGTGCGCCGGGATCCGGCGGGGAAAGGCGGAGACTCATGAGGAAGATCAAGGAAACCGAATATATGTACGCCTCCGCCCGCCTGCGGATGCTGGAGAACCGCATGGTGGGGCGGGAGCGCGTGGAGGCGCTGTGCGATGCCAGAACCGGGGCGGAGGTGCGTGCCCGGCTGGCAGAGTACGGCATTGCCGTCGGCGGGGAACCCGGAGCAGGCGAGGAAGCCGTGTTGCCGGGTATTCTGCGGGATGCGTATGACGAGGTGGCATCCTGCGTCCCGGACGCGGCGGTGTTTGACTGGATGCGCTTCCCCTACGACTGCAACAATCTGAAAATGGCGCTCAAATGCCATATCCGACAGCTGAGCGGGGAGGAAACGGCAGGTCTGCTGTTTGATTTCGGGACCGTGCCCGCCGCGGATGTCCTGACGCTGATCGGGAGCGAGACGCCCGCGCCGGAGCTTGCGGGGCGTGTGCCGCCGGAGCTGCTGGAGGCACTGTCGGACGCGCGGGAGGCGTTTGCCAAGTCGGGCGACCCCCGGCAGATAGACCTGCGGCTGGATCGCGCCTGCTACCGCGCCATGCTGGCGGCGGCAACCGCTACCGGCGAGCCGATGCTGGCGGGCTGGGTAAGGGCGAAGATCGATCTGGTCAACGTCATGATTACCCTGCGCATCCTGCGCCTGTCACTGGGTGCCTCGGCGGGGCAGTTCCTGGAGGAGGCACTGCTTCCAGGCGGCAGTCTGGATCCGGACTTCTTCCGGGCGGCACTGGGCGAGACGGGGGGCGAGGACAACCTGCTCTGGCGTCTGCGCACGACGCGCCAGCCGTTGCTGGAGGGGCTTGTCCGGCGGATGGAAAAGACAGACAAATCCCTGTCGGCTTTGGAAAAATGCTGTGATGATACGCACATGGAGCTTGTGCGGCACGATGCGCGCGTACCCTTTGGGGTGGGCGTGCCGGGCGGGTACCTGTACGGCTGGGAGACAGCCGTGCGCAATATCCGCATCATCCTTGCCGCCCGTGAGGCGGGGCTGACGCCCGCGCAGACACGGGAGAGAGTGAGGGAGAGTTATGTATAAAATCGGCATCATCGGCGAGCGGGACAGTGTTCTCGGCTACATGGCGATCGGCTTTGCTGTCCATGAGGCGGCGGATGCCGCCGCCGCCGGACGTATCCTGCGCCGTCTGGCGGAGGACGATTCCTACGCTATCATCTTCATCGTGGAGAACTATGCCGCCGAGCTGGAGGCGGAGATTGCAGCCTATCGGGACAGACCTCTGCCGGCTATTGTGACGTTGCCCGGCAGAGCCGGCTCGACCGGCTACGGGATGGCTGCCCTCAAAACAGCCGTGGAGCGTGCGGTCGGTGCGGACATTCTCTTCAAGGGGAACGAGTAAGGGCAACGCCGCACGGTGACGGCGGCGCGAGGCGCCGAGCCTTCCCGCCTGCGGCGGCAGGAATACAGGGTGTTGCGGAATCGGCATGACCGGTTCTGCCGAGAACGCAGAAAGCAGAAAGAGGAAAATATGGTTGAAGGAAAGATTCTGAAGGTGTCTGGACCCCTTGTCATCGCCGAGGGGATGCGGAACGCCAATATGTTCGACGTGGTGCGCGTCGGGCAGAACCGCCTGATCGGTGAGATCATCGAAATGCACGGGGATCGCGCCTCCATCGAGGTATACGAGGAAACGGCGGGGCTGGGACGCGGCGACAAGGTCGTTTCCACCGGTGCGCCGCTGTCGGTCGAGCTGGGACCCGGACTGCTGACCAGTATTTATGACGGCATCCAGCGCCCGCTGTCCTCCATGTGCGAAAAGTACGGCTCCAACATCCGGCGCGGTATCGACGAACCGGCACTGGATCGGGACAAGGTCTGGCACTTTGAGGCGAAGCTGGGTTACGGCGACAAGGTTGGACCCGGCGATGTCTACGGAACCGTGCAGGAAACGGATTCCATCCTCCACAGTATCATGTGCCCGCCCCGCAAGCGCGGCACCGTCATGGAGCTGTACACCGGCGACTTCAAGGTCACCGACCGTATCGGCAAGCTCAGACTGGAGGACGGCACCGTCGAGGAGATTACGCTGGTGCAGAAGTGGCCCGTGCGTGTGTCGCGCCCCTATGCAGGCAAGCTCCCGCCCGTCGAGCCGATGATTACGGGGCAGCGCGTCATCGACGCCCTGTTCCCCATTGCCAAGGGCGGCACCGCCTGCGTCCCCGGTCCCTTCGGCTCCGGCAAGACCGTGGTGCAGCACCAGCTTGCCAAGTGGAGCGATGTGGATCTGGTGGTTTACATCGGGTGCGGGGAGCGCGGCAACGAGATGACCGACGTTCTGCGGGAGTTCCCGGAGCTGACCGACCCCCGTACCGGGCGTTCGCTCATGGAGCGCACCGTTCTGATTGCCAATACATCGGATATGCCGGTCGCGGCGCGTGAAGCGTCGATCTATACCGGCATCACCATCGCGGAGTATTACCGCGACATGGGCTATTCGGTCGCCGTCATCGCCGACTCCACCTCCCGCTGGGCAGAGGCACTGCGCGAGATGTCCGGGCGGCTGGAGGAGATGCCGGGCGAGGAGGGCTACCCCGCCTACCTGACCTCGCGCCTTGCACAGTTCTATGAGCGTGCCGGAAAGGTGGTCTGCCTGGGATCGGACGGCAGGCAGGGTGCCCTGTCCGCCATCGGCGCCGTGTCCCCGCAGGGCGGCGACATTTCCGAGCCGGTCACGCAGGCGACTTTGCGCATTGTCAAGGTTTTCTGGGGGCTGGATGCCTCCCTTGCCTACCGCCGCCATTTCCCCGCCATCAACTGGCTCAATTCCTACTCGCTGTACCGGGAGAGGCTGGAGCCGTGGTTCTGCGAGCAGGTCGCGCCGGACTGGATGGAGCTGACCGGCCGTTGCCTGAAGACGCTTCAGCTGGAGGCAAACCTGGATGAGATCGTCAAGCTGGTCGGTATGGACGCGCTGTCCGCCGATGACCGTCTGACGCTGGAAACCGCGCGCTCCATCCGGGAGGACTTCCTGCAGCAGAATGCCTTTGAGGGGGAGGATAGCTACACCTCGCTCGAAAAGCAGCACACGCTGATGAAGCTGATATTTGCCTTTGAGGACAAGGCGCGTCGCGCGGTCGCGGACGGTGCGGACGTGGAGGATGTGTCCAACCTGCCCGTGCGGGAGCGCATCGGGCGCTTCAAGGCGGTGCCGGCCGCCTCGTGCCGTGCGGAGGCGGATGCCGTGACCGCCGCCATGACGGCGGAGCTGGACGGGCTGGTTGCCCGTGCGCGGCACGCATAAGTGAGAGGGAGAGAACAGTATGATTCGGGAATACAGAACCATAGAGGAGGTCGCCGGACCGCTGATGCTTGTCCGGCAGGTCGAGGGCGTCAAGTACGACGAGCTGGGTGAAATCGAGCTGCCGAACGGCGAGGTGCGCCGTTGCCGCGTGCTGGAGGTCAACGGGCGCGACGTGCTGGTACAGCTGTTCGACTCCGCCGCCGGGCTGAACCTGGCGGAATCCAAGGTGCGTTTCACCGGACACGGCGTTGAGCTGCCGGTGTCCGAGCATATGCTGGGGCGCGTGTTCAACGGCATGGGGGAGGTCATCGACAACGGTCCCTCCATCCTGCCGGAGAAGTCGCTGGATATCAACGGCTCCCCCATCAACCCCGCCGCCCGCTACTACCCCTCCGAGTTCATTCAGACGGGTATATCCACCATCGACGGACTGAATACGCTGGTGCGCGGGCAGAAACTGCCCATCTTCTCCGGCTCCGGTCTGCCGCACGCCAACCTTGCCGCCCAGATTGCGCGGCAGGCAAAGGTGCGCGGCTCCGACAGCCGCTTTGCCGTCGTGTTCGCCGCTATCGGCATTACCTTTGAGGAAGCGGATTTCTTTATCTCCGACTTCCGCCGCACCGGTGCCATCGACCGCACCGTGCTGTTTATCAATCTGGCGTCGGACGCCGCCATTGAGCGTATCTCCACGCCGCGTATGGCGCTGACTGCCGCTGAGTACCTGGCGTTCGACTGCAATATGCACGTGCTGGTCATCATGACCGACATCACCAACTACGCCGAGGCACTGCGCGAGGTGTCCGCGGCACGCAAGGAGGTTCCGGGGCGCCGCGGCTATCCCGGCTACCTGTATACCGACCTTGCCACCATGTATGAGCGCGCCGGGCGCAAGATGGGCAGTACCGGCTCCATCACCATGATTCCCATCCTGACTATGCCGGAGGATGACAAGACTCACCCCATCCCCGACCTGACCGGGTACATCACCGAGGGACAGATCATTCTTTCCCGCGAGATGTACCGCAAGGGCTATCTGCCGCCCGTGGACGTGCTGCCGTCCCTGTCCCGACTGAAGGACAAGGGTATCGGCGAGGGCAAGACGCGGGAGGATCACGCCGGAACCATGAACCAGCTGTTCTCCTCCTATGCCCGCGGCAAGGAGGCTAAGGAGCTGATGGTGGTGCTGGGCGAGGCGGCACTGACGCCGATGGATCGCCTGTATGCCAAATTTGCCGACGCCTTTGAGGAGCAGTATATCAATCAGGGCTTCAACGAGGATCGCTCCATTGAGCAGACGCTGGATCTCGGATGGAAGCTGCTTTCCATCCTGCCGCGCTCCGAAATGAAGCGTATCAAGCCCGAGCTGGTGGAGAAATACTGGCCGAAGCAGAACTGACCTGACAACATCACGTAACCGCACGTACAAATACCTAAGGAGACAATTACCATGAAGAAACGCATCCTTACCCTGATGGGGCTTGCCCTTGTGCTGGCGCTGTGCCTGCTGGCAGGCTGTACCGGCAACGGACAGACCGAAACGGATACCGATACCGCAACCGAAACGGCAACCGTCCCCGCAACCGAAACAGATACCGAGACAACCACCGAAACGGACACCGGGAACGGGGCAGAGACAGCAACCGCCACGGAAACCGCAACGGAAACCGCCACGATGGATTATTTTGAGTCCACCAAGATTGAGCTGGTGGAGCCGGACACCTCGCTGGTGCCGGATATGTCGATCGCAGGCGATGGCTACGATATTTACCTGCTGACAGAGGGCAAGGAGTGGGGGTACCGCTACGGCTGTACCTACCTGTACAACCCGGATGGCAGTATCGACGCCTACTTTGCCTGCGTCGGCACCATCTCCGGCGAGTGGGACTGGATTTCCTACCGCCACTCGCCTGACGGCGGTACGACATGGGAGAACGAAAAGGTCGTGCTGACTCCCACGCAGAACTCCATGGATCACTTCTCCAACTGTGACCCCGGCGTGGTGTACTTCAACGGCTACTACTACCTCGGCTACACCTCCACCCTCAACTCCACCGGCTTCTGCAATAACGTATTCGTTGCGCGCTCCAGAACGCCGGACGGTCCCTTTGAAAAGTGGAACGGGAACGGCTGGGGCGGTCCCGAGTGCCAGCCCATCGTGTACTATGATGAGTCGTGGCAGGAATGGGGCATCGGTGAGCCGAGCTTTATTGAGCTGAACGGCAAGCTGTATATGTACTACACCTCCGGCGGCTCCACGATGGTCGCCACGGCGGACGCTACCAACGAAAACTGGCCTGCGACGCTGCAGTTCCACGGCAGAGCGTGCGTCAAGGGCAGCAATGACTCGCTGGACATCAAGTATGTGGAGGAGTGGGGCAAATTCGTCGGTGTCTGCACCGCCAGCCGCATGAGTACCGCAAGCTATCTGGCTGTTTACACGTCCGATGACGGCTTGAACTTTACCCTGGCGGACTGCGTCAAGGAGGGAACCTACCAGTTCCTGCACAACGCAGGGCTTTCCAGCCGCCCGAACGGACACATCCGCCTCTCCGAGGACGCGGATAAGCTGCGCGTGATTTACGCCTACGGCGACGGCTGGGGTGTGTGGAACACCCGCATCCAGCCCGTGACGCTGGCGCTGTCCACCGGGAACGACCTTGCCGCCGAGCGCGCCAAGGCGAACATTCCCGACCCGCGCCTGCGTGCGCAGCTGATCCCCAAGCGGCAGCGCCATACCGCCATGATCCGTACCGAGCAGGACATCTACGAGTACGAGCTGTCCAAGGGAGAGTTCAGACCGTTGGTGTATGCATATGATACCTACTTTGAGCGGGATCGCTACCGCAAGGAGCTTACGTATTCGGAGTATGACACGAGTGTCGTCCGTTTTGAGAACGGCAGGGCAATCATCGTGGGTGTCGGCGAGACTGCCGTCACCGTTACCTCCGAGGACGGGCTGAAGAGTGTATTCTGGATCCGGATCCGGGAGAAGGCAGGCGGCGACGGCTCCGTGGCAACAGAGTTCGTGCCGGTGCGCGACGGCTACACCATTTACTTCGGCGAGCGGGCTGTGTACCATCCGCAGATCCGCGGACAGATCAGGTGGGACAACGGCACCTTCACCGAGCTGTACGTGGATAAGCAGGAGAACTTCAAGCTGACCTTTGAGGGCTATGACACCGATGTGATTTCCGTGGATGCTTACGGTGTCATCGCCGCACGCAAGGTCGGCGAAACGGATGTCGTGGTCACCTGGAATGACATGGCATTCGTGACGCACGTGGTCGTGACGGACGACCCGAGCGCCGGGTACTACACGCACGTGAAGGTCGATCCGGGCGAAACGATAGATTACACCAAGCTTGACTTCACGCAGAAGCGCACGCAGGAAGCGATCACGGGCACCAACAGCGCCGAGGTTTCCGTGACAGACCAGGGCGCGTGCCTGTCCGTGACCGGCAACGATCCGTTTATCCAGCTGTCTTATTTCCAGTCCGATACTGTCCTGGAAACCGACGTGTACAGCGCCATTGAGATTACCTACATGGTTCCGGCGAACGTGTCCGCCGCGGCACAGCAGATGCAGGTGTTTATCATGTGCCGGGACGGCAGCACGCTCAGCGAGGCAAATTCGCTCAAGCGCTGGATCCGGGCGGACGGCGAATTCCACACCATCCGGCTGGAGCTCCGCGGACAGGCGTACTGGCACGACAATATCTACGCTATCCGGTTTGATTTCTTCGACCAGTGCTCCGTGGGGGACGTCATGTACCTGCAGTCCATCAATCTGGTCAAGTGATGTAAGGAAGGAAGCCACGCCATGGCACAACTGCAAGTGAACCCCACCCGCATGGAGCTGAAGAAGATCCAGGCACGCTATACCACGGCGCGCCGGGGTCACAAGCTGCTCAAGGACAAGCGGGACGAGCTGATGAAGAAGTTCCTGGAGGTCGTCCGGGAGGACAAGGTTCTGCGTGAGCGCGTTGAGGCGGCGCTGGCGCAGTTTCAGGGCAGCTTCGGCATTGCAAGCGCCACCGCCAGTCCCCTGATGCTCAAGGAAGCGCTCATCCTTCCCAAAAAGGAGGGCAGGCTGGACGTGACCTATAAGAACGTCATGAGCGTGACGGTTCCCTGCTTTTCGCTGGATATGCTGGGTACCGGCGGCGCTGACAGCTACAACTATGGCATGGCGTTCACGTCCGGTGAGCTGGATGCTTCTCTTGCCGCGCTGAACGGGATCCTGGAGGATCTGGTTCGGCTTGCCGAGCTGGAAAAGACTGCCCAGATGCTGGCGGAGGAAATCGAACGGACCCGCCGCCGCGTCAATGCGCTGGAGTATATCATGATGCCGCGTTACCTGGAGACCATCAAAGCGATCCGCATGAAGCTGGACGAAAACGAGCGCGGCAACACCACCCGCCTGATGAAGGTCAAGGATATGATGCTGCAGGCGCAGCTGCAGGCTGCTCACCCGGACAGGGAACAGCCCTGAGATGCCCGGTGGCGGATACGCCGACGGCAAGGCAGGGAAGGCGGGATACGTTGGGGGCTTCCTGAAAGCCCCCAAAACCCCGGGAACTTTTCTCGATTTTTGGGGAAACGCTGATGTATTGCGGTGGCGCCGACGCTGTGCCGCCGCATAGATCAGCGGTTCTTTTATTGACCGGAGTCGGCGCTGGGTGCCGGCTCCGTTTTTTGCGGCGGATTGCTCCTGCCTTGCCGGGTAATGCCATGCAAGTCCGCAGAAGTAACCGCTGTCCCCGCGATAAATTCCGGGAAAGCCCTGTACAAAAGGGAAAAAGTATGATATAATAAACGCACGTGGTGCCGGATATCCGGCAGAAACACATTGCCTTACAGGATAGGAGATATACAGATGGCATATAACGACAGTAACAGGGGCAAGGGGCGCCCCGCAGGTACACGCGGCGGCGTGAAGAAGTACCCCGCTGACCGAAACTTCGGCGGCACGGACCGCAAGCCCTTCCGCGGCAACCGGGACGGCGCGGATAAAAAGCCGTACTACGGCAATAAAGCGAGCGAGGACAGAAAGCCGTACTACGGCAATAAAGCAAGCGAGGACAGAAAGCCGTACTACGGCAATAAAGCAAGCGAGGACAGAAAGCCGTACTACGGCAACAAAGCGAACGAGGACAGAAAGCCGTACCGCGGGAACCGGGATAACGCAGATCGGAAACCCTATGCCGCAAAGGGCAACGCCGGCTGGGATCGGAAGCCGCGCCAGGACCGGAAGAAGGAGTATGACAGGATCCCGCCGCGCGATACCTCTGTCAAGTCGCAGGAAACGGCGGAAGCCGCCGCAGCCGACGAGGCGGAAGCCGACGGCGAGGACTACGATCCGACCGCCGGATTGGTCATCGGGCGCAGTGCCGTGCGGGAGCTGCTTCGCTCCGGACGCACCGTGGACAAGCTGCTGGTGCATCGCGGCGAGCGGGAAGGCTCCATTGTCATGCTGGTTGCCGAGGCGATCGAGCAGGGCATCCCGGTCGTGGAGGTAGACAAAGCCAAGCTGGACGAGATGGCAGGCTTTGTGCCGCATCAGGGCGTCATTGCCATGGTCGCGCAGAAGGATTACTGCTCGGTTGAGGATATTCTGGCACTGGCAAAAGAGCGGGGCGAGTCGCCGCTGATCGTCATCGCGGACGGCATCACCGACCCCTATAATCTGGGTGCGCTGATCCGTTGCGCCGAGGGCGTGGGCGCCCATGGACTGATTATCCCCCGCCGCCGTGCGGTGGGACTGACCGCGCTGGTTGCCAAATCCTCCGCCGGCGCCATGGAGCACCTGGCGGTTGCCAAGGTGTCCAACATCGCCGCGACAGTCAAGGCGCTCCGGCAGGCGGGCATCTGGTGCTACGCCGCCGAGGCAGGCGGAAAGCCGCATTACGAAACAGACCTGACCGGACCCTGCGCACTGGTGTTCGGCAGTGAGGGGGACGGCGTGTCCCGCGTGGTAAGACAGGCGTGCGACGGGGTGATTTCCATTCCCATGTACGGCAAGGTGAACTCGTTCAACGTGTCCACCGCCGCCGCCGTTGTACTGTGCGAGGCGGCACGCCAGCAGCACAGTAAGGCAACCCCCGGAAAGTAACAGACAGACGGGAGCGCCGCTCCCGTCGGCACACGGAAAAAGGAGGGATACACCGTGCCGGATACCGATCTCAGACAGACCCCGGAAACCGACTGGGCACAGCGGCTGAAGCAGCAGATGGAGCGGCAGGACGAGCCGCCAGCCGCTGCCCGGGAGCCGGATGACGCGCAGGACGAGTTGGATTCCCTCCTGCGGGAGCAGCTTTCCCGGTTGCAGACCGGATCGACGGCGACTACCGCCCCCGCGGAGCAGAAGCCGGAGCCGGAACCCGCACCCGCGCCCGCCGAACCGGAACCGCCCGCCGAACCGGAGCCACCCGCCGAGCCGGAACCACCCGCCGAGCCGGAACCGCCCACCGAACCGGAACCGCCCGCCGAACCGGAGCCGCCCGCCGAACCGGAACCGACTCCGGCGCCCACCGCGCCGGATGATGAACTGAACGGTGTGCCCGTGGCGGAACTGCTGGATTCGGGCGCATTCCTCCAGGGGCTGGATCCGGACGTCTGCCGCCGGATACGCGCTGTCTGGGACAGTCCCGCTGCCTCCCCGGAGGCGGAGGCTCCGGCGGCGGAACCGTTGCCTGCCGACAACCCGCCGCCTGAACCGGAGGCGCAGATTCCGCAACCGCAGGCATCACCCGCACCGGAACAGCCGGCGGCATCCGCCCCCCCGCCTCCCGCACCCCAAACGCCCCGCTCCCCGCAGGATCCGCTCCAGATCGGACTGGATGCCGTGCGGAACCGGTCGGGGGACGGGCGCCTGCCGGATGATCCGGAGATCGCGGAGATTCCCGCCGGTATGCGCCGGGAGGAACCGCGCCCGGATGTGCGTCGCCGGCGGTACACCGTCCGGCAGTCCGAACCGCCGCGCAAGCCGCAGAATGCCGCCCGCACGGCGGACAGTCGGGCAAGGAGCGATACCGAGCTGTACATGGATCTCGGCTACGAGAACGAACTGCGCCGCACGCCGAACGGCTCTGCCCGTGCCGATGCCGCCCTGCGCGACAGGCTGGGGCGGGAGCGCGTCGGCACACGGAATGCCGTCCCGGCTGCATACCGGGGCAGGGAATATGCCGGCTCCGCCATGACGGACGAGGTAGCGCACCGCTACCGTTCCGCCCGGCTGATGGCACTGATCCGGCTGGCGTTTGCCGGGACGGGCTTCCTGTGCGGAATCCTGTACGACACCCTGCCGCGCTGGAGCCTGTCCGGCGTTGCCGCATTCACGGTGGGCTATGCGTACCCGCTGTTGGGCATTGCCCTCCTGCTCCTGTTCGCCCTGCCGAGTCTGCATCGGCTGGGGCTCGGACTGCGCAGTCTGTGGGACTTTGAACCGGTGCGCTATGCCGTTCCCGGCATGGCGCTGTGTGCGGCGGCATTGCACGCACTGCTTTCGCTGGCGGCGGTCGGGGACGGCGCGCCGGTGCCCCTGTACTGCGGGGCGGCGCTGTTCCTGCTGATGCTGACCTGCGTCTGCGATCTGCTTGCCCTGCTTGCCGAATGGCGCAGCTTCCGCATCGTGTCCTCCGGGCGTGCCCGGACTGTCATCACGCTGCTGTCGGCACCGGGTATGCGGCAGAGCGACCGAACGGACGACCTCGGGCTTGCCGATACCGTCGGGCAGACCGATGCCCGCCGGGATACCCTGCTGACCCTGCGGCTCTGCCGCACCGCCGGCGTTCCCAACTTCTTCGCGCTTGCCAACCGGTACAGCGGCAGTCTGTCCCATTTGAACTACCTCATGCCCGCCGCTATGCTGATGGCAATCGCCGCCGCCGGCACCTCCATGCTGTTGGGCGGCTCCCTGCTTCACGATGCCCTGCCGCGCTGTACGGCGGCGTACCTTGCCTGCCTGCCCGGTGCCTTCCTGCTGTCGGTTATCCTGCCGTTTGCGATCGGGAACCGTGCGCTGAGCCGGGAGGGCTGTGCCCTGCTCGGGGAGGCAACGCCGGAGCGGTATGCCCCTGTGGGGCTTGCCGGACGGCGGGCGGCAAAGCGTCCGGCACATACCCACATGATCCTGCCGGACGGGTTTGCCCTGTCCCCGATCCTGCCGAACGAGATTACCGTGCGGGACGACAGCCGCGCGGACGAGTGGCTGGCTATGGCGCACAGGCTGTTTGCACTTTTGGACTGCCCGCTGGCTGGCTTCGGCACCCCGCCTTCCCGCGAGGAGCTGGACGCCCTGCGCCTTGAGCCGACAGAGAGAGGTACGGACTTTCTCCGCCTGTACATGACCGATACGAGGTCGGGCGGCACGGTCGAGGTTATGCTCGGCTCCTATGAGGCGCTGGCGCCGCTCGGCGTCCGCCTGCCCCCCCGCGAGGCGGAGTCATCCTACCGGAAGACTCCCGATGCACAGGTACTGTATCTGGCGTTCGACCGCCGCTTCCGGTTGGCGTGCGCCTGCGGTCTGCACATTGAGCCGCTGTTCCGGCAGATGACGGAGCGCCTGCAGGCGCTGGGCTGTCGCGTGTCGGTGCTGTCCTATGATCCGCTGGCGGGGTCCTCCCCGCTGTTTACGGAGGAGGGGGAGGATCTGCACGTCGGGCTGTTCCGTCCCCGGCGGTACAGCCGCCTGTATGCTCCCCGTTCCGGCGGCATCGTGTCGGTGCGGGACGGGCTGGATATCCTGCGCGGCTACTTTGCCTGCTGCCGTATCCGTACCGCCAACCGGCTGGGCGTTCTGCTTGGCTGGCTGTGGGTGATTGCGGCAGGCGGACTGACGGTCGCCTCACCTGCCATCGGGCTTCCCGCGGACGCTCTGCCGCTGCTCTGCTGTCTTTGGTATACCGTGACTGCCGGGCTCTCCTGCCTGCCGGCACTGCTGTGCGTCCGGCGCGCGGCGCCCGGAAAAAGGGGCGCGCACGGCGGTAAAGCGGCGCCCGCCCGCAACGATACATAAGGAGGTTTCCCCTTTTCCATGAATCAGAACGAAAAACGCATGATCCTGACCTCGGTACAGAAACCCGGACGCTACGCCGGGGGTGAGTACGGGCAGGTCATCAAGGACAGGGCGGCGGTCAGTGCGCGGTTCGCCTTCTGCTTCCCCGACACCTACGAGATCGGTATGTCCAATCTCGGCGTCCGCATCCTGTACCACTGCCTGAACCTGCACGAGCGCATCTGGTGCGAGCGTGTCTATGACCCATGGGTGGATATGCAGGAAAAGATGAAGGAGTACGACCTGCCGCTGACGGCGGTGGAAAGCGGCGATCCGCTGTCGGTGTTCGACTTCATCGGCTTTACCTTGCAGTATGAGATGAGCTACACCAACGTGCTGAATATGCTGGAGCTGGGACGCGTCCCGATCTGGGCGCGCGAGCGCGGCGAGCATGACCCGCTGGTGATCGGCGGCGGTCCCTGCTCCTATAACCCGGAGCCGGTCGCGGACTTCTTCGACCTGTTCAACATCGGTGAGGGCGAGGAAATGCTTCCGGAGATCGTGGAGCTGTATATCGCCATGCGGGACGAAGGCAGCTACACGCGCGCGGCGTTCCTGCACCGCGCCGCCGCCACGATTCCCGGCGTGTACGTGCCGTCGCTATATGACGTGACCTACAATGAGGACGGCACCGTCCGCGCCTACACGCCCCGCTACCCGGATGTACCGGCTGTTGTGACCAAGCGCATCGTGACCGACCTGGACAAAGGGCTGTACCCGGAGCAGGTGGTCATGCCCTACATTGAAACGGTGCAGGATCGCATCACGGTGGAGGTGGGGCGCGGGTGTATCCGCGGCTGCCGCTTCTGCCAGGCGGGCATGACCTATCGCCCGGTGCGCGAAAAAACGCCGGACGTCATCAACTGTCAGGCGCGCGCCATTTTTGATACATCGGGCTATGAGGAGCTGTCGCTGTCCTCGCTGTCCATCAGCGATTACACCCGCATTGACGAGCTGACCGACAAGCTGCTTGCCTGGACGAACCCCAACATGGTCAGCCTGTCCCTGCCGTCCCTGCGCGCCGACTCCTTCACCAAGGAGCTGATGGATAAGGTTGCCTCCATCCGGGCATCCTCCATCACCTTCGCGCCGGAGGCGGGCAGTCAGCGCCTGCGGGATGTCATCAACAAGAATCTGTATGAGCAGGATCTGATGCGCGCGGTCAACGTCGCGTTTGACGCGGGCAAGACGCAGGTCAAGCTGTACTTCATGCAGGGACACCCGACCGAGACGGATGAGGATCTTGCCGAGATTCCGGAGCTGGCACATCGGGTGGTCAGCGAGTTCTATAAGAATCCCAACCGCCCGCGCGGACGCCAGCCGCAGGTGACGATCAGCGTGTCGCCCTTTATCCCCAAGCCCTTCACCGCGTTCCAGTGGGAGCCGCAGGATACGCTGGAGGAAATGCTGCGCAAGCAGGAGTATGTCGGCTCCTGCGTCAGGGATCGCAAGGTCAAGTACAATCACCACGATGCGCGCACCTGCGTCATTGAAGCGGTGCTGGCGCGCGGCGACCGCCGCCTGTCCGCTGCCCTGTATGAGGCGTGCCGCCGGGGCTTCCGGTTTGATGCGTGGAGCGAGTATTTTGACTACGACAAATGGATGGAAGTCTTTGCCGCCGTCGGCATAGACCCCGCCTTTTACGCCAACCGCCGCTTCGGGCTGGACGAGGTGTTGCCGTGGGATGTCATTGACTGCGGCGTGACCAAAGCCTTCCTCAAGCGCGAGCGGGCGAAGGCGTTTGAGGGCGTCACCACGCCCAACTGCCGCGAAAAATGCGCCGGATGCGGCGCCAACAGACTGGGAGGTGTGCGGTCATGCTGTCCGAAAAAAGAGTGAGCCGTCCGGTCTCCAAGTTTGACCGCTCGCTTCTGCCGGAACCGATGACATACAGGGTGGTGTTCTCCAAGGTGGGGAACCTGCAATTCTTCTCGCACCTGGATCTGCAACGCACGTGGCAGCGGGTGCTGGTGCGCGCGTCGATCCCCATGTGGTACACGCAGGGATTCAACCCGCACAGCAAGATTGTATTCGGTATTCCGCTGTCGGTCGGCACCGAGGGAACGCACGAGATGGTGGATCTGCGCATCGACCGCGCCATCACGCCCGACGAAATGCGCGACCAGCTGAACGCCGAGCTGACCGATGAGATGCAGGTGTCCGCGGTGTATATTCCCACGACCGCTTTCTCGGATATCGCCTATGCGACCTATACCGTGACCGTTTCCGATCCCTCTGCCGCGTCGGTTGACGCGGATGCGGTGGAGGCGCTGTTCGCGCCGGGCGCCGCGCCCATCCTGATGACCAAACGCACCAAATCCGGCGACCGGGAGATGGACATCCTGCCGCTCATCCGGGAAATACACGCCGCACGCGAGGCGGACGGCACGCTGATCCTCCACGCAACGCTGGCAGCCGGCGGGAGCGCCAACCTCAGCCCGGAGTTTCTCGTTGCCGCTCTGCGGGAAAAGCTGGGGATGCTGACGGACACGGAGCATCCCGACGTCTGCTGGTACCGCATCCTGCGCACCGGCTTTCTCTGCGCGGACGGAAGCGAATTCCGATAGGAAAATACAGGGGGACTTCCTGATAAAGTCCCCCTGTATCCCACTTATGTGCCCTTACTCTGCCGCCCGTGACCCGAGCGTGCTGTAGCCCGTCCAGGTGGACAGATCCAGCACGCCGTCCCCGTCCGCCTCGGCGGTGCCGCCCTGCACCAGTGTGTAGGTCGCGCCGGAGGTCAGTGCGGCGGAGCTGAATACGATTGAGCTGATGACCTTCGGCAGGCGGTAGCCGCAGAGCAGGTTCCCGTCGGCATCGCACAGCCCGATCAGCGTGCCTGCCGCGACCGAGGAGCGGAAGGCACCGTCGAACACCGCCTGCCCGGAGCCCGTTGCGGTTTCCGCCATGCCGCTGGAACCGACTGCCAGCAGGGTTCCGCCGGAGATGGTCATACTGCAGTTCCCGTCGCCGTAGTCGATGGCGCCGTTTCCGTTGTCGGTGGGACCGAATACCAGCAGGGTGCCGCCCGTCATGACGATGTTCCCGTTGGAGTCGATGCCGTCTCCGGATGCATACACCGCCGTGTAGCCGCCGCTGACTGTCAGGAGCGGCGTGAGGGTGTCCGTGGCCGTGCCGCCGGTGGTCTGCCCGTCCGCGGTTCCGCCGGATCGTCCGCCGGGACGTCCGCCCCCGCCGAGCCCACCGGGGCGTCCGCCGCCCATACTGCTGCCACCGCCGCTTGAGGCGTTGATGCCGTCATCCGAGGCAGTGATGCGCGTTCTGCCGCCGCTGACCGTGATCTGTGCCGCTTCCAGCCCCTCATAGCTTTGCGCGATTTCCAGACTGCCGCCGCTCAGCGTCAGCACCCGGTCGGCGTGCACGCCGTCGTCCCCGGAGCGGATGTACGCCTCGCCGTCCTGCAGAAGCACCGTGTCGTCCGCGTGGATGCCGTCATCCGCCGCCGTGACGGTCAGCTTGCCGCCTGCAAGCGTGACGCTACCCGCCGCCTTCAGCCCCTTGGCACTGATGGAGGGCTTGCTGCTGTTTCCGTCCCCGCCCATACCGCCGGGACGTCCGCCGCCGAAACCGCCCATACCGCCCATGCCGCCGGAGCCGCTCTGCGCACTGCCCGTGCCGGCATTGCCGGTATCGGTCAGCGCCTTGCCGCCCGCGTCCAGCGCGGTGATGACCAGCGTGCCGCCGCTCACGGTCAGGTCGGTGGCGGCGCTGATGCCGTCCCCGATGGCAGTGATGTACAGACTGCCGCCGCTGACGGACACCCAGCCCTTCCCGTCCTTCTCTGTCTGGGCGGATTTCAGACCGTCGCCCTCCCCGGTGACGGTCAGAGTCACGGTGCCGCCGGTCATTTCCACCGAATCGTTGCCGCGCATCGCCGTGCCGGGACTGGTCACGATCAGCGTGCCGCCCGTGATCTCCAGGTCATCCTTGGTGTTGATGCCCTTGTCGGCGTTGCCCGTGATGCGCAGGGTGCCCTCGCCGTCCAGCCGGAGGTCGTCGCAGGCATACACGCAGGCGTTGGGGTATACCTCCCCCTCGGTCTGCTCTGCATCCTCCACGATATACCCACTGCCGTCCGAGAGCAGATTGACCGACCCCGCCGCCGTGTAGAGGACAGTCTTTTTGGGCGAGCTGCGGACGAATACGGCGGGACCGGTCGAGCAGGCGACCGACACGCCGTTCAGCACCAGCCGAACCTTTTCGGTATCCGCCGTGGCACCCGCCGTGGCATTCGCCGTGTCTACAATCAGCTGCCCGTCCGCGAGATCGCCGCTGATGAGGTAAGTGCCGGCGGACGTGAAGGTCACGACAGAACCGGATACGCTGACGCCGCTGCCGCTGACGGTCGCACCGTCGCCGGTCAGCGTGACAGCTGCGGTTACCGACGCGGCGTCATAGCTGCCGGTCTGTGCCACGGAAGCCTCCCCGGCGTCCGGAGCCGTGTCCGGCGTTACCAGCGAGCCGTCCGGGAGTTTGATGTCCTCCCCCGTACCGCCCGTTCCGTTTTCGATGACAGGCAGGTCGTTCCGCTGCCCGCAGCCGGCAAGGCTTCCCGCCGCCAGCGCGAGTGCCAGCAGGATTACGCCTGCACGCCCGCTCCCTGTATGATGCCCCCGACACGTCTGTTCCATACTCCATACCTCCTCTGCCCCTCCGGCTGTTCCGGGATGAGGGCAGTATACACCGCTGCCGTGACAGGGCACCGCGCATTCCATTAAAAATTCATGAATATTGTGTGACGGAACCGGGACAGCCCGGTCGGGAAAGCCGTCACCCGGAAGGAAAACCGCATGAAACTTACCTTAGTTGCGACCTGTATGTTCGGTCTGGAAAAGCAGGTCGGAGAGGAGATCGACGCCCTCGGTCTGCACCGTCTGGAAACGATGGACGGGCGCGTCACGTTTGAGGGGGAGGAAGCCGACGTAGCCCGCGCCAACCTGTCCCTGCGCTGTGCCGAGCGGGTGTTCATCCGGCTGGGATACTTCCCGGCGCACAGCTTCACCGAGCTGTTCGACGGCACCAACGCCCTCCCGTGGGAGGAGTGGATCGGGCGGGAGGATGCCTTCCCGGTCAAGGGGCACTCCATCCGCTCGGCGCTGACCTCCATTCCGGACTGCCAGAGCATAGTCAAGAAGGCGGTCGTGGAGCGCCTGAAGCGCCGTTACCGCGTGGACTGGTTCCGGGAGACCGGCGTGAAGTATCAGATAGAGTTCTTCCTCTTCAAGGATATGGCGGCGCTGATGCTGGATACCAGCGGCACGGCACTGCACAAGCGCGCCTACCGCCCCGCCGCCGGTGCCGCCCCGCTCCGGGAGACGCTTGCCGCCGCCATTGCCCTGACTGCCCGCCCGCGCGAGGACACGCTACTCTGGGATCCGTTCTGCGGCTCCGGCACCATTGCCATCGAGGCGGCGATGATCGCCACGGGGCGCGCGCCCGGACTGGGGCGCCGTTTTGCCGGGGAGGACTTCCCCTGCCTGCCGCACAGGCTATGGGAGGACGCGCGTGAGGCGGCGCGCGCGGCGGTGCGCACCGACAGCCGCTTTGAGGCGTATGCCTCGGACATTGACGAGGAGATTCTGGACACGGTCTACGAGAACGCCCTGCGTGCGGGGGTGGAACAGCACCTGAATATCTTTCAGGCGGACGCGCGGCAAATCCGGCGGCTGGACAGGCGTGGGACGGTGCTGTGCAATCCGCCCTACGGCGAGCGCATGGGGGAACGGGACGAGATCGAGACGCTGTACCGTCAGCTCGGCAGGGTGTTCCCGGCGCTGTACCCGTGGCAGGTGTACATTCTGACCTCCCACCCCCGTTTTGAGCGCCTGTACGGTCAGCCTGCCGACCGCGTGCGGCGGCTGTACAACGGCATGATTCCCTGTTACCTGTACGAATACTTCAAGCCCGTGGCGGCGCGGATGCCCAAATCGGCAACACCGCCGCGCGGATAACGAAACCGGCACACCGGAAAGGAGGCAACGGCTATGCGCATCGGGCAACATCGCCCGCTGTTCTGTCTGTGCGCCGTCTGGATGCTGGCGGCGGGACTCGGCTGTGTGCTTTCCGGCTTTGACGGGCACCGGATGCTTCCTGCCGGCGCGGTCTGCGCCGGGCTTGCCGCAGGTGTGCTGTCCGTCTGCCTGCTCCTGCGTCCCCTCCGGCGGATCACAGCCCGCCGCGCATGCGCTGTCGGGCTTGCCCTGCTGTGCGCCGGGCTGTCGCTCCTCAACAGCGGCGCGTACTTTTCCGGGCAGGTCACGCCGGATTCCTTCCCCGGACTTCCGGCGGACTCCGGCATCCCGGCGTCTGACGGTGCCGGGGAGGATGCCCCCGACCTGCCGGACGCGGCGGATGCTCCGGTGTGGGAGGTGCGCGCCGTGGTCGCCGAACGGCTGGGCGGCGGCAGTCAGATTACCGGCTACGGTCTGATCCTGCGCACGGTGCAGGGGGAACCGGTCGGGAGTGCCCTGCGCCCCGCCCGCGCCTACCTGCTCTGCACCTACGCCGCGAATCTTCAGCCGGGCTATGAGATTCTCCTGCGCGCGCAGGCAGTCACGCCGGAGGACGCCGCCGGGGAGTCGGCGGTTTCCCTCCGGGGCGACGGCTATGCGCTGGGGCTTCTGTCCGGCAGGGAGGATGACTGCACGGTTACAGCGGAGAGCACCGATCTGCTCCCGATCCGGCTCGGCAATCTGCGGCGGCGTCTGGCGGCACGGTTGGAGGCGGCGGTGGGCACGGACGGACTGGGACTGCCGTCCGCGCTCCTGCTGGGTGACCGGACCGCCCTGTCCCCGACTCTGCGCCGGGATTTTTCCCGCGCCGGGGTGTCGCATCTGCTGGCTGTCAGCGGACTGCACCTGACACTGCTGTTCGGTATGCTGGCGTTGCTGCTCCGTTTTCTGCGCCTGCCGCGCCGGGTGCGCGCCGTGCTGCTGACGCTTGCCGCCGCCGGCTACCTTGCGCTGTTGGGATTCCCGCCGTCCGCGACCCGCGCCGCCGTGATGCTGGGGTTCGTGTACCTGTCGTGGCTGTGCGCGGCGTCTGCCGATCCGCTGACCTCGCTGGGGCTGGCTGGCGCCCTGATCCTTGGCATTTCCCCCTGCGCCGTGGCGGATGCCGGATTCTGGATGTCCTTTTCCGCGACGCTGGGGCTTCTGACGGTTCCGGCTGCTCTGCGGGATCCGGACAGACACCGGCGCGCCCCGCGCCGGCGTGCGCTGCGCGTCCTGACTGCGCGGGCGTCTGCCGTACCGCTGGGGCTTTTCGCAGGACTTGTTGCCATGACCTTTTCGCTGTGGATCACCTCGCTCACGGTCGGTACGGTGAGCCTGTGGTCGCCGCTTGCCACGCTGCTGCTGACGCCGCTGTGCGGGTTCGTGCTTGCCGCATCGCTGTTCGCACTGCCGCTGGCGGGGCAGTGGGTTGGCGGGACCGTATTGCTCCCGGCATTGCGGCGCGTCTGCGGCTGGATGGGCGGATGCGCCGCATGGCTGGGCAAGCCGACCGGCGCGGTGCTTTCCCTGGAGCAGCCGCGGACGGGAGGTGCTATCCGTGCGGTCATCCTTGCCGTGACGCTGTACCTGTTGCTGTGGCTGTTTCTGAATCTGCCGCGGCGGATGCGCTGCCCGGCACTGCTCCCGGTGGCGGGCGGCTGGGTGGCGGTTCTGTTGCTGGTGTGCCTGCCCGCGCGGGTGTATCCGGGGGAGGTGCTGACTTCCTATATCCGCCCCACGGCGTCCTCTGAGGCGTTGGTGCTGGCGCGCGGGCAGGAGGCTGTCATCTGCGATCTGACGGACGGAAGCCGCACTGCCCTGAATGCGGCACTGGACGAGGCTGGTTCACTCGGTGCGACCGAAGTGTCCGCCCTGATGCTAACCCACTTCCATACGCGCACGGCGGGCGCATTGCACCGTGCCTTCGCGGCGGCGACCGTGCGTGCGCTGTGGCTCCCCCGCCCGACGGTGCCGGAGGATTATTACCGGATGCTGTCCTGCCTGTATGAGGCGCGGCGGCAGGGCGTCCCCGTGTATCTCTACGAGCCGGGCGATACGCTGACTGCCTTTGATTCCGGTAGCGGCGGAATTTCGCTGACCCTGTATACCGACCGGCTGGAGCGTTCCGCACAGCCTGTCCTGCTTCTGCACGCCGCAGGGCAGGGCAGTGCGCTGACCTTCTGCGGCGGCGCGGTTTTTGAATCCGACCTTGCCGGCATCGCCCGCACCCTTGCGGCGGACAGTGACCTGGTCATCTACGGCGCGCACGGGCCCAAGATACGGGAGCCGTTCCCCTGCACGCCGTCTGACCGCACGCGTTTTGTCTGCTTCGCCGCCCCCTCGGTCGCCGCTTTTCTTGATCCCGATACCCTCCCTCCTTCTCCGCCCCGCATGGGGATCGGCGGCGTCCGCCTGACTCTCCGCATGGGGGAAGGAGAAGCGCCGGGGGACTCTTGAAAGAGTCCCCCAGACCCCCCAGAACTTTTCTCGAATGTATGATCGGAGGAGCCACGGCTCATGCCTACTTCCGGGGAAAAACTCTACCGTATGCGTCGGACCCTGTCAGTGCTGTCTCCGGGATACGCCTCCCGCCGGAGTGCCGGTTCCGCTGGGACTGTAAGCGCCGCAAGCGGTTTAATGCCGGGGTGCCGGGGGCGGTAGCCCCCGGCAAAATAATCTTAGAGTCTCCCCCTTCCCGTTGGGAAGGGGGGTGGGGGGATGGGGGCAGCCCCAAAAGCTAAAGGCAGTGTAGACAGGCAACAAAGACGGCAAGCACTCCCGTTTGGTACCGCAGTGGCAGGTCGAGCAGGCAACCAACCGGACAAGCCCTCCGCAAGGGTACCTGTACGGCAGGGACAACCAGTGCCGCTTGGGTTCATCCCCGGGGATGCAAGGGGCGAAGCCCCTTGCATAAAATAACTTTGGTCTCCCCCTTCCCGTTGGGAAGGGGGTTGGGGGGATGGGGGCAGAAAAGAAAGAGAAGGCAGTGTAGGTAGGCGACAAAGACGGCAAGAACTCCCGTTTGGTACCGCAGTGGCAGGTCGAGCAGGCAACCAATCGGACAAGCCCCCCGCAAGGGTACCTGTACGGCAGGGACAACCAGTGCCGCCCGGGTTCAGTCCCGGGGATGCAAGGGGCGAAGCCCCTTGCATAAAATAACCTTGATCTCCCCCTTCCCGCTGGGAAGGGGGTGGGGGGATGGGGGCTGGGAAACAATCTGAAGGCAGGGTCGGCGGGCGGCAAAGAAAGCACGCCCCCCGCTTAAAATCTCATCCCCCATCTTGCATAAAGCCGCAAAATATGCTATAATACACGTCGGAACAGAAAAAGCGCGACCCGCCGCATACGGCAGATCGCAGACAGCAGGTAAGAAAATTCGGAAAGACGGACGGTATCGGATATGGATAAGAAAAAACTCGCCGAAGAGGCTATGCAGAGACACGCCGCGTGGCACGGTAAAATTGAGGTCGTTGCGCGTTGCCAGCTGAATACAAGGGAGGATCTCGCCCTCGCCTATACACCCGGCGTGGCGGCACCCTGCCTTGCCATTCAGGAACAGCCCGAGCTCTCCTTCACGCTGACCCGCAGATCCAATCTGGTCGCAGTCGTGACCGACGGCACCGCCGTGCTGGGACTGGGTGATATAGGTCCTGAGGCAGGTATGCCGGTCATGGAGGGAAAGTGCGCACTGTTCAAGGCGTTTGCGGACGTGGATGCCTTCCCGCTGTGCATCCGCTCCAAGGATCCGGACGAGATCGTGCGCACGGTGTCGTTGCTGGCAGGCAGTTTCGGCGGCATAAACCTGGAGGATATCGCCGCGCCGCGCTGCTTTGAGATTGAGCGGCGGCTGCAGGAGGTCTGCGATATTCCGGTCTTTCACGATGACCAGCACGGAACCGCTGTCGTGGTCGCCGCCGCCCTGCTCAATGCTCTGCGCGTGGTGGGCAAGGATATCGGACAGGTGCGCACGGTTATCAGCGGCGCGGGTGCGGCAGGGATTTCCATCGGGCGGCACCTGCTGCGCATGGGAGTGCGTGATCTGACCATGGTGGATCGCTTCGGCGCACTGTACCCCGGCAAGCCGGAGAACAATCCGGCACAGGAGGAAATGGCTGCACTGACCAATCCCCGCCGCCTGACCGGAGATCTGGCGGATTGCCTGCGCGGCGCGGACGTGTTTGTCGGCGTGTCGGCACCCGGCATCGTGTCGCAGGACATGGTGCGTTCCATGGCACCCGACGCCATCGTGTTTCCCATGGCAAATCCCGTTCCGGAGATTCTGCCGGAGCTTGCGCTGGAGGCGGGAGCCCGGATTGTCGGCTCCGGACGGTCGGACTATCCGAACCAGATAAACAATGTGTTGGCTTTCCCCGGCATTTTCCGTGGCGCACTGGACTGCCGTGCCACCTGCATCAATGAGGAAATGAAGGCAGCCGCCTCGCAGGCGCTTGCCGCCTACATTCCCGCCGATGCGCTGTCCGAAACCAACATCATCCCCTCTGCATTGGACAGGGGAGTGGCGCGCGCCGTGGCGGACGCGGTCATTGCTGCCGCGCGGGCAAGCGGCGTGGCGCGGGCGTAAGGGGGAATTGCCCGGTTCATACCGGACAGAGGGCGCGGACTGATGAAAATCAGCCCGCGCCCTCTGCGCCTGTCCTGTCAATCCTGCAGCCGTCTGCCCGAACTGTCTGTCTGATAGCCGGACGCGCCTGTGAGGATAAGGATGCCCTCAACAAATCCCCATATACCCGCCAATCCGCAGGTGAAAATCGTCAGCAGCAGCTGAATGACTGCCCGCTTCGTGTTGCCAAGATAGAAATTGTGTACGCCGTACCCGCCCAGGAAGAGTCCGAGCAGTCCCGCCGCGAGCTTGGATTTGTCGCTTTTGGGTGGTTCGAGCGAAAAACCGCAGTTCAGGCAGATTGCCTGTCCCTCCATCACCGGGCGTCCGCAGTGCGGATAGAATGACGTTCCGTTTCCGGGTGCAAAGCCGCAGCGCCCACAAACAATGGCACCGTCCATCAGCTCGTTGCCGCAATTTCTGCAAAACATATCTGTTTTCCTCCGTCTGCCGGGGTGCCCGGCTTTTTTTCGTTACCATTATAGCATAAATCCGGGTGGGTTGTCAACAGTGGATTGTATGCTGTTTTCTGTATTGCCTTTTGTTTTTTGCGGTATTGGCTTGACCTGCCGCTGTGGTGCTTGCATGGGCGGCTTGCCTTTTAGGTCGCCTGCCTGCCCCGCCTTTAGTTTTGATTCTGCCCCCCTTCCCCGAAGGGGAAGGATATCCCCCCGAC
>OIWT01000966.1_pt1 | contig 37194 bp, 24 predicted proteins | sample 1587701 | NCBI WGS metagenome assembly OIWT01 (sample SAMEA3888904, study PRJEB22519) | human gut metagenome | biome: human gut; feature: human-associated habitat; material: faeces | place: Denmark | collected 2009 | reverse complement strand
CGACGTGGGGCGCCTACGCGCGCGGGGAGGGCGCGGCGGCGGAGATCGCGCTCGGCGCCGGCGCGGCGCTTATGGTTCCGAGGAAGACGTTCCTGGAACGTGCGGGCACGCCGCTGAAGCCGTGGACGGACGCGGGGGCCTGGGCTCTGGGCGGGCGGAGCGGTGCGCCGGAATGGAGTTCGGGAAATATCGCGTATGTGAACGACGACGACAACCTCGTCCTCACCGACGACGGCGGCCAGCGCAACGCCGCCCTCTACACGGGGCACGTGTTCACGAAGACTTCGGCCTTCGACCTTTCCTTCACCTGGACGCCGACCCAGAACCGGTGGGCCGGCAAGGCGGGTCAGGCCTGGGCCGAGGGCTTTGCCTTCTTCCTGACGGCCACGAACAATGCGGCGGGGTACGATTATGCCAAGCATCTCTACGGCCAGCCCCCCGACGCCTACGGCTTCCGCTGCTACATCTATCGCGGCGATGGGAACGCGCTCGGCTTCGCGTGGCTCGTGAACAATGCGTCGGCGGGTCTGTGTGCCGCCGATACCGACTATTCGGAGCTTGGCGGCGGCCTGGGCGGGATCACGCTTACGCGATCCATCGCCTTCACCGTCACGATGCGCCACGGCGTGATGGACGTCACGATGCGGCAGGAGGGGAAGACGTGGCACGCGGCCTACGACTTCGCGCAGGCCTTCGGCGGCGAGTGGTTTCTGGAGGCCAACGCGCCGCGCCTCATCGGCCTTGCGGGCGGCACGGGCAACTGGGGCGACCCGAACGAAGGGAAGTCCGTCCCCTACGCCGAGCAGACGTTCTCGGACTTCGCGGGCTTCGTCTGGGGCGAGCATGAAGACAAGGATCCCGCCGCGCATGCGCCGTCGGCGGAGACGTGGCGCCTCAGCGGCGATGCCTGGCTGACGGCCGACCCGGGCTTTCTTTTCTCGACCAACATCAAACAGCAGGGCTACGCCGTCCTGAGGACGGGCGTGGACGCGAACCGTCCGTTCGAGGTCTCCTTCACGGAGCGGCTCGACGCCAACCTCACAGACCGCTGGGCCGAGGGACTGAGCGTCGTCCTCACGCCCGACCCCGACAAGCTCAACAACGGCAACGGCGGCCTGTTCCCGAAGATGGACCGTTGCGTGGCCTTTGGTCACTACTTCTGGGAAAACAGGCTTGAATGGAGCCACAACGGTAGTCGCAGCGAGGACGACAAGGCCGAGTACAAGGTCCACGGCATCCACCGCGAACTGAACCACCCCGTCGCGTATTCCGTCGTCTTCGACGGCGTGGACACGTTCACGGTGCGCGCGGTCTGCTCCTGCGGGGCCGTCTACGAGACGGCGCGCACATATCCGGACGTGGCGGACTGGAACGCCCCCGTCTACGTGGCGTTCCTGGGCGCTGCCTCCACCTGGGGCCCCGCCACGACGACGCGCGTGACGGACATCGCCGTCAAGGAAATGGATGCGGCGCGCGCCTTCCCGCAACGCCTTTCGGTGGACGCGGGCGCCGCCGCGACGGTGAATCTGGACGTGCCGGGGACGAATGCGGCCGCCTTTGCGTCCGTGGCGCTCGGCGCGGATGCGTCGCTCGCCCTCCGGGCCGGGCGTCCGTCTGTGTGCTTCCTCTCCCCGCTCGTCCTTGCGGGCGCGGGCGCCGTGGACGCGGCGGGCGGGGCCGTTGCCGCGTTCGGCGAGGTCACGCTGGGCGATGCGCCGCTCGTCGTGTCCGGCGCGTGGTCGGCGCGCGACGAAGCGATCACGTTCCGCGTGGACGCCGCGCGCCTGAAGGGCGGGCGCGTCCTGGCGCAGCTGCCGCGCGCGACGTGTGCGGGCGCGGCGGAGCCGGCGTTTGCGGTGACGGGCCTCGACGGCGCGCCCCTCTCGGCCGCCTGGCGCGTGTCGCGCGCCGGCGACGCCGTGCGCCTCGTCCCGGCGGGCAGCGCGATCATCCTCCGCTGACGCGGCGGTCCGAGACGATCGCGTCGAAGAGGCCGCGCGCGGCGAGGCGGTAGAGGCCCGTGCGGCCGAACTTCGTGCGGTCGGCGAGCAGGTAGCGCCGCGTGGCCTTGTCGAGCGCGCGGGCGACGAGCGCGGCCTGGTCCTCGTGGTTCGTCGTCGCGATCTTGTCGTCCACGCCGAAGGCGGAGACGAACGCCTTGGTGATCGTGAGGCGGTCGAGTTCGCGGAAGGCGGACTGCCCCAGAAAGGAGTTGAGCTGGGGGTCGTAGTTCCCGCCGAGCGCGATGCGCACGTAGTGCGCGGGGAAGCGGCGGAAGAGCTTCATGACGGCGACGGAGTTCGTGATGACCGTGAGGCTCGTGAAGGCCGAGCGCGCGAGCTCTTCGGCGAGGTGGGCGACGGTCGTGGAGGAGTCGAGGAAGAGGATGTCGCCCTCCTCGACGTAGGCGAGGGCCGCGCGCGCGATGCGCTCCTTCGCGGAGGCGTTCACCGCCCGGCGCTCGACGTAGGAGCTGGCGGCGACGCCGTGCGGCGCGGCGGCGGCGTTGTCCACGAAGGCGACGCCGCCCCGCACGCGCTGGAACACCTCGCGCTGGACGAGTTCCGCCACGTCGCGGTGGATCGTCGCCGACGAGACGTGGAACGCCTCCATCAGCTCCGCGAGCGAGCAGTAGCGCCGCGCCTTCACGTAGTCGACGAGCTTGAACGACCGAATGCTTTTCATGACGGCGGCCATGATACCACAGCCACCGCCCGCCAGCAAGGCCGCCAGTCCGCGCACGTGGCGTCCGAACGGCCGTAGTTGCCACTCGCGACGGGATGGACGCGCTTGCCCCCCTACACACACCTGGTCGCGACAAGCGCGACCCTCCCTTGCCCGATCGCGACAAGCGCGACCCTCCCTTGCCTGGTCGCGACAAGCGCGACCCTCCCTTGCCCAGCGTCCGGCGGCGGCCGTGAGAACTTCTCAAAACGTCTCGCATTTTTATCACGTTTTCTCGCGCCTGACGGTTGCGCGTCTTGGCGAATCGGGGTAGAATATGCGTGTTTTCTTTCATCCAAACAAGGGACGAAACATGACAGTCAAACCCGACAGCTACATGTACGAGATGATTCGCACGGAACTCACGGACGCCGTGGGCGAAGCGAACGTCGACGTCAAGTTCGCCGACAAGTTCGGCCATTCGATCGACTACTACTGGATTCCGGAGATGTGGCACGACCGCGGCAAGAAGTGCCCGCAGCCCGACTTCGTCGTCCACCCCGGCTCCACGGCCGAGGTCGCGAAGGTCATGAAGATCGCGAACCAGTACAGGATCCCCGTCGTCCCGTGGGGCGGCGGCTCGGGTTCGCAGGGCGGGGCGCTGCCGATCTACAACGGCATCATCCTCGACATGAAGCGCATGAACAAGGTGATCAAGGTCGACAAGACCGCGCTCACCGTGACGGCCGAGACCGGCATCATCACGAAGCACCTTGAATGGGCGTGCAACAAGGAAGGGCTCTCGACGATGCACCTCCCCGCGTCCATCTCCTGCTCCACGATCGGCGGCTTCCTCGCCCATCGCGGCACGGGCGTGCTCTCGACGAAGTACGGCAAGATCGAGGACATGGTGATGTCGCTCGAAGTCGTCACGCCGACGGGCGAGATCATCCGCACGCTCCCCGTCCCGCGCCACGCCTCGGGCCCGGACCTCACGATGCTCTTCCTCGGCAGCGAGGGTACGCTCGGCGTCATCACCGAGGTCACGCTCAAGATCCACCCGCAGCCGGAGAGCCGCCAGTTCCGCGCGTACATCTTCAAGGACTTCCACACGGCGATGCAGGCCGGCCAGACGCTCATGCGCAGCCGCCTCGGGCCCTGCGCGATGCGCCTCTACGACGAGACCGAGACGAAGACGCACGTCTCGAAGGTGTTCGGCATCAACCTCGACCACGGCGCCTACCTCGTCTTCGGCTTCGACGGCCGCAAGGACATCGTGGACCTGCAGATGAAGTACGCCCGCGAGATCATGGAGGGCGAGTTCAAGGGCCAGGACCTCGGCGCGAAGGGCGGCGAGTGGTGGTGGGAGAACAAGTACAAGTTCTTCTACCCCGGCTACATGTTCCACGTCCCCCAGGCGTTCGGCACGCTCGACACGGTGGCGGACTTCGCGCACATCGAGAACGTCTACTGGGCGATGAAGAAGGTCGTCAACACGGAGTTCCCGGACGCGCGCTTCATCGGCCACTTCTCGCACTGGTACGACTGGGGCTGCATGCTCTACGCCCGCTTCATCTTCCCGGGCGACAAGGTCCCGCCGAACGAACGCGAGGCGGCGGCCCTCTACAACGCGGTGTGGGACCGCGCCATCCGCGCGGCGATCCGCGAGGGCGGCGTGATCAACGAGCACCACGGCGTCGGCCTCAAGCTCGGCCGCTACGTGAAGGACCTCTACGGCTCCGCCATGCCGGTCCTCGAAGGCATCAAGGCCAAGCTCGACCCGAATGGCATCATGAACCCCGGCAAGATGGGCTTCGCCGGCCGCTAAAAGGAGTAAGACAATGCACATTGACGCTTTTGAAGACGCCATCATGAACTGCCGGTTCTGCTTCATGTGCCGGCATCTCTCCACCATCGGGAACGTGCGCTGCACGGAGGTGGACACGCCCCGCGTGCGCGCGGCGATGCTCTACGGCCTCCGGACGGGCACGAACTCGTTCGACGACGAGGACTTCATCGACGCGCTCTACCGCTGCGAACTCTCCGCCTGCTGCCGCCGCAACTGCGTGAACGGCTACGACGAGAACGGCCTCGCCCTCGCGGCGCGCGCCGACGTCGTGGAGGCCGGCAAGGCCCCCGCCGCCGTGCAGAAGCTCGCGAAGAAGTATGCGTCGAACGCCGAGTGGAAGGCCGAGGGCAAGGGCGACGTCGCCTGGTTCCTCGACGAGACGACCGCTGCGGACAAGGCCGTGGTCGCCGCCGCGAAGAAGCTCTTCGCCGCCGCGAAGGTCAAGCCCGTCGTCATCACGGGCGGCTCGATCGGCAAGGCGCTGAAGGTGCTCGGCTACCTCGACGACGCGAAGGTGAACGCCGAGGGCTTCGCCGCGTTCGTCAACGGCCTCGGCGTGAAGACGCTCGTCGTCTCCAACCCGGCCGCCTACGACGCGCTCACGAAGGACTACCCGGAGATGGGCGTCAAGCTCCAGCCCAAGGTCCTCTGCTTCAGCGGCTTCCTCGTCCAGGCGAAGGTCGCGTTCAAGAAGGCCGCCGGCGAGGTCTACTACCTCGCGGACGACTTCATGCGCAACTACGACCACTGCGAGTGCCCCGAGAAGCTGCTGAAGGCGCTCAAGGCCGACAACAAGCCCTTCGGCACGAACGACGAGGAGTCGTACTGCTGCGGCGAGGGCGCGGTCGTCCTCGACAAGCTCAACCCGGCGCTCGTCAAGGCGCTCGCCGAATACGTCGCCGCGCGCGCGGACCATCCGAAGACGGACCGCATCGTCGTCCTCTCCGCCTACACGAAGAAGGTGCTGGCGAAGTACGGCAAGCTGCACGTCGAGACGATGGAGGAGCTTGCGGCGTCCTGCCTGTGAGCGCATGCGGACGGGACAGGCCCGTCCCTCCCGAAAAGGGCGAATCCGGACGGTTTCGCGCAGATACGGGAGGGACGCGCTTGTCGCGTCCGGGCTCTGTGCCGCCCCTCCGCTGTCCCTCTGTTGCCTCTCCACGTCCGGCATCCCGCACGAGATGTGGTATACTGTCTCCCCGAGGAGAACATGGGCATGAAGAAGACGAGGAACGGACGGGACAGGGCGAGGCCTGGAACGCTCGTGGTGCTGTGCATGGCGCTGGCGGGCCTTGCGGCGCCGCCGTCGCCGGTTGACTGCGTGGATACGCGCATCGGCGGCTCCTATCGCGGGCACACGTTCCCGGGGGCGTCGTGCCCGTTTGCGCTCGTGCAGGCGAGTCCCGACACGGGCCTCTGCGACTGGGACCACTGTTCGGGCTACGTGTGGGAGGATCCGTTCGTCTACGGTTTCACCCAGACCCATCTGAGCGGCACGGGTTGCCCGGACCTTGCGGATGTGCGGCTTCTGCCGTTCACGGACGACTTTGCGGACCCCGATCCCTGCACGTGGAAGCTGGCCAAGGACGTCCGCACGGAGCAGGGCCGCCCCGGCCTCTACGCCGTCGCGTTCACGAACGCGGGCGTGACGGCCGAGCTGACCGCGACGCCGCGCGTCGGCGTCCACCGCTACGCCTTTGCCCCTGGCCGCCCCGTGAAGCTGCTCGTCGATCTCCAGTGGGTGAACGCGCACAACATGAGAAGCGCGGTCGTCTCGTTCACGAACCGCCTGGACGCCGCCCATGCGACGCTGGCGGGCGGGCGGCGCACGCATGCCTGGCTGCGGCGCAGCGTCTACTGGAAGATCGTCTTCGACCGGCCGTGGACGAAGGCGACGCCGCTCCCGAAGGCGGATGTCCGCGAGAAGGGCGCGCGCTGGGTGCTGGAGTTCGCGCCGGGCGCACCGCTTGTCGTGAAGGCCGCGATATCCTCGGTGGACGAGGCGGGGGCGGCGAAGAACTACGCCGCCGAGGCCGAGGGGCGGAGCTTCGACGAAATTGTCCGCGCCGCGCGGGCGAAGTGGTCCGCGCTTCTCGGGCGCTTCGCGGTCCCGGGCGCATCCGCCGCGCAGCGCACCGCGTTCTACACCGCCCTCTACCACCTCTTCCTCCAGCCGAACGACCTTGCGGACGTCGACGGGCGCTATCGCGGCGGCGACGCGCAGGTCGCCACCGCGTCGTCCGGCGCCTACTACACCGGCCTCTCGCTCTGGGACACCTTCCGCGCCGCGCACCCGCTCTACACGCTCGCCGCGCCGGAGCGCGTGGACGGCTTCGTCGATTCGATGCTCGCCCACTACCGGGCGATGGGCTTCCTGCCCGTCATCCCCTACTTCGGCTGGGAGTCGCACTGCATGATCGGCAACCACGCGGTCCCCGTGATCGTCGACGCCTACCGCAAGGGCTTCCGCGCCTTCGACGTCGATCTCGCGTTCGAGGCCGTGACGAACTCCCTCACGGTCGCGCACGTCGATCCGTTCGGACGCCCGAAGATCAAGGAGGACTGGGCGCTCTACGACCGTTACGGCTACTACCCGTTCGACAGGATCAAGGGCGAAAGCGTGAGCCGCACGCTTGAATGCGGGTTCGACGACTGGTGCGCGGCGGAGTTCTGCCGCCTGCTCGGACGGGGCGACGAGGCCCGTTTCCGCGCGCGCGCCGCCTTCTGGAAGAACGTCTTCGACCCCTCCCTCGGCCTCATGCGCGGCAAGCACTCGAACGGGACCTGGCGCACGCCCTTCGATCCGTTCCGCCTCGGCCACGACCACAACACGGCCAACGACTTCACCGAGGGCAACGCCTTCCAGTACACCTGGCACGTCCTGCAGGACCCCGAAGGGCTCATCGCGGCGATGGGCGGACGCGCCTCGTTCGTGGAGAGGCTGGACGCGCTCTTCGCGCAGCCCGAGCGGACGGAGGGCATGGGCTTCGTGGGCGACGTGACGGGCCTCATCGGCCAGTACGCCCACGGCAACGAGCCGAGCCATCACGTGGCCTACTTCTACGCGCTCGCGGGCCGCCCCGACCGCACGGCCGAGGTCGTACGCGAGGTCTGCGACCGCTTCTACGGCGTCGGCCCCGGCGACCTCTGCGGTAACGACGACTGCGGGCAGATGAGTGCCTGGTACGTCTTCGCGGCGATGGGCTTCTATCCGTTCAATCCCTGCAGCGGCGAATACGTCCTCGGCGCGCCGCAGTTCCCAGAAGTGCGCCTCGCGCTGCCCGGCGGTGCGTCCTTCCGCGTCGTCGCGAAGAACCTCTCGCGCGCGAACAAGTATGTGAAGTCCGTCACGCTCAACGGTCGTCCGCTGGCCGGTCCCCGCTTGAAGCATGCAGACGTCGTGTCCGGCGGCGAGCTCGTCTTCGAGATGACCGCCCACGGACGGGACAAGCCTGTCCCTTAAAACCTGGCTCACACCTAACACCTGAAACCTAAAACCTAGAACCTTCCCTCCTCCCATGTTCGCTGGAAAATACCGCATCTTCGAACTCTTCGGCATCCCGATCTACCTCGACTTCTCCCTGATCATCCTGCTCCTGATGTTCTCGACAGGGGGCGGCGACCTCCTCTCCGGCCTGTTCGCGGCATTCCTTCTGCTCGCCTCGATCACGCTCCACGAACTGGGGCATGCGCTGACGGCGCGGGCGTTCGGCTACCGCACGCACGACATCACGCTTTCCCTGCTGGGAGGCTGCGCGTCGCTCATCGCCCTACCGCGCAAGCCTTCGCAGGAGTTCCTGACGGCGGTGGCGGGTCCGGCGGTGAGCTTTGTCCTTTCCTTCCTCGGCATCTGCGGGCTGGCGATTTGTTCGAGCGAGGGAAGCCTGTGGTCTGCGTTCCTGTTCGTCGTGGGGGATGTCTTGGATTCCTTCGGCCTGCACGGCCTGGCCTCCGGGGACTTCTTCGTGACGCGCAGTCTGGCCTGGCTGGCGGGGCCCCTCTTCTACCTCGCGGCCATGAATGCGATGCTCGGCTTCTTCAACCTGCTGCCGGGCTTTCCGATGGACGGCGGGCGCATCTTCCGCAGCGCGATGCGCGCGTTCATGTCGCGTGCGCGCGCCACCTACATCGCGATGGTCGTGGGACGCGCGTTCGCGATCCTGCTTGCGCTCAGCGCGCTGAACCGCATCCTGCACGGCGGGAACTGGGGCTTTGTCACGCTGCTCATCGCGTGGATGATCTGGCGCGAGGGCGCGCGCGAGTACCGCCAGGTCCTGGCCGAGGGCGAGTGGGGCGGCCGCTGGGACTTCTCCGCGCGCGTGTCGCCTCCGCCCTACGGCGGCGACGAGGACGAGACGGAGATTCGGCGCGGACGCTAGCTTTGTCATTCAAGGAGAATCGAGATGGAACTGATCGAGACGCTGAGAAAGGCCGGCATCATTCCGGTCATCGTGATCGAGGACGCGGAACAGGCGGTGCCGCTCGCGCGGGCGCTTGTGAAGGGCGGTCTGCCCGTCCTGGAGGTGACGTTCCGCACGGCGGCGGCGGCGGACGCGATCGCCCGCATCAAGGCGGCGGTGCCGGAGGCCGTTGTCGGCGCGGGCACGCTCCTTACGCCTGCGATGGTGAAGGCGGCGAAGGCGGCGGGCGCGGTCTTCGGCGTCGCGCCCGGGTTCGATCCCGCCGTCCTCGCGGCGGCACGGGAGGCGGGACTGGAGATGGTGCCGGGCATCGCGACGGCGAGCGAGCTTTCCCAGGCCCTCACGGCGGGCGTGAAGATGGTGAAGTTCTTCCCGGCCGAGGCGGCGGGCGGCGTGAAGATGATCAAGAACCTGCTGGGCGCGTTCCGCTTCACGGGCGTGACGTTCATGCCCACGGGCGGCGTGAACCTCTCGAACGTGGCGGACTACCTTGCAGTGCCGGAGATCGTCTGCTGCGGTGGCACGTGGATCGTCCCGAAAGACGCGCTCGCGAAGGGCGACTGGGCGGTAATCGAAAAACTCGCCGCCGATGCCGCCGCCCTCGTGCGCGCCCGCGCCTAACGCTTTACAACAACCCTGGGGGGTGATGGAACAACCACATCGCGCGCGGCGGTGTGGGCGTGGAAACGTGGCCTCCCCATATCTTCGGCGGGGGAGGTATTGACGAAAAAGGGGAGGTGTGGTTTAATACTCCTTCTCCCAAAAACAGGATCAAGAACAAAGCAGGACCAAAATGGAAGAAACGAACATGGATACAGAAAAATCACAAATGGAAGCCACGAACATGAATACGGAAGAGGCGAAGACGGAAGCACAGGCCACCGAAGAGGCGCCCGAGGCGCCGGCGGGGACGGATCCGGAGACCGAAACGACGGCGAAGGCGGCGGCCGAGGCATCGTCCGCCGAGGCGGCGGAGGCGGATACGCCCGCCGATTCCGAGGCGAAGCCCGAACAGCTCGACTGGAAGGACCGCTATGCGCGTGCGATGGCGGACTTCGACAATTTCCGCAAGCGCACGGTGCGCGACCGCGAAGACCTCGTGAAGTTCGCCGCGAAGGACGTCATCAAGGACGTGCTCGCGACGGTGGACAATCTCGCCCGTGCGCTGGATGGCGCGAAGGACCGGGCGGACGATCCGTTCGTGAAGGGCGTGCAGCTCGTCTACGACGGCCTCCTGAAGACGCTCGCGGACCACGGCGCGACGCCGCTCGATTCGGTCGGCGAGCCGTTCGACACGAACTACCACGAGGCGTTGACGTCGCTGCCGTCCGAAGACGTGGAGGAGGGCGTCGTGATGAATGAAGTGCAGCGTGGCTGGCTGCTGCACGGCAAGCCCCTGCGTCCCGCCAAGGTGGTCGTGAGCAAGGGCAAGGGGGCGTAAGATGGCGGAGCAGAAGAGAGACTACTACGAGGTGCTGGGGGTTCCGAAGGACGCCAGCGCCGACCAGATCAAGAGCGCGTACCGCAAGCTCGCGATGAAGTGGCATCCGGACCGCAATCCGGACAACCCCGAGGCGAAGGCGAAGTTCCAGGAGGCGTCCGAGGCGTATGAGGTGCTGTCGAATCCCGAGAAGCGCCAGCGCTACGACCAGTTCGGCCACCAGGGCGTGAACTTCGGCCCCGGCGGCTTCGACTTCAGCCGCGACTTCTCGCACGGCGCCGACTTCAGCGACATCTTCGAGTCGCTCTTCGGCGGCGGGGGCGGTGCGTTCGGGGACATGTTCGGCGGGATGTTCGGCGGTGGCGGGCGTCGTCGCCGTCCCGACGCCAACGCGCCCCAGCGCGGCGACGACATGTCGATGGAGCTGGAGATCGACTTCGACGAGGCGATTTTCGGGAGCGAGCGCACGCTGCGGCTGACGGTGCCGGACCAGTGCCCGGACTGCCACGGCTCCGGCGCGGCGCAGGGGGCGAAGCGTGTGACGTGCCCGACGTGCGGCGGACACGGGCAGGTCATCCAGGGCGGTGGCTTCTTCCAGGTTCGCCAGACGTGTCCGCGCTGCGGGGGTTCCGGCACGGTGGTCGAGCGGCCCTGCGCGAAGTGCCGGGGTTCGGGCCAGGTGCGGGTGCCGCGCGAGATCCAGCTGCGCATCCCGCGCGGGGTGGACACGGGGTCGCGTCTGCGCCTGAGCGGCAAGGGCGCGGGCGGTCTGTGCGGCGGCGAGCCGGGCGACCTCTTCGTCGTCCTGCGCGTGCGGCCGAGCGACATCTTCGAGCGGGAGGACCTTGACCTTGCGGTCGACGTGCCCGTTTCGCCCGTTCTCGCGGCCTTGGGCGGCGAGGTGGAAGTTCCGACGCCGGACGGCATCGCGACGCTGAAGCTGCCCTCCGGCACGCCGAACGGCAAGCTGTTTCGCCTGCGCGGAAAGGGCGTCCCCGACCTGCGCGGGGGAAGCCCGGGCGATCTCGTCGCGCGCATCGTCATCGAGGTGCCCACGCGCCTCACGGGACGTCAGCGCGGCCAGCTGGAGGACCTTGCGAAGGCGCTGGATCCGTCCAACTTCCCCGAGGCGCAGAGCTTCGGGTCGAAGATGAAGGTCTTCTATCAGCACCGCGACAAGCTGCGGAAGTAACGGGCGCGCGGCGTCATTTTGGGAGTCTGCCATGCACCGGCTGCTCGTACATGCGGAGGCGCTGGAGCGGGAGGTCGCCGACCTCCCGCGCGACGCCGCGCGCCACCTGAAGGTGCTGCGTCCGAAGCCCGGCGAGGAAATCGAGCTCTTCGACGGATGCGGCCGCACGCGGCGCTACCGCTGGAACGCGGCGCGCGGCGTGCTGGACGCGCCGCTGCCGCTTGTCTGCGCCACGGTGCGTCCGTTCCCGCTGACGCTCTTCGCCTGCGTGACGAAGGGGTCGCGCTGGGACTGGACGATCGAGAAGGCGGTGGAGCTGGGTGTTGCGCGCATCGTCCCCGTGATCTCGGACCGCTGCATCGTGCGCCTGGCGCCGGGCGAGCGCACCGCGAAGGCGGAACGGTGGCGGCGGATCGCGGAGGATGCGGCGCGCCAGAGCGATGCCGTATGGTTGCCGGAAGTGCTGGAGGCGGTTGATTTCCCCGTTGCGCTTGATCTCGTGAAGACGTGCGGGCGCGTGTTCGCGGGGGCGTTGACGAACCCGCCGCCGCCGCCGTTGCTGGCGGCCGTGTCGCGCGAGCTTCCCGCCGCCCGGTCCCTCGGGCTCTTCGTGGGGCCCGAGGGGGATTTCACGCCCGCCGAGCTGGCCGCGCTTCTGGAGCGCGCCGTTCCGACGTCGTTCGGTCCGACGATCCTCCGTGCCGAGACGGCGGCGGTCTTCGGCCTCTCCGTCCTCGCCGCGGCGTGCGCGCGGAGCTGAGCGGCAACAGGCTTTTCGGGCGCGGACTCGCGCACGTGCCGCACTTTACGGATGCGAAAGGAATTTGCTATACTTCGCTCCCCATAAACTAAAGACAAGGAGAAAACTCGATGAAAACACTGCGTTCCGTTTTGTGTAATCCCCGTCTTATTCGTTTGTGGGAGTTTCAATGCATCGTCTTGTCGGCCATGGCCATTCTCGGCGGGCTGCCCGCTTCGGCGGAAGACTCGGCGACCCGAATGAGGTTTGAGAATCCCGTGATTCGGACGGACTGGCCGGATCCGACGTTCTGGACGGGTGGCGACGGGCAGTACTACGGCGTGGCGTCGGGGCTGAAGGAGATCCGGGCCAGTCGGGATCTTGTGCGTTGGGAACCGATCGGCATTGTCGAGGAACCGGAAACGAAGAGGTCTCTCGACGTGTTCACGTCGGCGCGGTGGGCTCCGGATGCGGTGCGAATCGGTGGTGAATGGCGTATTTATGTCACGCAGTTCATCTCAAGTGACACCAATCGCCTTGTCTGTCTCTCGTCGGAAAATCCGCGTGGCCCCTTTCGATTTCGCGGCGTCATCCTCAACAACTGGGACTATGGCATTCGCGATTTGGCCATTGATGCCGAGGTGCTCACGGACGAAGGGCGGGTATGGCTGTTCACGGGGAGCGTCGCCGGCGGAGTCTATCGCCTTGAATTGACGCCCGACGGATTGTCAGTCAAAAACGGTCGCCCTGTTCATGTCGCGGGGCTTCTGCCAGGCGACCGAGATCGGGCGTGGATTTACTCAAATCCGTGCTACGAGGGCGCTTATCTCCATCGTCGCGGCGGGTGGTGGTACCTCTTCGTGAGCGCAGGCTCCGTCCTTGGGGACAGCTACCACCTTTGCTGCGGAAGGTCCCGCACGCTGGAAGGCGAGTTCGTTGACGCGAACGGCGTGTCGCTGGCGAAAGGCGGCGGGACGACGCTTCTCGTCTCGAACACGGAGTTCCCCGGGCCAGGGCACAACGGCGATATCTTCACGGATGCGCTGGGACGCGACTACATGTTCTTCCACTCGCATTGGTCGGCGTTTCCGCCAGAGACCGCCGAACACCTTTCGCGGCGTTGCCTGAATCTGCAGCGTATTCGATGGAATGAGGCGGGATGGCCGTACTTTGACGGCGGAACGGTCCAGAAGACGGAAGAACGCCCCGTGCTGTCAAAGGCGGAAATCGCGAATCCTCAATCTCGTTGAGCCTCTTTGAACCTGTGGGCTTTTCGCCATGCGCCCATTGTCATCTGCATGCGCTTTTCAAAAGCCTTGCGCAGATACGAGGACGATTTGTAGCCGCATTTCGTTGCGATTTCCGCGAGTGAAAGAGAGGTCGTCTGCAAGAGCCGCTTGGCCTGTCTCAGACGCACGTTCTTGATCTCTTCGAGAACCGTGCGTCCTGTCATCGCCTTGAACTGGATTTCGGCGTTTCGGCGCGACCCTTTCATGATGGCGAATACGTCACGGGCCTTGAGCCCTTGACAGGATTCGCGGTAAATGAGGTCTCGTGTGCTGCGCAGTTCAGTTGCGCGGCCATAAAGTCTTTGTGTTGATTGGCGGCGCGTGATGTCGATACTGCCAAACAGGAGCGTACGTGTGTCGGGCTCGTGTCCTGACATCAGCATGTCCAAGAGCTGCGCAGCCATTGTTCCTGAGTTCTTGAAAGCGGGTGCGATGCTTGTCAGCGGAGGGAACGTGCTTTCGCAGATTGCGAGTATGTTGTCTACGCCGATGATGGCGAGATCTTGCGGGACTTTCACGTTGACGAGCGGGCATATTGACAGGAGTATGTCTGCCGTCGCGTCATTCGCGGCGAAAACGCCGCAAGGTTTGGGAAGGGCGCATACCCATTTCTTGAGACGTTTCAGATAGCAGGCCGTGACATTCTCCTGCCGTTTCTTCTGGAAGACGTCAACGGGTCGGGTTGTAGCCTTGCGGAACGCATCCAATCGCTCGTCTGACCACTCTCGCTCCTCGGCGGGTGGCAGATAGGCAAAGTGATTGAGACCAAGACGCGCGAATTCCGCCGCAGCCAGACGTGCGGCGGCGCGTGGATCATGCAAGACGCATGGCCAATGGCGATGCCCAAGGACGCCGTCCGCATCGATGAAGACGGTCGGGATGCCCGAGGACTTCGTTGTTGCGAAGGCGATGTTGTCCGAGATGATGCCGTCCGGATGCCAGATTTGCAGATACGATTGAAACGAAGTCGCACCGGAGAGATAAGGGATGAAGCGGATGTTCCAACGCTTGCGACGCCCAAATGCGCAGATTCCGGCAAGTTTGAGCAGGGCGACATCACCATGCTGGTCGCAGAAGAAGAGAATCGTTTTGCTCATGCCGAGAAGTATACCAAACGTGTTCTGGCTGCGCAATAGAGGCAAAATTTTGTTTCGCAAAAGAGGCAATCTGAGATTGCCCTTCTAAAAAGATAAATGTTATCCTATCCAAGTAATTTGAGAAAACGTTCTGAAAAAAAGGACCAAACTAAGGAGGTAAAACATGATGACCTGCCTTGACGCATGCAGTGGATGCCGGAATTCCCGTTGGCAATTGCTGACGGTTATGTCCCTTTGCGCTTTTCTGCCGTTGATGGCGTTTGCACAGGGACAGGGGACAGTCCCTGCGCCCTTGCCGGAAATGACGGCTCTTTTCCCGCATGGAGATGAACCTTTGACCGTTCGTCCGGACGGCTCAATTGACTTTGACCTTGAAGACAGGCTTGACGTGCCACGCTCGCCCTGTGGAAACCTGATCCCGAACGGGAGCTTCGAGCAAGGCCTCTCGGGGTGGGCCTATGATTACTGGGGCGTGTCTTGGAATGTGGTGGCGCAAGAAGGGGGCATGCCGTTGGAGGAGATTGTTCAGAACGGACGATTCGGAGCCTTTGCCCTGAAATTCAGGACTCTGAAGGGAAAAGGCGTTTGCGAAGAGCTTTTCTCGCCGCCGGTTTCGACCGCAACAGGCGTAACGCACGTCGTTTCGTTTTATGCGCGCGGACCCCAAGGCGCATGGGCCAGGGTGCGCGTGATGGCCGCTGCTTCTGGCTTCGGAAAAACTGCGCCGCAAGAACTGCGAGTTGACGCGACGGCGAAATGGACGCGCCATGAAATGACGTTCGTTCCGTCTGCGGCCGGCGTGATCGTGGCAATTTCCGGCGGCGGAGACGTCCTGGTGGATGGCCTTAAGGTTGAGAAGGGGAGTCGTGCGGGAGACGTGTGCGTTCCGCCCGTCGAGGGAAACGTGGTGACGGTCGACCCTTTCAACCGCTTGAATCCAGGACAAGCGGCCGACATGAAGCTGGTTCTGACGGCTGACAATCCCGTTTCCGGTTCCGTTCGCGTACGAGTCAGGAATTTCTATCGAGAGATCGTTTATGACCAGGCGTTTGAATTTGCGCATCCGGGCGGAGGTAGTCAACAGCCTCTGGACTTGCGGCCCTCCGCCGAAAAGTTCGCGTCTGGAATCTATGTGGTCAAGACGGATTACTGCGTTGGCGGAGAAAAGTGGACGGCGCCTTACCAGCGCGTGATGGTCATGGAACCTCTTGACGGACGCCAAGACACGGCGCATTTCCACGGGGTGTTCCCCGTGTTCGAAAACTCGTCTCGCGGCGAAGACCTCGCGCGGCTGATGGCTGCATCGGGACTGAAGGGTTTTTGCTGGGGGTCGAACAGGCAATGCACCCAAGGCGCGACGGCCGAACTGATTCGTAAGTACGGTTTCAGGGACCGGCTTCATGCGCTCTATACGGAGTTGGCAGACCGCTACCCTTCGGAGTTCGGATGGAGGCGCCCGAGCTTCAGCACATACACGAACGTTTCGCCGGAAAAGGTGGCTTTCATTGAACGGGAAGCCTATTTGGCGGGCCGTGCCTGTGCTGAAGACGACACGCGTTGGGCTCTCTTCAACGAGGAGGAATGCAATCAACCGCTTGTCATGGAGGAACGCTATGACGAGTGGTTCGTTTATCAGCATGCCTGTTGGCGCGGACTCAGCCGCGCTTTCAAAGAGCGCGGATTGAAGTTACAATACGCACCGACCCATGGGACGGCCATGTATCAGGAAGGCCATCCGGGGCGCAAGGCGTTGGAGGGTTATTTGAAGGCGGCCTTGAAAAAGGGCTTTCGTTATGATTTCGTGGCGGTGCATACCTATAATGGCCTTGACCGGTCCGAGCTTGGCTCCACTGAACGCGATGAGTACGTCACGCACATCAGAGGCCTCTTGAAGAAATACGGGTATCCCGAAACGACGCCGATCGAGTTCTCTGAAGGATTCAATGTCCTGCCGTTCCGGATTCGCGCGTGGAATGTCAACTCGGGCGACTCCTTCGCGTGGACCTGTCCAACCCTGGATGCGGGGCTGCGTGAATTTGCCCATGCAGGAGCCTTGGCTCGGCTTCACCTCACGGATCTCAAGAACTGGCCGCTTTTGGACTTTACCCACGGATGGCAGCATCGCTTGACGGTTGATGCCCGCCTTGCGCCGTATTCATGGGTGAAGGGCATCAACACGTTGGGACATCTCTTGCCAAATCCGCGCTATGCGGGCGAAGTCCGTGACGAAAAGCGGCGTTGGCGCGCCTATTCGTTTCAACAGGGAGCGCATTCGGTCACGGCTGTCTGGGTCGCCGACCGTGAGGTCGAACTGGGGTGGAAGCAGGGGCCGGTTCTTTCCGTGCGTCTCCCAGAGGATGCTCGTTTCGTTGATTTGATGGGAGCGCCAAGACGAGCGAAAACCTTGCCGGACGGGCGGTTGCGCGTTCCGCTGACGCCGGCACCCCTATTCATCCTCTCGGATGAGGGGCCGGAGGCCGTGCTGTCGGCATTCAAGCCGTGCATCACGGGACGTTGATTTCTTTGTCACAAGCCAACTCCATTCTATCGGAAAGGAAAGACGATGAAGCGAATCATGATGTCGGCAGCCATTGCCTTGATAACGGTCGCGTTTGCGGCAAGCGCGGATGAGACGGTCCTGCACGTTCCGTTTGATTCGGGCCTCGCGGCGGTTGAATCGGAAGGTCTTGAGCCTCTCGTGTTTTCGGGGGGAGGTTCAGTGGCTTTCCCGGACGAAGGCGTTCAGGGAATGAATGTTCTGGCGGTGGGCTATTCCCGTTCAAACGCGGGATTTGTTCGGCTTCAGGGCGCAAGCGTCTGGTATGACCTGACATCTTGTGGATTGACGGACGCAATGACGATAGAATTCAGCGTGCGGACGCGCACGACCGAGGCTTGGTTCAACTTGATTACGTTGGGCATGCGCCGCGACACGCCCAATGTCGGCACCGACGGTCTTGGCGAGCCGTTCCTGTTCTTGTTGCAAGTCTTCAACAAGGCCGAGGCGGAGACGGATTGGCCCATTGGCTTGCGCGCGGACTTCGCGGATTCGGCAAGTGGAACGGTAGCCGACAAATGGTGTCCGTCGTTCCGGGAGTTTTGCAATGGCGAATGGCATCGAGTCAGCCTGACGTATGAGCCCGTTCAGGCCGGAGGCACGATGCTCACGGCGCGGATTGACGGAAAGACGGTCGGAACCTACACTTCGTCCAAGTCGTGGTCGTGTGCCACGACGGCAGACCGCCCACACCTCTATCTCAAGTTGGCGGGCGGAAATTCAGCCGTTGACTTTGACGAGTTGCGCATCGCGAAGGCGGCGTTGCCGCGCAGTGCCTTGTTGCGTGTCTCCGACGCAACCGCTCCGCAGGATGGCGAGACCATCTTGCACATGCCCTTTGACGGCGACTGCGGGACGCTGGCGCATGCCGAGGAGTCTCCGGCCTTGCTGTCGGGCGAGCCGACTTATTCGGATGAAGTGCTGCATGCAGATGTCCGCACGGGCGCGGTTTCGCGCGTTCGGGTGCGCACGAACGCGAAGTGTCTTGAGATGGCTCCGAACACGACGCTGTCAATAGACCTTCCGCACTGGGCTCTCGCCCGGGGCGCGCTTGACTCGGCGACGATTGAGTTCTTTGTGAAAAGCGAGGCTTCGGAGGCTCGTGACACATGGCTTTCTCCGTTTGCCATCTCACGTGGTGATAGTCCCTTCGCGGCATTGCTTCAAATCAACGGCGAGGGATGCTACCAGTTGCGAATGGACGGTTCTGGCGATTCTGGCGAAGTCATCTCGCTTTCGTACCGTGCGCCTATCTTGTCGTCAGATGGACGCTGGCATCATGTTGCGTATACGGTTCTTGCCAATCCGGACGGCTCTTCGACCGTGCGGCAGTATTTCGATCGCGCAGAGGGCGCTTCCATGGTCTTTCCGAAGGAAACAGCCTGGCGGGGCGTGGACGAAGGCATGCGCTTGTTCTTGCGTGGCGGCGCCCGACGTTACTGGTTTGACGAACTGCGCGTGACAAAGGGCGTTTTGCCGAAAGCCGCTTGGCTGCGGCTTGAAGGCGAGACCCGTGAACCGGAAGACGGCGAGGCACTGTTGCACATGACATTCGACGGAACCTGTGATTCGTTGGCGCGAATCGAGGATCCGCCGGTCGTGAAGTCGGGCACGCCGACTTATTCGCAGGACGTCTGGAAGCCGTTCGTCGTCGCACGTGATCGGAGGCTTGGGGAATGGCGTCAGAACAAGGGCTGCCTTTACGTGGATCGCAATGCCTCGCTTCGGATTGACCTGCCGTATGTCGGGCTGGACAGCGAGCATCTCAGGTCGGCGACAATCGAGTTTTTCGTCAAAGGCGAAACGAATGCCGATCCGGGGAGCTGGAACAATCCGATGAAGATTGCCGCCCGCGACCTTCCGTTCATGTTCCTGCTTCAGATCTGGGGGGATGGCCAGTACAACTTTCGGGCAGACGCGTATGCGGACGCCACGCCGACGACTGTCGCCAGTTGCGATTATCGACCGGGCGTGAAGCCGTCGGACGGCAAGTGGCATCATGTGGCCTTGACCGTCGCCGAAAATGAGCACGGCACGTCGACGTTCACCTGCTATTTCGACCACAAGCGGGTCGGCGAACCCGTTGTGGCGTCAGCAGGGTCCTGGAAGGGTCTCGCGCCGGGTATGGCCCTTCAATTCAGTAGCCCTGAAACGATGGCTTATTGGTATGACGAACTTCGCATCTCGAAGGGCGTTCTTGATCCATCAAGATTTCTGTGCGCCAGCTACGGCGGCATGGCATTGTTCGTCCGATGAAGAAAAGGAGCCTGACTGCTGTCCTGATGGCGGCTGCCTGTGCGGTCGTCTGTGTCGCGGCGGATTCGTGGGGAGCGCCAACGCCGCCTCGCCCGCGATCCGTTCTTGTCGAGCGGCTGGATGAGGGAATTGACGTCTACGGCATTGTCCACTGGGGCCTCAATACCTATACCGACCGCGAGTGGGGGTACGGCGACGAAACCCCGGCGCTTCTGGCGCCAGAGGGCTTCGACGCCGATCAGATCGTCGGGGCTTGCAAAGACGGGGGGCTGCGGGGGCTTGTTGTCGTCGCCAAGCACCATGACGGCTTTTGCCTGTGGCCGACGAAGACGACGGCGTACAATGTCTCGCAGTCGCCGTTCAGGGCAGGCAAAGGCGATTACGTGAAGGAGATGGCGGACGCCTGTCGTCGCGCGGGGCTTAAGTTCGGCGTCTACTGTTCGCCATGGGATCGCAATAGCGCACATTATGCGACGGAAACGTACGTCAACATCTATCATGCCCAACTGAAAGAGCTCTTGGACGGTCGTTACGGAGAGATCTTCGAGGTGTGGTTTGACGGCGCAAACGGCGGGGACGGATACTATGGCGGCGCCAAGGAGAAACGGAAGATCCCGTCCGGTTATTACCGGTTCGATGAGATATTCTCCTTCGTTTACCGCCTCCAGCCGCGTGCCTGCATCTTTGGCATGGGCGGGGATTTCCGCTGGCCGGGGAATGAACGAGGCGTTCTCGAGCCGGATTCACGGGCGACCTGCCGTCGCCGCGATCTTGAAGGAGATGCGGATCTGCAGGCGAAGAACCTCGGCGCGGCGGATGGCGACTGCTTCTGCGTCTGCGAGGCGGATTTCCCGATTCGTCCGGGTTGGTTCCATCACGTTTCGGAGAAGGGAAAGACGAAGAACGCGGCGTACCTGATGCAACGGTATCTCAACACGGTCGGGAATGGCGGAACGATGAACATTGGCGTCGCGCCAGACAGACGCGGGCGGCTTGATGATGAGGATGTGCGCGCGCTCAAGGGCTTCGGCGATTTCCAAAAGGCGTTTTTCTCGTCGCCCGTGACGAATGGCAGGGCGAACGTCGTGGTTCTTCGCGAGGACATCTCTCGCGGCGAGCGGATTGCGGAATGGGCGATCTCGGTCGGCGGACGCGTCTTGGCGTCGGGCAAGGTCGTCGGCAACAAGCGCATCCGCATCCTCGACGCGCCGGTTGACGTTTCCAAGCTCAAAATGACGGCGACGGGCGGGGCCTTCAAGTCGGTTGCCTGCTTCTGGGTGGATCCCGACCTCGTGAAGCTCGTGCAAGGCGCGACGGCCGAAAGCGGTGAAACCGACACGGCCAAGTGGATGACGAGGCGTTTGCCGAATCGCTGAACCGCCGTTTGCCGGACGTTCCTCCGGACCTTCATCGTCGGGCACCTGGCGCGGCTCGGGTCGCGCAATGCGATGGACGCGAACCGCAACGACCCGAAGTACGCCGACGCGATCCTGAAGCTGCTGGAGTTTACCCATTTTTTGAGCGCCGAAGTGCGTCTCACCCCGACAAATAAAGGGTGAGATGCGTTTTCGTATCTGGAATGGACATTGTTTCTTATTTGCGGCTTGCCAGCGGGTTAGTTAACGCCGAGGGTCGGCAAAGGGCGCTCCACTACCGTTCCGCTTGGCTCGGCCCCTTGCGGCCCCTCCGGGGTTCGCGCTTCGCGCTCAGGCAACCTGACGCCTTCGGCGCAGGCGAATCTCGCGCTTTTACGACCGCTTTGCATGAAACTTCCAATGGTGTCTTAGCTGGAGGAAGTTTCCTCCAGACCTCCTCTTGTGGTAGAATATGAGCATGAATCTGAAAGAGGACAAAAAGGCCTATGCAATCATGGGTTGTGCAATGCGAGTTCACAGAATCCTGGGTGATGGATTCCTCGAGTCTGCCTATGGCGATGCGTTGGAAGTTGAGTTCGCCAGGAACGGCATCCCTTATGTCCGGGAAGATGACCTGCGGGTTTTTTATGATGGAGTCCCACTCAAGACGCATTACAGAGCCGATTTTACATGCTTTGATCGGCAGTACATTGTTGAGCTGAAGGCTATCAAGAATCTGACGCGTGTTGAATGGGCGCAGGTTGTCCACTATATGCGCGCGACGCGAACGCCTTATGGGCTCTTGCTCAACTTCGGTCGTCCGCAGTTCCAGTACGACACATTCGACAAAGGGTCCCTCCCGAAGATATTCGACGACAGAGGAGGTCTGGAGGAAACTTCCTCCAGATGAAAACAACGCAGCGGAAGGGCGACAGGAAAGCGGTTGAAGAATCGCGAAGCAAAGCGGAACGGTAGTGGAGCGTTCTTTGCCAACCATCGGCGTTGAATTCCCGGCTTGAGCAGCCTTACTTCCGCGAGAGGGTGAAAAATGGGTAAACTCCAGTGAAGCTGCCCTTGCGGGCGGCGGCGGTTTGGTATATACTGTTATCTGTCTTGGAATTGTGTAGACAGGGAAAGGAATCGAGACATGCAGGTTTCGCGTAGGGCGTTTCTTGGAAGCGCGGCCGCCATGGCGCTCTTCCGGGACGGGTTCGCCGCCCCGGGCGGCGACATGAAGGTCTTCGCGCCGAACGGCGGGCAGGCCGCGGACTTCCTCATCTGCCGCCGCCTCTACCTTGACATCTGCGGGCGCATCCCGACGCCCGAGGAGGTGGGCGAATACACGGCGTCGCGCGACGTGAAGAAGCGCGAGAAGCTCGTCGAACGGCTCCTCGAAACGGACGACTACGCCGACTACTGGGCGATGCGCTACTGCGACGTCCTGCGCGTGAAGAGCGAGTTCCCGATCAACCTCTGGCCCAACGCCGTCTACGTCTACCACCGCCGCATCCGCGATGCGATCCGGAACGACGAGCCGTGGAACGACTTCGCGCGCGCGCTGCTCTTCGCGCGCGGCAGCAACTTCCGCGTGCCGGAGGTGAACTTCCTGCGCGCGACGGCGGAGAAGACGCCCGAGGGCATCTCCGAGGCCGTCACCTCCGCGCTCCTCCTCGACCCGACCGACAAGTACGCGCGCTACTTCTCGCGCGTGGGCTTCAAGTCGACGCGCGAGTGGAAGGAGGTCATCGTCTACCTGAAGCCCGGCCCGGAGGACGCGACGCCGAACGCCTTCATGTCGCTGCTTGAGGGTCCGCTCGCCGAGAAGTTCGTCCAGACGCCCGTCCAGCGCGTCCACTGGTGGGTCTACGGCACGCTCGCCAAGGGCGGCGCGCTCGACCGCTGGGTCTCCGTGTTCAGGAACGGCGGCTATCGCCTGAAGCCGCTCCTGCGCCACGTCTTCAACCAGCCCGACTACCGGCGCGGACCCGGCAAGGGCGGCTTCCCCGCCCGCCGCCTCGACGCGGAGGTGCTCGACGACGCGATCTGCTCGCTCACCGGCGCGGTGCGCGACTTCAACTCGATCGCCCCGGAGCCGTACTCCTTCCTGCCGCCGACGCGCAAGGCGGTCCTCATCGAGGACGGCTCGATCTCGAGCGCCTTCCTGCTGCTCTTCGGGCGCCCCGCGCGCGACTCGGGCCTCCTGGAGGAGCGCAACAACACGATCACCGCCAAGCAGCGCCTCTACCTCTACAATTCGAGCAAGCTCTGGCGCGACCTCGGCGCGATGGTGGCGCGGCCCTCGTTCAAGGGCCTTTCCCATAAGGACCAGATCGAAGACCTCTACATGCGCTTCCTCTCGCGCCCGCCGGTCAAGGACGAGCTGTTCTACCTCGACCAGAAGAACAGCATCAACGCCCGCGACGTCGCGTGGTACATCCTCAACTCCCGTGAATTCCTCTACCGCATATGAGCACGTCCGCAAAATCAAAGTCCGCGCCGCGGAAGTTCGCCAAGAGCGTCATCGAGATCTGGCTCTGGGGCGGTCCCTCGCAGTTGGAGACGTTCGACCCCAAGCCGGACGCGCCGCATGACTACAACAACGGCCTGAAGACGGTCAAGACGAACACCGGCATCGAGCTCCACGAATGGATGACCGAGCTGGCGAAGTGCGCCGACCTCTACTCGATCATCCGCTCGATGACGCATCCGTTCTTCGGGCACGAGACGGCGACGTACCTCATGCAGACGGGGCGTAACCCCGGCGGCGGCGTGACGTTCCCCGCGCTCGGCGCGCTGATCTCCTCCTCGCGCGTGAAGGGCCCCGGCCTCAAGAAGAACACCGTGCAGCCGGGCATGCTCTACGAGGGCGAGCTGCCGCCGTTCGTGATCCTCACGAGCGCGAAGGGCCGCTTCTCCGAGGTCGGCTTCCTCGGCGAGGCGTACGCGCCGCTCGTGACGGGCGGCCGGGCGAGCGCGAAGCAGTTCGACGTGGACGGCATCGTGCCGCCGGGCGGGATGTACCCGGCCGGCCTGCGGCCGACCCAGCTCAAGCAGAAGATCCAGGAGCGCTTCTCGCGCTGCGGCGCGCTCGACCGTCTGCCGCCGGACGCCGCGTTCGAGGCGGCCGGCGCGGCCGCGCGCAACATCATCCTCGGCAAGGCCGCGGAGACGTTCGACCTCTCGCGCGAGAAGGACGCGCTGCGCAAGCGCTACGGCACGACGCAGGGCGGCGGCTACACCGAGATCGGCCAGCAGCTGCTGGCGGCGCGCCGCCTCGTCGAATACGGCGTGCCGTACGTCTCCATCAACTACAGCGGCTGGGACTCGCACAAGCGCCACTTCGAGACGATGCGCCGCCCCTCCGCCGAGATGGACCAGGCCGTGGCGACGCTCCTGCAGGACCTCAAGGAGCACGATCTGCTCGACTCCACGATCGTGTGGGTCTCGGGCGAGTTCGGCCGCGTGCCGAAGGTGGACCGCCAGCCGCCGTGGAACGGCGGGCGCAACCACTTCCCGCGCTGCTTCTCCGCGCTCGTGGCCGGCGGCGGCTTCAAGGGCGGCTGCGTCGTCGGCAAGAGCGACGAGACGACCGACAACGTCAAGGAGCGCCCCGTCACGCCGCAGGACTTCCTCGGCTCGATCATGGAGCTGGCGGGCATCGACCCCGACGACCGCCTGCCGAACGCGAAGTGGCTGAAGGAGTACGGCCCCGTCATGAACCCCGCCACCAAGTCCGAATGCGGACGCCTGAAGGAAATCTATGCCTAGCGCGCACCGTCTCGTCGCCGCGGCGGCCGCCCTCGCCGCCGCCCTCGCCCCGGCCGTCCCCAAGCCGGGCTACTACCATCCCTCCAGTGTCCAGGCCGGCGCGACGACGCGCGTCATCATGGGCGGCGACGCCGTCTGGGGCGTGCAGGGTGCCTGGGTGAGCGGCGGCGGCGTGAAGGTCACGCGCATCGTCCCCGTCCCCGGCTTCCCCCGCGCGGCGGGCAGGACGGAGCGCCCCTTCGTGCGTACCTGGCTCTACGACCTCCTGGAGGACAAGCTGCCGACCGACAAGCGCCACCGCAAGCTGCCGCCGGAGGCGACGATCAAGGAGACCGACTGGGAGGAATGCGCCTGGTGGTTCTTCCTCGACGCCCTCGACAACCTGGAGCTGCAGATCGTCGCGCGCGACCTCTACACGCCCGAGAGCTACCCGCAGGACACGCCCGCGCTCAACAAGCTGCTCATCCTCGACGTGGAGGTGGATGCGGACGCGAAGCCGGGGCGGCGCGACATCTTCCTCTACGACAACGCGAGCATGAGCGCCCCCCATCCGTTCTACATCACGAAGGAGCCGCACGTCTGCGAGCCGTTCTTCGTCTTCCCGCCGCGCGACAAGCACATCCCCCTGCCGCACGTCCTCCACCTGCCGCCGGACCTCAAGCCGCATCCGCTCCCGGTCCACCTCGACGGACAGATCTGGCCCGGCGAGGTCGACGGCTACACGCTCCGCCTCGAAGAGGGCCAGCAGCTCGTCTGCTCCCTCCTCGGCCGCGAGCTCTGCCCCTACCTCGGCGACGCCGTGCCGGGCTACTTCAACCCCGTCCTGCGCCTCTACGATTCGCGCGGCAAGGAGGTCGCCTTCGCGGACGACTTCTACTATCTGCCCGATCCCATCCTGACCTACAAGGTCCCCGAGGACGGCTTCTACATCCTGAAGGTCCACGACAACCTCTTCCGGGGCGGCCCGAACTTCGTCTACTCCGTCTTCTGCCGCGACGCGCGGACGGACCGCCCGCTCTACGCGCCGCGCGACCGCGCCTTCGCGTGCTACCCGCAGCCGGCCTCCTTCGTGCCGCCGAAGGCCGCGCCCGGACGCATCGTCCGCAAGGGCTCGATCGACATCCCCGGCCGCGTCGACCGCCACACGTTCACGGTCAAGGAACCCGGCACGTGGCACTTCGAGCTCTACGCGCGCCGCGAAGGCTCGCCGCTCGACGGCGTCCTGCAGCTTTACGGGCCGATGGGCGACCTGCCGCTTTCCGTTGCGCCGCTTCTCGCGACGTGGGACGACGCGCCCGGCCGCCTCTTCGTCGAGAAGAACGTCGGCAGCGACGACCTGCCGATCATCAAGAAGTTCATGCTCTACGAGGGCAGCATCCCCCAGGCGGAGTGCGACCCCTCCGGCACCTTCACCTTCGAGACGCCCGGGACCTACTGCGTGACGGTCGCGGACCAGCCGGGCCTCGGCGGCGAACATTACGACTACACGCTCGTCATCGCGCCGGCCGAGCCGTCGTTCGAGGTCTTCGCGCTTGAGTCCGCCTGCCTTGTCCGGGACGGAACCGCGCGCTTCACGGCGTGCGTCCTCCGCAAGGACGGCTTTGCGGGCGACATCGCCTTCGACAGCACGGACGACTACGAGGTGAGCGGCGGCTTCTCCGGCGACGAGCGCGAGGTCGACGTCTCCATCTCCTTCGGCGAGAAGATGAAGTGGACGGGCCTCACGAACCTCCAGCTCACGGCTTCCGGCGAGCTGCCGAGCGGCAAGACGCTCACGGTGCGCGTGACGCCGACCGACCCGGCGGAGCAGGCCTTCGCCTATTCGCATCTGCTGCCGGCGCGCGGCTTCACCTTCGGCGTCGCCGAGGCGCGGACGCGCGAGGAGTTCAAGCATGCCGGGCCGCACCTCACGCCCGTGAAGACGCAGCACAGTGGCGGCAAGAGCTGCATCTCGTGCCACGACAAGAAGAAGGCCAAGAGCCACAACAAGGGCAAGGCGTGCAATGAGTGCCATCAGGATAAGGAATAGCACCGCCGCGCGCCCGGCCGCCCCCGGCGCACCGCTCTCGAACAAGCCGCCGAAACGACGGGGTTCGCCGCTTCCGGTCCTCCTCCTCCTGGTGCTCGTGGGCGCGGGGGGCTACTTCGGCTGGAAGGAGTTCGACCGGCGCCAGAAGGCGCGCCGCGCGCAGGAGGCCGAATACGCGCGCCTCCTCGCCGAGCAGGAGGCGCGCGAGAAGGCCGACGCGGAGGCGGCGAGGCAGACGGGGAAGAAGCCGTCCGGGACCGATGCCAAGACGGAACGTGAGGCGGCGCCGGAGGTGCCGAAGAAGAAGTCCGCGACGGAGATCTGGCAGGCGCGCGAGGCCGGACGCAAGGCCGCGCTGGAGAAGGTCGCGGAGGCGCGCAAAAGGCCCGACGCGCGCCCGCTCAACGGCTTCGCCGGCATCCGCTTCGGCGAGCCGCTGAAGGACGGGTCGGCGGTGCGCTGGGGGACGGTGCTGGACGATGACGCGGGCGGCTCCGTCGCGGCGCGCGGCGCTGCCTTCGCCGTCTACGGCCCCACGCTCAAGAAGCCGTTCATGTCCCTGGGCGCGCGCCCGCTCGTGTGGGTGACGCCGAAGACGCGCCGTCCCTACCGCATCGAGTTCGCGCGCGCCCTGGCGCCGAAGCCGGGCCGTCTGCACGACGCCGAGACGACGAACCTCGTCGCGTTCCTCTCGAAGCGCTTCTCGGCCGAGCCGTTCGCCACGCTGCCGCTCGACCCCGACGTGGCGGGCTGCGAGTACGTCTTCCCGATGGGAAGCGCCACGGTGACGGTCGCCGAGAGCGGCGAGCGGCTCGTCTTCTCCGTCGAGCGCGAGGACCTGCGTGCGGAGGCGCTGGCGGAGTCCGAGGCGCTGCGGACCGCCGAGAAGAAGGTCGCCGCCGAGGACGGCGAGGCCCTCGCCTCCCGCCGTTATCCGCGCCGTCCGGTCGACAAGAAGCTGTATGCGGGCGTGCGCTTCAAGGACGAGACGCCGCGCGCGTTCTGCGGCGTCGTGCTGCCGAGCCGGCCGCCGGAGAGCGCGACGCTCGTCGTGCCGCAGAAGGGCCCCAAGGGCTTCTTCCTCGACTACGAGTGGGCGAAGTGCCGTCCGTTCCGGGGCTTCACGCGCGGGCGCGCGGACGTGGATTCGAAGCGCGGGGGCGTCTTCGCCGTCACGCTCTTCAGCGAGGGCGGCAGCGGCGGCCTTGACGACGCGGACTACTTCGCGTCCGTGCGGACGGCCCTTTCGGAACACTACAAGGTGACGCCCGAGGAGAAGAAGGCGGCGGAGGGCGAACGCTTCCCGCAGCTCGTCTACCGCATCGGCGATCTCGTCGTGGCGTTCGGTCCCGACGCGCGCGGCGGCTTCCGGCTGCGCGCCGAGAACGAAGTCCTCGCCGCGCTCGCCCAGGAGGACGCCGCCACAAGTCCCCGCAGAACCGCCCGCCGGTAGCGGCCGCGCTGAATTGCGGCCCTCCCGCGCGGGGCACCCTACTTCACGGGGACGAGGCGGTCCTTTCCGCCCATGTAGGGGCGGAGCACTTCTGGGATGAGGACCGAGCCGTCGGCCTGGAGGTGCTGTTCGAGGAGCGCGACCATGAGGCGCGGCAGGGCGACGCCCGAACCGTTGAGCGTGTGGACGAGCTTCGTCTTGCCGTCCGCGTCCTTGAAGCGGCAGTTCAGGCGGCGGGCCTGGTAGTCGGTGAAGCAGCTGCAGGAGCTGACCTCCAGCCACTGCTGTTCGCCCGGCGCCCAGAGTTCGAGGTCGTAGCACTTGGCGGCCGAGAAGCCCATGTCGCCGGAGCTGAGCATGATCACGCGGAACGCGAGGCCGAGGCCGGTGAGCACGTCCTCCGCCTCCTTCACGAGCGTTTCAAGCTGCTGGAAGCTCGTGGAGGGGTGGACGAAGTTGACCATCTCGACCTTGTCGAACTGGTGGACGCGCAGCATGCCGCGCGTCATCTTGCCGGCCGAACCCGCCTCGCGGCGGAAGCAGGGCGTGTAGGCGGTGAGCTTGACGGGGGACTCGGGCGTGATCTTCGGCAGCTTCACGCCATCGAAGATGTCGTCGCGGTAGAAGTTCGTGACGGGCACCTCGGCCGTCGGGATCATCCAGAAGTCGTCCACGTTGCAGTGGTAGAGGTCTTCGGCGAACTTCGGGAGCTGTCCGGTGCCCGTCATCGAGGCACTGTTCACCATGAAGGGGGGCAGCATCTCGGTGTAGCCCTGCTTCTGGCAGTGGAGGTCGAGCATGTACTGGATGAGGGCGCGCTGGAGCTTGGCGCCCTGGCCGAGGATGATCGGGAAGCCGGTACCGGTGAGCTTGACGCCGCGCGGGAAGTCGAAGATTCCGAGCCTTTCGCCGATCTGCATGTGGTCGGGAATCGGGTAGGCGGGATCCTTCCATTCGCCGACGTGGCGGATGACCTTGTTCGCGCTGGAGTCGGGTCCAGTGGGGATCTCCGGCGCCGGGATGTTCGGGATCATGAGCAGCGTTTCGCGCAGATCCGTCTCGACCTGGGCGAGTTCGCGGTCGATCTCGGCGATGCGGTCGCCGATCGTGCGCATTTCGGCCTTGGCGGCGGAGATGTCGCCGCCGGACTTCGCGAGGGCGCCGATTTCCTTGGAGGCGGCGTTGCGCTTCGCCTTGAGCGTTTCGGTTTCGGCAAGGAGGGTACGGCGCTTCGCGTCGAGGTCGCGCGCTTTCGCGACCTTCTCCTGTTCGACGCCGCGGCGCGCGAGCTGCGCGACCGTGCTGTCGAAGTCTTCGCGGATCTTCTTGATGTCGATCATGGTCTTGCTTCTTTCCTTTTGGAAACTTGGTGTCAGTATATCAAAAAGTCAGTCTCTTCGGAGGCCCCGCTGAAACGCAGGCGACGGGCGTATGCGAAGCATCGGCGTTCCACTGTTCCATTCAAAAGTCATTGTTCGGCGACGGTGATGCGCGAGCCGGGGGCGAGGAACAGGTCGAGTTCCGCGCGGTCGGGGGAGGAGGCCCGGATGCCGAGTTCGCGGAAGCGGGCATGCACGGTGGCGCCGGATTCGGGGGAGATGGGGTAGACGGAGCAGGGGGTGGACTTCGCGATGGAGAGGATGTAGCGGCGGAAGAACTGTCCGTTCTTGAGCGAGAGGTCCGCGTAGCCGAGCTGCTTGTAGATCACGAGGACGGCGTTGGGGAAGTCCAGCACGCGCACGGCGTCGCCGGGCTGGAGCCGTTCCCACTTGACGCGCGGGTTGAGCTTCGCGACGACGGCGGGCGTGGAGCGGTGCTCGCGCGCGATGCGGTTGAGGCTGTCGCCGCGCTTCACGGTGACGACGACCGTCCAGGGCGTCGTCTTGCCGGAAAAGAGGTGGGCCACGTTGAGGTCGCCGAGACGGCGCATGAGGGGGTCGCGGATGTCCGCCATCGTCGGGCGGTCATAGAGCTTCTTGAGCGAGTCGATCGCGAGGGGCACGTTGCCCTGGCGTTCGGCCTCGGCGAGGCGCTGGAGGAGCACCTGCTCCTTCTCGGAGCGCGTGGAGGCGGTCGCGAGCCAGGATCCGACGAGCCGCAGCACCTGCGGCGTCTGCTTCGTGGGCGGCGTCCGGACGGCGGTGCGGCGCGGGGCGTTCGTGAGGACGGCGGAGGGCGCAGGGGGCCTGGCCGTGGTCACCGCCTCGGGCCGCGCGCGCGGCGTGGGCGTCCCGACCGGGTCGGAGACCGAGACCGGGGCGCGCGCGTCCGCCTCCCGGGGTGGCTTCGGCGCGGGCGTGCGGTGCGAAAGGCGGTACCAGGTGAACGCGGCGAGGACGAGCAGGGTGACGATCCCCACGAACCAGCGGAGACGGTGCGTCTCCGTGTTCCCGTGGGGCTGGTATTCCACCCCGAACCGTCCGCGCGCGTATCCCATGCGGGTGTCGCCCTACTTGGTCTCGGGCGTCTCCTCGACGACGGTCTGCACGGCGGCGCGCGCCACCTCGATGACCACGTCGCCCGCGATCTCGATCTTAAAGGTCTTCTCCTTCGCCTCGACGATCTTACCCATCAGGCCGCCCGCGAAGATCACCTTCTTGCCCGCGCGGAGCTCGTCGATCATCTTCCGGCGCTCCTTCTCCTTGCGCTGTTGCGGACGGATCATCATCACGTAGAAGAGCGCGATGAGGAGCAGCATCATGACGGGCATCATGAAGCCGCCCTGCTGCGTCTGGGGCGCCTGCGGGGCGTCGGCGCCGGCGGGCTGGACCTCGGTCGCCGTCACCGGTGCGGGGGCGGACGGCGCGGCGGCCTGGACGGTCGGGGCCGCAGGGGCGGCCGCCTGTGCGAAGATCATCGGAGTGTTCATGTTCGTCTCTGTTCCTTTGGTTGGTTTCGTTTCTAATTCTGTCCGTTTCCGCGCTGGTCCGCGTGGAGCTGCGCCCGCCACGCCCCGAACGTGCCGTCCAGGATGGCCGCGCGCATCTCCCGCGCGAACGCGCAGAGGCGGTGGACGTTGTGGATCGTGAGGAGGCGCACGCCGAGGATCTCCCCCGCGTGCAGCAGGTGGCGCACGTAGCTGCGCGTGAAGTTCCGGCAGCAGTAGCAGGTGCAGCCCTCCTCGACGGGCGAGAGGTCCTTCGCCCACTTCGCCGCCTTGATGGCGACGTTGCCGTGGCGGGTGAGCGCCGTGCCGTGGCGGGCGACGCGCGTGGGGATCACGCAGTCGAACATGTCCACGCCGCGCGCGACGCACTCGGCCATCTGCGTCATCACGCCGAGGCCCATCACGTAGCGCGGCTTCTCGACGGGGAGGTAGGGGACCGTGGCGTCCACGGCCTGGTACATCGCCGCCTCCGGCTCGCCCACCGAGACGCCGCCGATCGCGTAGCCGGGGAAGGCCATCTCCGCAAGCTCCTCGGCGCAGTGGCGGCGGATGTCGTCGTAGATGCCGCCCTGCACGATGCCGAAGACGAGCTGGCCGGGCGCGTGCGGGGCCTCCTGCGACATCTTCGCCCAGGCGAGCGTGGTCGCGACGCTCTGCTCGGCACGGGCGCGGTCGCAGGGCCAGGGCAGGCATTCGTCGAACACCATCGCGATGTCGCTACCGATGATACGCTGGATCTCCATCGACTCGCGCGGGCCGAGGAAGATGCGGCGGCCGTCGAGGTGCGAGTTGAACCAGCAGCCCTCGGGCGTGAGTTTGCGCATCTTCGCGAGCGAGAACACCTGGAAGCCGCCCGAGTCCGTGAGGATGGGCCTGTGCCAGTTCATGAACGCATGGAGGCCGCCCGCGTGCGCCATCACGTCCATGCCGGGGCGTAGGTTGAGGTGGTAGGTGTTGCCGAGGATGATCTGCGCGCCGTTCTCCTCCAGGTCGCGCGGTTCGAGCGCCTTGACGGTACCTTGGGTGCCCACCGGCATGAAGACGGGGGTCTCGACGGGACCGTGCGCCGTCCAGAGGACGCCCGCGCGCGCGCGCGAATGAGCGTCCTGGGCGTGAATTTCGAAGACTCCGGGTTGCATGAAACGTAAAGTATACCAAAAAACGGGGTGGCTAGCGGATGGTCAGCAGCGTGCCGACCGAGCGCACGATCGCCACCGTGCCGTTCCCGACTTCTGCCCGTGCGCTGCCGCCCAGGCCGGACACCACGAACTGCGTGCCGTCCCGGACCACGCCCTCGCCGAGCCCCATGAGAACCTCGATGCGGGAGGGGCCGTCGCCGGAAGCGGCGAATCCCGTGGCGTCGAGGGTGATCTTTCCGCTCACCGTGGCGACCGCCGTTCCGTCGAGCGGCAGCTTCGCGCCGGGGCCGACCCTTATGACCATGCCGTCCGCGAACTGAAGGTCGTCGATCTCCGGCAGGTCGTCCGCCGCATTGAGCACGCCGCCCTGCCCGAAGCGCACCGAGCCCACCACCCGTCCGGTGCCCGTGAGCGAACGCCCCTCCGAAACCGTGAACGGCGCCGTCTGCGAGTAGGGAAGCACCAGCGTGCCGTCCGCGCCGACGTCGAGCGCGACCCGCCCGAACCCGTTGTCCGCCACGTTCTCCGCCGTCTTCAGGTAGGGCAGCAGGCGGAAGCCGTAGGTGTACGCATAGTGTTCGCTGACCGCCCGCGCCTCGTCGAGCGTCAGCTTCTCATGGTACAGCCGCACCGCCAGGATGTCCCCGTCGAAGTGCCCCGCGTCCTGCCCTGTCGCGAGTTTGCCCAGCAGCAGCCGCCGGGTTCCGTTTGCGCCGCGGTCGGACGTGGTGTCCGATTGGGCGCGGCCGTCGACCATGTACACATAGCTGCCGGCCGCATCGCGCGTGAACACCGCCACGTGCGGCATCCCGTCGTTCAGCCTGAACGGGCGGCGGTTGACGAACCAGCTCCAGTTGTAGCCCGCGAGCAACGTGCCTTCGCGGTGGAAGGTGAAGCCCAGATGGCCGCCGTCCGTCCCCAGGTCCTGCACCGCGATGCCCGTGCCGCTGTCCTTGCGGAAGACGGCCTGGGCCGCGGCGGGCGCGTCCGTCTTCGTGGCGAACACGACCGCAATCGCAAAATCCTTCCTGTCCACGGGCACATCCGCCGCCGCGATGCCGAGCGCCGTCTTGTCCGCCGAACGGAACCGGAGCGCGCTGTGGCCGTTGTATGCGTCCTTCACGAGCGTGGGGCCTCTTTCCGCCCCCGCCTCGGAGATGGTCGCCGCCTTTCCGCCGCCGACCGCCGCGAGCGATGTCACCTCCGCGCCGTCCGCGAGCGCGTTCGCCGCGTCCGCCGTCCACTCGTAGTCCGTCGCCTTCGGCGCCGCCGGCGCCGCCTCGCCGCGCATCGTCGCGGGCAGGCGCGCGTTCAGCTCGGCGTCGAACTCGGCCCCGCCCGCGCCGACGTACTTCTCCATGAGCTTGCGCGCGAGCAGATTCTGCTGCGCCTCCGTGAACGACCGGTCGCGGTAGGCCCGGATCTCCGCGATGTACACGTTGCCGCTGTTGAAGTTTGCAATGTCCGGGAAGTGGCCGCCGAAGTTGAGCGGCAGGCTGTCGTCCCCGTACTTGAACATCGGCCGCACGGCGCTGCCGGAAAGCACGGCGTTCGTGTAGTGGCCGTTGACGTTCAGCGAATAGGCGTTGCCGTTCATCGTGCAGACCGCCACGCAGGCCTTCTGGCGTAGGTTCCTGCCCGCGCGCGAGGCGATCTTCTCGATCGTGCGCGTCGTCCCGTCCTTCATGTAGACGGCGTTCAGGCCCATTCGGTTCGATGCGTCCATCGTCAGGATCACCGTGTCCATGCCGCTGAACCAGTACTCCGTGCCCCCGAAGATCGGCGTGCCGTACCAGCAGCTGTCGGAGCCCTCGCCGTTCTCGCGGTAGACGACCGCGACCGTCCAGTTGGTCGCGCCGGCGAGCGGATTGTCCGCGCCCGGGACCTGGAGGAGCGTCCCGGCGAAGCGCACCGAGCCGTGCCCGTTGAAGTAGTCGTTCGTCGAGAACGTCGGCAGATGCTTCGGATAGCCCTTGAGAAGGCCGGTCTGGCCGTCCTGCGTGAACGTCGGGTCCTTCAGCCATTCCGCGTGGAACACGGAGCCTTCGTATGTCCAGTCGAGCGCCGTGACCCCATGCCGCCCGTCCGACCAGCTCGCCACGTCCTGGTTGTTCGTGTGCGTCGCGGCGAAGGTGTCGGCCGTCCATATCCAGCAGGTGTCGCCTGCGTCGTCGAACGCGCTGTCGTCTTCCGGCGCGGCGGCCATCTTCACCGTGCCCTCCGCCACCTTGAGCGTGCCGCCAAAGCGGTTCATGTTGTTGAGGATGAGCTGGCCCGCGCCCGTCTTCTTCAGCGTGCCGAGCCCCGAGACGGGCGCGTCGACTGTCACCGTGCCCGACGCCGCGTGCCACGTGCTTTCCGTCTCCGCCGGGGGGATTTCGATCTGCGCGGCGATCCGCTGCCCGTCCTTGAAGTTCATCGTGCCGCCCGAGACGTTGATGCGGTAGGTCGCGTTCGTCGCGTCCGCGTTCCAGCCGGCGCCGAACGAGAAGGGGCTCGTCGGGTCGGTGAAGGTCACCACGCCGCCCCGAAGGTCGAAGAGGCCGAAGCCCGTGTTGATGCTCTGCGGCGGCTTGACGTTCCATGCCTGCGTGTCCGGGCCGAACTTCACGGTGAGCGTCGTGTTCGTTCCGCCCGTCTGCGTGAAGACGCCCGGGCACTGGCCGAGGCCGCCGAACGGATGGCAGAACACAAGGCCGCGCGTCTGGTGGTCGCTGCCCGACTCGCCGGCGACCGTCCCGTCGCGCACGTAGAGCCGGCCCCCGCTCAGCTGGTATTCGCCGAAGCCGACGTCCGAGCTGTCCGTCGCGGCGCCGAGGTAGATGCCCTTGTGGACCTTGGAGAGGCCGCCGCTCTGCTTGAGGACGGGGTTGTTGGTGAAAAACCTCGCGTCCTCGCCGATGAACACATAGGCCGTGTCGTTCGACCCGCCTGAAAGCCTGTATTCAACCGGGAAGCGCCCGTCGTTGCGCTTGGCGCCGGTCGCCGCGCCCACCTCGAACGAGCCGACCGAGAAGCCGTAGTTGGGCCCCACGACCTTCACGAACCCGTCGCGCTGGTCGAAGATGCCGCTTGCGATTCCGCTGCGGTAGGGGCCGTTCTGGAAGAAGAGGTCCTGCGGGTCGTCCATCACGAGATGTGCGCAGGCGGGCGCGTTGTTCGTGGCGGCCACGTAGAGCCGGCGCCAGGTCGTGTATTCAAACGTGCCTCCCGTGAACACGTCCGACCAGCGGATCTCGCCGCCGACGTTGACGCTCACAAAGCTTTCGCGGATGTCCTTCTCCGCGCCGATGCTCTTGACCGACCGCGCCATCTTGCCCGCCGTGTAGAACCGAAGCCCCCAGGAGTCGAACAGGATGTCTCCGTCATAGCCAAGCGCGGCATAGATGCTGATCGCGTTCGCGCCCTGGACGGTCAGCGCCGCCGTCCCGCTGAACGTCGAGCAGAGCGCGAGCGCCCCGCGGGAGAACTGCCAGGTCGAGGCCGCCGTCACCGCGATCGGCACGCGGATCGTCATCGCCGCGTTCGTATGGACGGAAAGGCCCGCCGCGCCGAGCGAAAGCGTAGACGCGCCATCAAGGGACAGCGCCGTCGACGCGGTCGCGTTGCGGATCCTGAGGCCGCCGAGCCCGAGGTCGCGCCCCACCGTCAGCGCCCCGCCGCCCGTGAACGTCGCATAGTCGACGACGCCGACGTCCTCCGCGCCGGGCAGTGCCCCGCCGGCCCAGTTGGTGGCGGCCGCCAAGTCGGTTCCCGCGCCGTCCGCGCCCCCGGTGAAGGCGATCTCCGCCGCCGCCAGCACGCCGCAGCCGCCCAAAAGGCAGGCACCCAAGAGTTTCCGCACCATCTTCACTCTCCATCCATCGAGATGAATAATACACGCCATAAGGCAATGCAAGTCTAGCACATTGCGCATCTTCCCTCAACCGGAAAGCCTCGCGCCCCGCTTGCCAAGCGCCGCCGGATGCGCTACACTCATGTCCTTCTCTTTCGGGCGCGTGGTGGAATGGCAGACACGCTGGATTTAGGTTCCAGTTCGCAAGAGTGCGGGTTCAAGTCCCGCCGCGCCCACCAGTTGCCCCGCCCGTGCGTCCTTCCGCAACTCGGGCGAGCCATTCTCACTCGGGTGTGGTAAACTATCCCGCGTGAAGAAGCTTTTCATCATCGACCTCATGCCGTTCCTCTACCGGGGGCATTTCGTGTTCCTGCGCAGTCCGCGCATGACGAGCACGGGGCTCAACGTCTCCGCCCTCATCGGTTTCGCGAACGGCGTCACCTCCATCCTCGGCGAATACGGGCCCACGCACGCGGTGCTCGCGATGGACCCCGGCGGGCCCACGTTCCGCCACGAGGCGTATCCGCCGTACAAGGCGCAGCGCGAGCAGATGCCCGAGGACCTCGCGGCGAACATCCCCTACGCCTTCGAGCTCGCCGAGGCGCTGGGCCTCCCCATCGTCCGCAAGGAGGGCTTCGAGGCCGACGACGTGATGGGCACGCTCGCGACGCGGGCGGCGCAGGAGGGCTTCGAGGTCTACTGCGCGACGCCGGACAAGGACGCCGCGCAGCTCGTGGGGCCGCACATCCGCCTCTTCCGCCCCGGCCACGGCAAGGAGGGGCCGACTATCTACGACGAGGCGCGTGTGAAGGAGCACTGGTCGCTCGCCGCCCCCGCGCAGATGATCGACTACCTCGCCCTCGCGGGCGACACGTCCGACAACATCCCCGGCATCAGGGGCGTCGGCGAGAAGACGGCCAGTACTCTGCTCGCCCAGTATGGCAGCGTGGAGGAGATCATCGCCCACGCGGGCGAGATCAAGGGCCGGCTCGGCGAGCGGATCGCCGCCGGGGCCGAGGACGCGAAGATGTCGAAGTTCCTCACGACGATCCGCCGGGACGTGCCGTTGGGGGACATCGACTGGAATGCCTTCGCCCGCCCGCCGCTCGACGGGGAACGGGTCGCCGCCGTCTGCGCGAAGTACGAGCTGAACCGCCTCGCGAAGCGCCTCCTGGGGCGCGCGCTCCCCGTGGCGCCCGCGCCCCTCGCCCCGGCCGCGTCCG
>OIWT01000962.1_pt1 | contig 37269 bp, 58 predicted proteins | sample 1587701 | NCBI WGS metagenome assembly OIWT01 (sample SAMEA3888904, study PRJEB22519) | human gut metagenome | biome: human gut; feature: human-associated habitat; material: faeces | place: Denmark | collected 2009 | reverse complement strand
AGCAGAGCAGGAGGTGCAGTAGCATGGGAGTATATAATGTTCATGGCGGACATAACTTTATTGTCCCTGGAGCCAAGGGGCTTCTGGACGAAACAGCAGAAGACCGGAAAGTGACAGCTCGTGTCATTTCCGCACTTAGGGCGGCAGGACATACGGTATATGATTGTACCGATGATTCCGGTCGGACACAGGGACAGAATCTGGCGAATATTGTGGCCAAGTGTAATGCACACCCGGTAGATCTCAACATTTCAAATCACCTCAATGCTGGCGGTGGAACAGGAGTTGAAGTATGGTGTTACAATGAAAAGACGAAAGACATTGCAGCAGCTATCTGTGCGAGTGTGTCCACAGCGCTTGGAATCCCGAACAGAGGTGTGAAATATTCTAAAAATCTGTATGTACTTCGAAAGACTGCAGGTTCTGCTATTTTGGTAGAGTGTTGCTTCGTAGATAACCAGAATGATGCATCACACTGGAATGCCGATAAGTGTGGTGATGCGATCGCTTCTGCTATTGCCGGAAAGACGGTAGCTGGTACAACTTCTGCAGGAAGTGCTCCAGCACCAGCACCAACACCGGCTCCAAGTGGACCATCTTACCGGACAGGAACCGTCTACACTCTGTTGGCGGATCACCTCAGAGTCCGCACTGGTCCAGGAACAGGATATGCGACCAAGTCACGTAAACAACTGACAGTCAATGCCAGGGAACATGCTTATAGCAACGGCACGCTCAAGAAGGGCACTCGCGTAACCTGCAAGGACGTCCGTAAGGTAGGCAGCGACATCTGGATAAAGATTCCAAGCGGCTGGATTGCTGCATATTACGGTGGCAAGAAGTATGTAGGATAGTGGAAATATTACCACTTTATTATCAGCAAAAATTTTGCTACATTATAAAGGGGTGGTTACATGGAAAAGCTTGCGATAAGACTGAAAGAGCTGAGAGAAGAGAGGGGACTATCACAGATGGCAGCAGGCACTGCACTGGGAGTATCAAGATCAACCATAGCCGGATATGAGACAAAAGGACGAGAGCCAGATGTACATATGTTAATCACCATGGCTGATTTTTATAATGTCTCTATGGACTATTTGGTTGGTCGAAAAGACGAAAAATAATATTATTGACAAGAGCGAAAAAATCAATTAAAATCAAGATGTCTCAAATGTGCCTCAGAGCACACTTGAAAAACGGCGTTATTACGGCGCTTGCAAGGATTTGAACGACGTGACTTTTAATCAAGTTGTCCGGGGTTCGAATCCCCGCACGCTCACTGAATAGAATCCCCACAAACCCAATGTTTTCAAGGGTTTGTGGGGATTTTCATGTTTTATGGATAGGTCAAAGTAGGTCAAAATAAAACGAAGTAAATGTCTCAAAAGTGCCTCATTGAATTCAAGATGTCTCAAAAGTGTCTCAGAAAAAAAGAGCATGAGATAAAAAATCCCACACTCTTAAAAATTAATCGCATCATTCACAGCACCCTCTACATCTTCACGTTCTGCCAGAATATGTGAGTACACATTCATAACCATAGCCTCTGTATCACCGAGGAGCTGTGCAATCCTTTTAATAGATACACGAGGAATCTGATAGCATAAGGATGAGCAATAGTTGTGCCGAAACACATGCCCGGTCAATCCAACGATATCTTCTTTACACACAGCCTGCATCGATTCCAAGATTCTCTTCCACATTTTATCATAAGCACTTTTGGTAAGAGGCTTCTTATCTCGCATGGTCACGAAGAGCTGAGTCCGGCCGGAATGCTTAATACTCTCTACATAGCTCTGGACCACAGGGAGGATCTTGGAAGGTATTGGAATGGTACGGATTCCATTAGCGCTCTTCGGATCCTTAACACCGGGAGTATTTGTAATATACTCATAGGCTTTGCTGACGGAAACTTCGCGCTTTTTGAAATTAAAATCAAATATCGTAAGTGCCACGCATTCCTCACGTCTCAATCCACATCCATATATAAGATACACATAAGCCTGATCAGAATCATATTTATAAGTCGCATCAAAGACGGCTTTCTTTTCGTCTGGTGTCAGAGGACGTTTTTCACTCGGCTTATATTTTATCTTGTCGGTATTCCTGAGAATATCATCAGCCACGTTAGCAGCCAGGAGCTTGTCAGACACTGCAGACTTCAGGACCGCGGAAAAGGTCAACAAAATCTGCTGTTGAGTACGTCTCTTATCCTCCGCATTTGCTAATAAAGTTTCAATGTGAATACGCTCCACATCTTTTAACTTTAGCGCATTAAGAGCCGTGAAGTGCTTTTCAATAATGTTCTCATACATGCGCTTGGTATTATTGGAGCGCCTGGACTTATACACATTCAGCCAGCTTCGGGAATAGTCTATAAACAATATATCCGTATTCCTCACATAGTTCCGGGATTCAATCTGAGCTTTCATAGCGGCAACCTGACGCTCCAGATCCCGGCTGCTTTTATCACTCCTGAGTGATACACGATGCTTACTGCCGTTAGCATTGTACGTCCCATCCCAAACCTTAGTCTGATAATATCCATCTGCACCAAGCTTATATTTTTTACTAGCCATAGCACCAACCTCCTAAAAATGAGTATAAAAAATACACCTATACGGTGCCGTGGATTTGTGATACAATATTCTTGTCACGGAGTATTGTATCGTGCACAGCACGTATAGTATTCATCAACCGTCCTTGTAACCAGCAAGGGCGGTTTTTGATTATTGAGCTAAGTCAAAAATAAATGGTGAGAATTCAAGCTCATAATTATCACTGGCACCCTCAACATAAAGCTGAAGAGCAGCAGGATCTAACTTGTCAAAGCAAAGTATTCCGGATGAAGATGCTCCAGGGAGTAACTCAGAAGAAAGCTCTGGATATTCTTCAAAGGAATTATAAGTATAAATCTGCTCATACTGCTGACCGTTCTGCAAAACTTTTGAAGAGGAAGACCAAATATTCATCTTATCAGCTGAGTTGTTTGTAGCAGTGACATAAAATCTTGTCTCATCTTTTGCGAATTCAACTTTTGTAACAGAGATAGAAATTCCGTTTTGTTCAGCGACCTTATCTGTAAATTCCCATGTTGCATCAGCTTTTCCGAACGATTCAAGATAAGTTGTCTTTTCTGCTGAATCAGCTACAAGGTAAGCCCATGTGGAATCAACACCCATGACAGTCTGGCCGTCTTTTGCTTTTTCGATTTTTGCATCAAAATTAATAAGATCATCTGTTTTAGGCGTCTCAGGCATAATAGATTTTGGAATCTCAACTAGCACGCTGTTATTGTAATCCATATCCACATATACCTGACAGCCGTAAATATCATCATTGGAGTCGACGGTGGAAACGATTCCGGTAAACTTAATGTATTTACCATTATAAGAATCTGGATTAGAAGCAACTGCAGTAATATCGTCTACATACTCCTTTTCTTTTGATGCAGCCTCAGTTTTCTTTGAGCTTTCTGAGCTTGAACCGCCGCAAGCAGTTACATTGATCGCCATCATAGCAACCAGCATCAGTGCTACAATTTTTCTTTTCATAAAGTACCTCTCTTTCCTAGAAGTTTAAGTAAGTTTATATATATAAACGCCATGGGCGAATATACCAATAATTCCCATGATACTTATTAAGGCCTATCATATATAATACAATTATGAAAGTATTACTGGGACAAATTATGTATGACAAAAATCTTTCTGTGCGCCAGGTATCTATCATGACTGGAGTGTCCAAATCCACAATAAATAGAATCGTTAATGGACAAGTATCTCCAACCTTAGATACTGTGGAGAAGCTTGCAAAAGGTCTCCATCTGAAAGTTACGGACCTTTTCGAATCCGATATTCAATAAGTGTCCCGTATCTGGGACGATTCCCTCTTTTCAAGAAAGTTTTTATAAATTCGCGTGTCTTATATTATAGAGACACAAATATTAAAAAAATATAAAAAGCAAACAAATGTTCTTAATTGCGTTACAAACGAGGAAAAATATAGTATAATATTATTAACCTGAATTTCGGCGACAATTAATTAAAATGTTACCAATAATAATAAATTCAAATCCAAGCGTAAGACGCAGAAAGGACGGAAATTGATATAGTCGAAAGGAGGGTATACATATGGAACATGAATTTCAAAAAAAGATTCATGAACTTATTGACAAAATTACTGATGAAGAAACATTATCGTTCATCTATAAGATTGTCGTGAGATTAATGTAAGACTGAGGGACTGGGCTAGGAAAAAGCCTAGTCCTTTTCCTTTGCCAGTTCATTAGCAGTCTTTTCCAGTACTTCCCAATCTTTCTCATCTAACCTGGCAAGTGCCAAGATTAATCTTTCCTTAAATGATCCACTCTCTCCTTTAAACAGATCTGTGGTGAGACGAGCAATCTCGTCTTGACGGTCCATTGGAGAGAACATATCGCCAGTTCCGTTTCTCAGCCACATCTCGCTGACATTAAAAGTACCACATATCAATGTAACAACTGCATCTATTGGTTTATTGCGGCCAATTTCATAATTTGCAACAGCACCACGTTTAATATTTAATGCGTCAGCAAACTCCTGTTGTGTTAATCCAAGTTTTTTTCTAAGAGCTTTAATACGCTCATTCATTGAAATACCTCCTTTCGATGTAACTACATAATAGCACATCACAAACGGCAAGTAAAGAACAAAATGCAACATTGTTGCAAAAAAGACATTGACAAACGCAACAAAATGACATATAATTGCAACATAAACACATTAATTGCAACAAACAAATCACACAAGTAGGAGGTGAGCAGATGAAAAAGAAGATAGAAATGACGAGACAAGAATACAGAAAAAGCCTTGAAAGATTTGGAGAGATAAAGACTCCAGAAGAAGCGAGAGCGTTTCACAAAGAAATGCGTTGCTATAAAAATGCGCCAAGGGTACCACTGTTCAGGCGGTACCCGGAAATACCAGATAAAGTCAGCATAGCTGTATTAGTGATGGAGATAGTAACGATTATCTGTATGGTTTTACTTAAATAAGAATGCAAGCAACGAAACCATAAAAGCGGCGGAAGAAATAACAACAGATATCCACCATTTATGGAAAGCGGCTCTGAAATCATACATAGCAGCGCGACCTGCAGCGGTAGTGGAATACGATACAACCGTTGGGACTGGACGAGCTCCGCCAATGGCAAAATCAGAATGAACATATTCTTTGACTGGAACTAAAAAACCAGATTTAACAAGATAGCTACAATCATCCATATCAGATTTGCTGAAAGAAGAGATGATAGGATGACCATTCTGGAATTTTCTGAGAAGAACAAATTGTCGGTGACTTATATCAGTAGACATAAACACACCCCTTTCCTTTATATTTAAACGAACTTGCAATTAAAAGGATAAGAGAGAAAAAACAAAAAGTCAATGAAAGTGAGGAGAAAAAAATGTCTGAAAAAGAAAGAGAAATACTACAGAAGTTATCAGAGATAGTTCCGAAGCTACCAGACACAAAGAAAGAGAGACTTCTTGGAGTAGCTGAAGGAATGAGCATTGTTCGTGAAAACGAACGTGAGAAAGAAGATAAGAGCGCATAAGGAGGCGAGGAAGATAGACATAAATATTATCTGTTTCATTGCAGCAACAGCATTAGATGTTGCATGTATATTACTTGCAATAAAAGAGAAACCTCCAGGCTGGAAGTTTCTCATCATATGGGAAATTATTATGGAAATTGTGGCGATTCTTCTTTTAGCAAGCAGGCTAAAGATTTGGATATTTCATTAAAAAGTGGTCGAGCTTCTGCCCATCGCTTGTTGTTCATCGTTTCATATAGATTATCTAGCGAAGTCCATAAGGATTGAGGGACATAAGCATACACCTGAAAAAAATGTTCGCCACATTTTTCGACAGAGCTAAGTTCAGGATAAGCAAGGCATTTTCCGACATTTGAGATGAAATTCTCAATTGCTATAGAACGGGCGGAAGTATATGCGTCAGTATGTTTTTCCTGAATATCAAGTTTACGGAGCTTAAGCTGATGGCGATTGGCCAGGATTGTTGTAATTGCAGGACTAATGATAGAAATAGCCAAAGCAATCCATGCAGCGGTAGCACTCCAATCAATTTGATGTTCCATAAAAGGCTCCTTTCATAAATACTCGGCATGGCAGTGCCTGTAATAAAAGAATAGGAGAACAGAGGGGAAAAGTCAATAAAATGCAACTCTGGTGGAGAAAGAGAGGTGAGGAAGATGGAGATTCCAGAAAAAGAATGGAATGAATTAAGAGGGAAAGTAGTTGCTCTCGAAAAAGAACAGCTAACCATAAAAAAAATACATAGAAGAAAAACTGAATGATGATGAAGAGCTGGTAGAAAGTATTAAGGGATTCAGAAATGAAATTAAAGAGTTACTCGAAAACTTTAATACAAATACAACACAGATGGAGAGGTAAGGAAGATGGATAAAAAGATTGTTGAAGCAAGAGAGGTGAGAAAGAGCGTGAATATAAATAGATTGTTGGAGGAAATATTCAAAAGTATTGATGCGGAATATGAACGTATCAAACAGGATAGCCAGAATTACAATGAGCTCTACGAAAGATGCGTGAGAGCATGGAAAGTAATTACATATAGAGAACCGGAGATAGGTAAGAAGTGCGCAAAGAGATTCACAGAGCTTTTCATGGAAGATATGAAAAAAGTAAAAATTGAAAAAGAAAGAAGATGATAAACATGAAGTACCCAAAGAAGATCATGTCCAGACCAGATTTGATAAAAATGGGCTTCTCAGAGACATATCTGAGAAGGGCATTCGCAGCCCCAGGGCAGACATTTGCCTGGCAGGATAACCCAAAAGTTAAGAATAGCCCATATTACTATGACACGGAATCATTTGAAGCATGGAGACAGAAAGACATACAGATGCAGCAGAGAGCGGTACAGCAGAGAGCAGGTGTGATGTGAGAAAAATAGAAGAGATCCTGTTCCGACACGCGGCGGAGCGGAGAAAATGCTGTGAAAGCATGGAAGTCTGCCAAGTAGGAAGGCGAACAGAAATAGCCAAGCTTCGGGCATTGGAATCGGTGATCCAGGAAGCAAGGCTGGATATTGAGTATAGAAGGTGGTGTAAGAAAAATGGGTATTAAAGCGCACAAGCGAAAGGCGTTGATCTGTAAGACAGTAAGAGCAGTCACGGAGACGGTCGGAGTCATTGGAATGGCAGCCACCTGGATAGGTGTAAGCAATATGACAAACAGTAGTCCGGCATTACTCCCAGGAGCTACTAGAATCGTGGCCGGATTAATCATCGTGACTGCAGCCTATATAGTCAATAAGGCGGTCAGGTATGCGAGATAAAAAAAGAAAAGGAATCTGCGTCAACAAATTCCTTTTCACCCTTCCGACTCCACTGGAAGTTCAGCTAACTAAAAACAATTATAGTATAGCTGAACAGAGTGGAAAAGTCAAGGAAATACGGGGATTTTACCCCGTTTTCCAATCTCGATAAAGATATTAAAGATAGGACTAAACCATGGCTATAAAGAGAAAGGAATACCGTTTCAGAAAGGGAGATATCCTGGACATAGAAGAATATCATGACGGGAAGTATGGAGATCCTGGAGGGAAGCGGTTAAAAAGAAGAAAAGCAACACCGGAAGATATGATCCGGGTAAATAAATGGAATAAAGAGAAGAGATGCCGTCAGAGGTTATTGTGTTATTTCTCACCGGGAGACCTATTACTCACCTGGACATACAGGGTGGAGGCAAGACCACCAGATATGGAGTCGGCCCTGAAGGATTTTCAGGCAGCACTTCGGAAGGTACGAAGGGAATACAAGAAAAGGGGGAAGTCCTTATTCTGGATTCGTAACATAGAGCGCGGAACAAAGGGAGCCTGGCACATCCACTTGGTCGTAAATGAAATAGGAGATTCAGCCAGCATCGTAGAAAAGGCATGGACCAAGGGAGGAACATGGCTAACAGAAATCAAGAAATCAAAATTCTATGATGAAGATTTCACCAGTCTTGCCAGTTATATCACAAAAGACGAACATTCCGTAGAGACAAAAGCCGACGGCACACCGGGAAAACCAAGACTCCGGGAAGCCAGTTACAACACTTCCAAGAATATGCCACTCCCAGAGCCTCACGTGGACAAGCTTGTAAGGTGGAAGAAAGAAGTCAAACCAAAGAAAGGCTATTACATAGCACGCATCTGGGAGGGCATAAACCCGAAAACAGGCTACAAATACAGGAGAGTCACGCAAATACGATTGAACAGGAGGATTTAAAGTGAAAGTTGAAGTGAATGAGACGCTTTTGAAAGAGTTTGGGCGCGTGTATAACGCTTGGAACAAGGAACATGGCATGGAGCCAGTATTGGACACCAGAGCTTTAACAGATATGGCAATTGCGAAAGCGGTCATGGTCATGAGAGACCGCATCGAAGCGGATACGGAAAGAAAAAAATACATGGTGGACCGCTATCGTGTAGAAGAATATTGCAATGTATACAACAAGAAGATTGAGCTGGAAGGAAAACCGGACATTTTAAAGTTTGAACCGTGTGAAGAGTTTGCAAATCACGCTATTTTAGTCGCAACAGAGCTTACAAGAGACAAGGTGAGAGAACTGGAGGAACAGGCATGTACAAAGTAGATATTTATCTCGCCCAAAGCACAGCCAGCCTTAGTAAAGACGAAAGGTGGCACGGTTACGTGGTTGCCTGTATCAAAAACGGCGAGGAAAAAACTGTAAACGGATTCGGGCATATATTCGGTACATATCACGAGGCGACATTAAGGTCACTGTCTGACGCACTGGACAGGCTTAATCAGAGCTGTGAAGTCCATATCCACACAGAAGACCGTTTCGTCCTGAACATGCTCGACACCCAGTTAGAGAAATGGGCGGGCAATAACTATTTGAATGCCAAGGGCGAGACGATCAAGCACGCAGAGTTATGGGAAGAGGTCTATGTGCGTACAAGAGGGCAGTTAATTGTAGCAGAAGAAGGAAGACACAGCTATAGCGAATGGCTGGACACGGAAATGAAAAGGAGAGAAAGATGATTAGAAGCGAGGTAAGCGGAAGGTGCACGAGCACAAAAATCGAAGGAGGCGGAGAGAACATCTTGCATGAATACAGAGCAATCACGAAGAATCTGTATGAAGTAATGCTGGAAACGGGTATGCTGCCGGAAATGGCAGAAAGATTAATTCATAACACGGCGAGTTACGGGATCGAAATGGCAAAGGAGGATAAGGAGAATGTATGATATTTTCGGAAATATGGATTCCATAGAGGAGATTAATGCGTGCGCAGCGGGATTATTACAGGAAGGAGATGGTGAGAGAATTCTGGAACTGGCAGAAGAGAACGGAATCCCGGAAGTCTTTGCGCAGGATCTAATTGAAGGGCGCTCGACGGAACTGACAGACTGTATGAATGCAGCCATTGGAAAGTTGGACATTGAGGCAGCAGGATACAAAAATAATCAGATTCCGGTCGAGCCGATCTTGGACTACTTAAAAAGCCAGTGCATAGACGAGCACTTTGCGGTGTGTGTGCGACGCCGCACAAGATCCGTGGACGAATGCATGGAATTGATTGAGGACAAGTGCAAAAAGATCCAGAAGGATACTGGAAAGCACTATGTGGCAGACATGACAGTATTTGAGTGGGCAAGAGATTACTTCCTGAAGGCATGATATGAAAAAGAACGAATTATTAAAGCTTCCACCTATGAAAGCCACAAAAGAAATGTACGAAAAAGCATGGCTCGAAGAGGAGTATGATCGTTATCAACGCCCATCAGTCACCGGACCGAAATACAGAAAATTCTACAGAGCCAGAAAAAAACAAGGAATATTGGAAGTCGATGTATTTTACTACAGAGACTTAAGATTAAAGATATCTCGCCCAGCATTTCGGATATTTTTACATGATGGAAAATACGATACATACGAGACGATTGAAGGAAAGTGGCGCACAGCAACCATTGAGAACCTGCAGTTTGGAGTGAGCTACAACGACGGCGAGAGTGCGGCGTATCAGACATACTGGATTACAGAAAAAGACCGTAAAACTATAAAAGATTTTACAAAGAATGGAGAAGAGAGCCCGCATAGTGCAATCCTTGGGTGGCAGCAGTACGAAAAGCATCGGAAAGAAACGGATCGGATTGATGATGAGATGGCAATCATTCCAGAGATTCCGAAAGATTTTGAAGAATGGGCGAAAAAAGATTCCGTTCCGCAATATATGTATTATGAATCAGGAAAGAAAATAGGACGATGCACCTGTTGCGGAAAGACGCAGGAACTGTCCGGTCATAAGTACGGGCAGGAAGGGAAATGCAAATACTGCAAGAGAAAAGTTATCTACAAAACTTATAAAAAGAGCCCCAATATTAAGGATGAATCGAGCGCTGCACTGATTCAGAAAACTCCGGCCGGATTCGTGTTCCGGTACTTCCATGTATACCAGCGAATATGTGCAGGAGAAAGAACGGAATTTAACATCTACGAAAGTATAAGGATCACATACGATGACTTGTGGTATAGACGATACATTTATTCTTACCACAGATATAAGACCACGAATAAGGTGCGTTGGTGTAATGGATATGAGTTCGGAGGATATTATTGGGGAGGAAGAAAAGTAGAAGGAAAAGCAGTCCTATATCCGCGAAATTTAAAAAGGGCGCTAAAAGGAAGTAAATTGGAATACTCAGGATTACCGGAATTTGCACGCCAGAATATTCCATTTTACCAACAGAATTACATAGATATGGCAAAGGAATATCAGGGAATCGAAAAACTGGTAAAAGCAGGATATTACAATCTGACTGCAGACTGCATTGACAGAGGAAATCATGAACTACTTTCCTTGAGAGAAAAGAAATTAAGAAAAGTGCTGGGACTTCAAGGTGAATATTACAATCTCATCAAAAAGAAAGACCCATACATGAGCGAATATAGAGCACTGCATAACTGCCAGCAGGCAGGAATCCGGGTAACATGGGAACAGGTTCAGGAAATGTCTAAATTTGGCAGGGATTTCGCAATATACATGAGGCATACGACACCACATAAGATGCTTAGATATATCCGGGAAAATACCACAAGAAAATGGAATGACGGGGATAGACAGACAGTCACGGATTATCACGATTATCTACAGATGGCCGCAATCTTGGGATACAACATGGACGACCCATATGTATTATATCCAAAGAACTTAAAAGAACGTCATGATCAGCTCGTGCAAGAGCAGGAAGAAAGAAAAATAGAATTGCAGGGAAAGAAAGACGACCAAAAGGACGGAACGCTAAGAGAGATGATAAAAAGGAGTGGATGGAAAGCCTACGAAATGGAGACGGATGACCTGTTGATGAGATTACCAAAAAGAGTAAGAGAAATCAGGCAGGAAGGGCAGAACCAGCACCATTGTGTAGCGACTTATATAGACAGAATGGTATCTGGAGAGACCTGTATTCTTTTTATCAGAAAAAAGGAAGAACCGGAAGAGAGTTATTACACGGTCGAGGTCAGAGAGGGAGAAGTGGTCCAGGTGCGTGGAAAATATAATGCAGATCCGGGAGAAGATGTAAAAAAGTTTATGAATACATTCAAAAAGCGGATCCAAATGAGAAAGGCGGGATAATATGGAAAACATGAGCAATATAAGAGCGATTGAGTCGTTAGATGAAATGACAACGATCATAAAAGATCTATTAAATGATATAGCAGAGGACTTTATATCAGTGGGATTTTATCTCAAAATGACAGAACAGGACGAGCTATACAAGCAGGCAGGCTATAGGAATATTTGGGAATATGCCAAGGACACATTTGGAATAGGGCGTTCCACGGCAAGCCGCTTCATGGATATCAACACAAAATACAGTATCGGAGGATTCTCACCGCAGATCGATGACAAATGGAGAGGCTATGGCAGTAGTAAGCTTACAGAGATGTTGGGACTTCCGGAAGAAATCCAGGAAGCTATACCAACAGAAGCCACGGTCAAGGACATCCGGGAGGCAAAAGGGATTATCCGGGAAACAGAAGCACATTATGACGACCAGATGGAGCTGTGCGACATCGCACAGGAAGAACCGCAGGAAACAGACTGGATGGTGGAATTAGCAAGAGAGTATTTCAAGGATGAAAAAGAAGCATTTCAGAAGCTTATAGACTGGGAGCGCAAGGATCCGGATGGATCAGACATAGCCAGAGAGCTTCTGGTCATCTTAAACCCGACAAAATTCAAAATGATTCGCTTAGAATATGCCAATGTCATGATGACTGAACATACTATCAAGGTTATGCCGTATCGAAATCATGGAGAAAATCAGGAATATGATTATATGGATTTTGCCAAAGGATTTGAGAAATTGTTCATCCAGGAGTATCCGGAAGACCTGAAGATGGCAGCAGGCGACCTGTATAAGAGAGTCTATGACGAATCGTTATACCCGGAAACGCAAGAAAAAATACCGGAAAAGAAACCGGAGAAAAAGGCGCCAGCTTCAGTAAAGACAGAAGCTCCGAAGAAACCGGAAGTAAAAAAAGAACCGCCGAAAGAGCCGGTACAGGAAGACGAAAAAGAACCGGAAGAACAGATTCCGGGACAGATCGAAATCACGAAGGATTTTCCGGAATATTGTCCAGGTAACATGGAAGTGCCGGCAGAGATTACGGAAGAGGAAGAAATCAAAAGGGCTTACGCAACGAGAAGATTATACATGGCATCAATCCCAGCGCAGGAAGCTGCGGAATATATGGCGAAAGTTATGGATAAGAAAATGCGTTCCATGCGAGGTGTAAGTTTTGCAGCACTGGGAAAAGAGGAATTCTGGACAGAATTGTTCGAGGCGGAAGTGGATAAGAACGGAGAGGAGATTGAATGCGTAGAGCAATGTGTGAATTGATGTATCCCAAACCACAGAAAAAAAAGAAACGAAAGCACCACCCGGCGCCAATCGTAGAAACATATCCGGGTATTTGCTACCTGTGTGCCAAGGAAGAAGGCAACTGGAATTATCAGTACACAGAATGCCACCATGTAGTATTTGGAGGCGGAGGACGCACCAGAAGCGAAGAGAATGGTTTAAAAGTATATTTGTGCCGGAGACACCACAAGGAAGGCAAAGACGCTGTACATAATTGTCGTGCAACCCGTGAAAGGTTATGCGCATATCTACAGGAAGCATACGAACAGGATCACACACGAGAGGAGTGGATGAATATTGCTTACAAAAATTACCTCTAGCCTTAGGAAAGACGAAAGCTCACGGGATTTCTACAAGGGCGAATATGTGAAGTGCATTCTGATGGGAGAAGAGAAAGAACGTATGGGAATCGTGTTCGAAAAAGAATACCTGGCAGATACCGTCACAGTATGGCTGGAAGATACGGGAGAATTTGCAGTACTACCAACGAAAAGAGTAAGAAAATTACAGCACCAATAGTGTATCACAGTCACTATCAACCATAGATTCCCTCCGGCCGGTGGAGCCGGAGGAGAAAGGAGACACATGAACAAAATCTATGCCGTAGATTTCGACGGCACGTTAAATACAGCAGAATATCCGAAACTGGGAGAACCAAATGCAGAATTATTCCAATTTCTGATCAAACGGCAGCAGTCCGGAGATAAGATCATTCTCTGGACATGCAGAGAAGGAAAACTCCTGCAAGAAGCAGTTATCTACTGCAGAGCAAACGGATTGGAGTTTGATGCAATCAATGATAATATTCCAGAAAATAAGAACAAATATAAGAACAACTGTCGGAAGGTCTATGCAGATTATTATATCGACGACCGGAACAAGATGATTGTAGCAAGGAGGCGCAGAAAGAAATGTGGACCATTAAATCGGACGAATGTCTGGAATTATATCAAGAAGACGAAAAAATCGCAGCATTGATCTGGGATGAAGTGGAGCTGCGCTGGGGGTTATGGTATCGAATAAGCATATTTCAAAGACTTTCATGTATTGGAGAAATGAAAGGCTTCGGTAAGTTAGACATTGAACCGGTACAGATGGCAGCAGTTGAGACCATTATAGACTACTGCAAGAGACAAGCAGATAAATGGGAAGGACGCGCAGAGGATATGGAGGCGATGCTATGAAGTGGATCCGGGAAAGCATGACACAGATTGACCTTGTAGATGGAGGAAAAAAGCTTGCCTATATCGCGTACAAAAACTTCCGGTGGCTTCTCTACGAAGGAGGTGAAGAGTGGGGCATAGATTTGAAAATCTATGAACAACACCAGGTAGAAGTAGCGCAGATGGCAGCAGTTGAGGAACTGATCCGGTACCATGCTGAGAAAGCCAAGTTATTCCGGAAAGCGAGAAAGGAGATGGCTGCATGAAAGAATATGACAAAGAGCTATTAAGGTCCTTGGTAGAACAGGGGCTGACCAATAGAAAGATAGCAGAAAAGATGGGCCTAACCCAGACGCAGGTACAATATAGAATTACGGCAGACGGATTAGTCGGAATTCGAAGAGAGGGTGGAGACCCAACACAGAGAAAGCCACGGGAACCAAAGCCAAAACCCAAAGAAGAACCAAAAGGCTCGAACGGTGACAGAAAAAAATGCAAGACCTGTAAATGGCGTGCAAGATATCCCGTCAGCTTCTGTAATTACGGAGCATTCCATAAATTTTCCAGGAGTCATTACTGCACAGCCGATAATTGCACCGTCTACGAAAAAGGCAAGCCAATGAAGGAAAAACCACATTAAGGAGGGTGTACATGAGCGAATTAATGCGAGGATATATAAGTGGAATTGCTGACAATAGTAGAATAAACTATTGTCCATTATGCAGAGCGGTGCTGGGAACAAACGCATACTATGGAGATGGAACCGTAGTATGTAACGAATGCGACTTTCATTTTGCAGTTATAGAATGCGAGGAAAAAGGGCAGGACGAAGACTCGCAGAATCATGAACTAGGCGGTATACGGGAGGTTACAGCAGAAATGCTTGAAGCATCAGAAAAGAAAGCACCAGCCATATCTGATCGCTTAGATAAAGCGCTTCAGGACGCAATCGGAAAATAACATAGTAGAGCAACAATAACATTTCCGGGGTGTTTTGGAGAACCCCGCTTATATAGGGGCATACAGGGAAACAAAGGCAAATTACCACGAAAATGAACAAAAATGAACGAAAATACCACAAAAACACCACGGAGCTATCAAAATGCTACCATTAAGCTCCCCGGAGCGTTTAAAAAGGTACTATAAAGGAAAGGAGACAGAAATGGCTTGTAAATATGCAAAAAGAACGGACCATGGTTGGGAATGCACTAACGCGAAGGCGCCATGCAGATATCCTATTCCAGACCGGAGCCTGTGCTCGAAAGAATACAAATGGATTAAAGACATAGGAAAGCGGATAAAAGAATGTGAGATTGATGCAGAATCATTACTATAGCAAATCAGCGATAGATATTATGAAAGGAGAAAAAGTAGATGGGATATCTTAGAAAAGAAATGGTAATTAATGCATTAAAAGAAGATATGGAAGATACCAAAAAGTGCTATGAAGGATATCAGGAAAAGGAATTAATTGAATTTTGCTATAACTGTATGGAACACGTAATAGACAGATTACCACAGTATTACCCGGAGAATGCAGTAGAAGAGTCAAGATGGATTCCATGCAGCGAGAGGTTGCCAGAGAATGCAATGAATGTAATAGCACAATTTTCAAGTGGCACAGTGACAGAATTAAGATATGCAGGAAATGGTATTTTTGAAGGAATCTATGATTATTCAACGAAAGTAATTATTGCCTGGATGCCATTGCCGGAACCGTATAAGGAGGGCGAAGATGAATAATCAACAAGCAATAGATAGATTGGTGAAACATCTTGAATGGGGCTGGTCTGAGGAAACAGTAGATGCTATTGGAATGGGGATACATGCACTGAAAGAAACTGAGTGGATTCCATGCAGTGAGCGGTTACCGGAAGTACCGGAAGGAACAGATGATGATGAGTGTCCAGAGTTTAATGTGATGATTAAAGGAGCAAATAGAGCAACGACATTGAGATGCGCACCTGATGGGACCTGGTTTGATGAATTTGGACATGTGTATCCAGTGATATTTTGGCAGCCACTTCCAGAACCATATAAGGAGTAGAAAATGAACAGGAAAATGGTAACTAGTTTTTTAAGTAATCTGCTGATAACAAAGAAATTACAAGGAATAGGCAAATACTGGGCATCAGAAGTCAGTATCGATTATGGAAGCAAGAACGTAAAAAGAGTAGATTTCATGCAGTTCATGCCACCAAACCAATGCTCCGTAGGAGCAATCGAAAAAGGACAATTCACTTGTTACGAAATTAAGAGTTGCCGGGAAGATGTCTACAGTGGAAAAGGACTGAATTTTCTTGGTGAGCAAAATTACATCGTAACAACAATGGAGTGTTACAAGGATTTAATCGCAGACAGAAATTCAGGAAAGCTTTTAGAACACATCAGGGAATGTAACCCGGAATCATCTAGGCACTACGGAATCATGGTAGCGATCCCAGAAAGCAGAAAAGAGTGGGACGAATTTGAAAATCCTACACCACTTACAAAAGCAACAATGGCTGGAGAGTGGAGATTGCATAAAATAATTCATTGCACACCAGGACCAAGAAAACGATCGATAACAGAATTACTGTTCTACATGCTCAGATCAGGAAAATAGGAGAGGGAATATGGACAGTGCAAAAAGAAATGGAGCCGGTTATTACGACCCAACAGCATTTCAAGCTATCAAAAATACAGAGAAGGGAGCAAAAAAAACAATGGAAATATATAGAGGAGACATATTCTACATCAAAAAAATAAATCAGGACACAGGTAGACCGGCGGTTATCGTGTCGAACAACGACATTAACGAAAGCCAGAACATGGTAGAAGTGGTATATCTGGTAGAAAAGCCAAATGAATCACTGCCAACACATGCAAAAGTAAGATGCCATCTACCATCTACGGCGCTCTGCGAGCAGGTTGTGAGTGTTAGCAAAGACAGAATTGACGGATTCATACGCACCTGTACGGACGAGGAAATGGAGAAAATTAACAAGGGGTTATCCATCTCACTCGGGATCGCAGAAAGCGACGACACTATGGCAGAAAAGCTGAAAGAGCTGACAGATTCTCTGAGTGAGGCACAGAGAATAAATGATGGACTTCGAAACAGAATTAAGGAAGAGATTGATAAACAGCAGGAATTAGAAAAACAATTATCACAGATAGAGACAGAAAACACAGACGAAACCATCAAAGTCGCGGCAGAAAGAGACATATACAAAGACTTATACATGAAATTAACAGAAAAGATTATAGGAGATAAGATTTAGGAGGCTGCAATGGACAAGAAAGAATATGACGAAATAGAAGAACAGGAACAGCCAGAAGAACAGCCGGAAGGCTGGAAAGCAAGAATGCTTGAAAAATTCCAGAAAAGAGTATAACGACTGTGGCAGCAGTCAAGGGTGAGTGAACATTGACAATAAAAAAATAAACAGTAGACCGTCCGGCAAGACACTATATCTACTGTTCATTCACCTAAGAGCATTATATCATAATGCCTCTTAGGAAACAAGGAAGACTATTATGCATAATGACAATATCAAAACCGAAATTATTAATAATATCATCTTCGAGATGTCCGGATACGTGGACAACACGACCTTAGATATCATGCAAAAAGTCATTGAAAAACAATTAGTAGCAGTGAACATGGAAGAGATTACCAATCTTCCGGCAGAAATACGGACATCGACCGAAGAACAGAACCGTTATTACATCAGCCTCATGATGATCAAGAAAAAGAACTTACGTCCAGAGACAAAGGCTCAGTACCGTGATGCCATTATGCGTCTTACAAGTGTCATAGAAAAGCCACTTAACAAAATGGACGAGATTGACATTGACAGCTATCTCGACTGGTATGAGAAGCGGAACGTGGCAGCAGGAGGCAAGAAGAATCAGGCGTCAACCTGCAACAACGAACGCCGATACTTATCAGCCTTTTTCACATGGATGCGCAAAGAAAAGTTCATGAGCTATAATCCGGTGGAGGCTACGGAGCCGATGAAGGAAACGATAAAGCCAATTGATTACTTCCGGCCAGCACAGATCGAACAGCTCCGGGAGGGTTGCGTCTCTCTGAGAGACAGAGCCATCATCGAAGTGCTCAGAAGTACCGGAGCACGCGTTGGAGAAATCCCACAGATTAACATCGATCACGTAGACTGGGCGACTGGAGACATCATGATTATGAGCGAGAAGTCTTACAAGTATCGTCTGCTGTATCTGGACGAAGTAGCCAGATATCACCTGAAGAAATACTTGGACAGTCGCACCGATGACAATGAAGCTTTATTTGTATGGGACAAAGCACCATATAACCGTCTGAAGAAGAGCGGCATAAGAAACGCCATGAAGGAAGTCGGCAAGAATATGGACTGCAAAGTCTATCCACACAAGCTCAGAAAGACTCTGGGAGTCAACCTTAAGGACAAGGGAACAGACATCGGTATCATTCAGGAAGTGATGGGACACGCCAATCCAACCGTGACCAGTCGCTATTATGCACAGATCAGTCCGGAGGCAATGAGAGATGTACGGAGAAGAACAGCGTAGGAGGATATATGCCGGATACAAGACCAATTAATGAAAAGAAATATAATATCTCCAAGCACAGATTCCTGGAACTCAAGCATCACTGTATGCAGTATCAGGAATGGAGAAGAGAGCTTGCCACGCTCACAGATACCGTCAAGGCAATTGAGTATGGTAAGGAAGGGCAAGGAAGCCAGCCACAAGGAAGTGCCACAGAACAGTTAGCGATCAAACGAGTGGAACTAGAACAGAAATGCAAGACCATTGAGCAGACTGCCATTGATACAGATGCGGAGTTATATCAGTGGATCCTGGAAGGAGTCACAAGCGATTATGCTACATATCGGTATCTGAGAGATGCAAAGGGTATGCCATGCTGCAAGAATGTATATTATGAGCAGAGGAGAAGATTCTACTGGTTATTGTCAAAAAAAATATAAAAAGGGTAATCACGGGACAAAAAACCGTGTTAATATGATAGCGTCCAGAAGATGAGAAAGATACAGTCATTACGGACCTCCTTTAGAATAGTCAGGCGCGACCCCAGACGCGCCTGAAAAAAATGGGAACAACAGAAGAAAACGAACGGTGGCAGCAGTCAATTGATTGCTGCCATTTTACATGGAGTAAAGAGATGGCAAGAGAATTTGCAAAAGCATTTTACAATTCAAAAAAGTGGAAGATGTGTAGAAAAGCTTACATTGAACACAGGAAAGCAATTGATGGCGGTATGTGTGAAACATGCCATGAGGCACCAGGGTATATTGTTCACCACAAGGAAGAACTCACTCCTGAGAATATCAATAATCCAGACATTGCTTTGAGTTTTCAGAATTTAAAATTCGACTGCCATATATGCCATCAAAAAGAAAACAGTAAAGATGGACCAAGCGGTCTTGTGCAATACGAATTCTCGCCAGACGGTGAGATGGTCGTACTCCCCCCCTCAACTTGAAAAATAATCAGACGGTCCAAGACCACAGTCTCACCTACAAGGAATACACAGGTCGCGCACATGAGGGGGTGTAGGTAAATTGTGCAGACAATACACACAATTCAGCGATTGGAGATGAGAAAAGAAAGTGGGAGGAACACGGAAAAAGACAGAGAAAACGAAAGAACAGAAGATTAAGTCTGAGAAGAGAAAATTAAATGAAATTTTCAAAGAGTTAGATGAAAATGTAAAAAAAACAGTTGAATCCTTGATTGAAGAAGCAGCATTTATGGCAGTTTCGCTGGCAGAGTTACAAGAAAAGATTAACGAAAAAGGCTATACCGAGGAATATCAGAATGGGGCAAATCAAAAAGGTGTGAAGAAGTCATCAGAGGTAGAAATATATAACACTATGATCAAAAACTACATGGCAGTCGTAAAACAACTGACAGACCTGATTCCAAAGGAAAACAAAACAAAAGGAGAATCCGGAGACGGATTTGAGGAGTTTGTAAATGGCCGAGAAGATTAAGTATCCAGAAGATTACAATCCAATTCTGGAGTACTGGGAGCAAATTGAGGCACATAAAATTGCGGTATCGGATAAAGTATATCAGACATACAAGAAAGTAGTGCATGATATTGAAAATCCGGGAGAATATTTTTACAGCAATAAAAGAGCAAATCATGTTTTAGAGTTTGCAGAGAACTATTGCAGGCATTCCAAGGGGAAATTCGGAGGGAAACGGGTTGTGCTGGAACTTTGGGAAAAAGCACATCTGGCAACCATATTCGGATTTATAGATATTGAGGGAAACCGAAAATACCGGGAATCATTGCTGATTGTTGGAAAGAAAAACGGAAAATCACTGCTTGCGTCAATTGTGGGATTATACATGCTTACGGCTGATGGAGAGATGGGACCGGAGGTGTATGCGGTAGCGACCAAGAAAGATCAGAGTAAAATTATTTGGTCAGAGTCAAAGAGAATGGTAAAAAAATCTCCGTCGCTGCTAAAACGAGTAAAACCGCTTGTAGCGGAATTACAGACCGAGTTCAATGATGGTGTTTTCAAACCACTTGCCTCAGACAGCGATACGTTGGACGGATTGAATGTACATTGTGTATTAATGGACGAGATTCACCAGTGGAAACAGGGGAAAGCATTGTATGACATTATGGCCGACGGAGTGACTGCCAGAGAACAGCCATTAACATACATCACATCGACAGCAGGAACAATCCGGGAAGATATTTATGATCAGAAGTATGAGGAAGCAGAAATGGTCATCAATGGGTACAGAGATCCAGACGGATACAAAGATGAACATTTCATAGCATTTATTTACGAACTTAATAACCGGAAAGACTGGGTAAAACCGGAATGTTGGGAAATGGCAAATCCGGGATTAGGTACTATAAAAAATAAAAAGACTTTGCGGGACAAGGTTGAAAAGGCAAAGAAGAATCCGCTATTAGTGAAGAATCTTCTTTGCAAAGAATTTAATATACGCGAGACATCTTCAGAGGCTTGGTTGACATTTGAGCAGGCAAACAATACTGAGACCTATAATCTGGAAGAACTAAAGCCAAGATATGGAGTTGGAGGCGTGGATTTATCTGCTACAACAGACCTCACAGCAGCAAAGGTAATATTCAAAGTACCAAATGACGAAAGAATCTATGTAATCTCTATGTACTGGATGCCGGAGGACCTTGTAGAAAAGCGCGTTACGGAAGATAAGATTCCATATGACGTGTGGATTGATAAAGGATACGTGAGAACGTGTCAAGGGAATAAGATATCATACAAAGATGTAAAAGCATGGTTCATGGAAATTCAGGAAAAATATGATATTTTCTTAAATCTTATCGGATATGATGCATGGAGCGCAGCATATTTTGTGGAAGATATGCAGGATCAATTTGGAAAATCAGTTATGATTCCGGTTATTCAGGGAAAGAAGACGTTATCACAGCCAATGAAAGATTTAGGAGCTGATTTGGAAAATAACCTGATTGTATATAATAACAATCCAGTAGATAAATGGTGTCTGTGTAACACGGCGGTCGATGTTGACAAGAATGACAACATACAGCCAATCAAGACTAGTAAACCTAGGAGAAGGATTGATGGAACCGCAGCATTACTAGATGCCTATGTAGTGTTGCAGAACAATATAAATGAATACATGTCATTAATATAGCGCTGGGAGGCGTTATATTTTTTTGGAGGAAAGATGGGATTATTTAAGAAAAGAGAACCGACAAATAAAGGAGATTCAAATAAGACCGGTGGCAGCGTGATAAAAATGATTACAATGACGGGTGATAATTATTACGCCTGGAATGGGCAATTATATGACAGTGATATTGTAAGGGCTTGTATACGCCCAAAAGTAAAAGCAATTGGAAAACTTATCGGAAAGCATATTAGAGATGATCCCGCAGGAGGATTAAAAGTAAACCCAGATGCAAATATCAGATTTTTATTGTCAGAACCCAATCCGTACATGACGGGGCAGCAGATGCAGGAAAAAGTTGCGAACCAACTGTGCATAAACAATAATGCGTTCATTCTGATTGTGCGAGATGAGAATGGTAAGCCGATGCAGTTATACCCGATACCATGCATTTGGGCAGGAACAAAATATAACGAATCAGGAGAGCTTTTTCTTAAATTTCTATACAGAAACGGGAAGAGCGACACTTTTAAATACTCTGATATTATTCATCTCAGGCAAGACTACAATGAAGATGATATCTTTGGAGAAAGTCCTGCAGAAGCATTAACAGGAATGATGGAAGTCATTGGAACAATAGACAAAGGAATCATCAAGGCCATCAAAAACAGTGGAGTAGTAAGATGGCTACTTACATTTACCGGATCAATGAGAGACGAAGATATCAAGAAGAATGTTGAGAAGTTCGTAGAGAATTATCTGGCTGTAGAGACAGACACATTTGGAGCAGCAGGCGTTGATGCGAAAGCAAAAGTAGAGAGAATCGAACCGAAAGATTATGTGCCAAATGCAGCACAGACAGACCGGACAATTGAAAGAGTGTACTCATTCTTCAACACGAACAAAAAAATTGTTCAAAGTGATTATTCGGAAAATGAGTGGAATGCATATTATGAATCAGAAATAGAACCTGTCGTCATACAGATGCATCAGACATATACAGTGGGATTATTCACAAGAAAAGAAAGAGGATTTGGTAATCGGATAGTATTTGAGGCGAACAATCTTCAGTGCGCAAGTCTGACTACAAAATTGGCATTTCAGGCAATGGTTGACCGTGGAGCAATGACTCCAAATGAATGGAGAGCAACCATGAACATGGCTCCAATCCCGGGTGGCGATGAGCCAATCAGAAGATTGGATACACAGGTCGTAAATCTGGTAAAGGATACATTAGAAAAAGTAGATCAGGAAAATTACAAAGCAATGACAGAAGTGATCATAAAGCTGTTAGGTTACACAGAGGGAGGTGAAAAGCATGAAGTACAGAATCAACTTACGAGGCGTAATGATCCCGAATGACTATAAATGGGTATACGATTTCCTTGGAATGGAAAGCACATGTCCAAAAGATGTGCTGGACATTCTAGATAAGACAATACCGGGAGACGAAGTTGAAGTGTACATCAATTCACCGGGAGGTGTGATTGATGTCGGTTCTGAAATCTACACAGCATTAAGGGCAACGGACGCGGAAGTGAAAATTTATATCACAGGACAAGCCTGCAGCGCAGCGTCTATTGTAGCAATGGCAGGTTATTGTGAAATGTCACCGACCGCTTTGATGATGGTACATTGTGTATCAACAGAGACAAGCGGAAATCATAGCGCTATGGAGCATACTGCAGAAGTATTAAGGACAGCAGACAGAGCACTATGCACAGCTTATACTGAAAAGACAGGAATGAGTGAAACAGAAGCACTGGCAATGATGGAAAAAGAAACATGGCTTAGTGCGAATCGCGCGAAAGAGCATAATTTGATAGACAAAATTATGTTTGAAGAAAAAGAGAATCATCAAATGGTTGCTGGACCAGAATTCAGATTGCCGGATAAAACGGAAATGGAGAACATCAGAAAGATATTGAAATTAGATGGTGATGAGAATAAAGCGACCGTGCCAGAGATGCAATGTAAATTGAATCTTTTGAAATTAAGAAATATTTCATAACAGGAGGAGAGTACAAGATGAATAAAAAACAGTATGAAGAAAAAAGAAAAACTATGTTAGATGAGGCACAGAGCCTCATCAATGCAGGGAAAATTGATGAAGCAGAAGAAAAGATGAAAGAAATCACAGCCTTAGACGCTGAATGGGATAAGATTGCACAGGCGCAGGCGAATTTTAATGCACTGAATAACGAACCGGAACAACGAAACGTTTTTGGCGCAACAGGAAATGGAGTTTCATTCACAGGACAGGCACCACAAGAAGAAAATATTTACGATTCCATTGAGTACAGAACGGCGCTGATGAATTATGTGGTTCGTGGAACTGCGATTCCGGATAAATTTAGAAATGAGGCTGGACCTACAAAAACAGGAGATATCGGGGCAGTCATCTCGCCAGTAGTTGTTAATCGAATTATTGAAAAAATGGAATCATTAGGAATGATCCTTCCATTGGTGACAAAAACTTCTTACGCGCCAGGAGCATCAATTCCAACTTCCAGTGTAAAACCAGTTGCAACATGGGTAGCTGAAGGTGGTACAAGCGAAAAACAGAAAAAGACAACCGGATATATTGACATCAAAGGATATAAATTAAGATGTGCAATTTCAATGACATTAGAAGCTCATGTTATGTCACTGAAGGTATTCGAAACGGTATTCGTAAATAATGTGGCAGATGCAATGGTAAAAGCAAAAGAGCAGGCGTTTATCAGTGGAGATGGCAACGGAAAACCTAAAGGAGTTTTAACAGAAACACCAGCAGGGAATGTAGAAATTGCAAAAGGAAAGAGCGTAACCTATAAAACGTTGACAGATATGGAAGGAGAACTTCCACTTGCATATGAGAATGGTGCGGTATGGAACATGACCAAAAAGACATTTATGTCATTCTTAGGAATGGTAGATGCAGATGGACAGCCAATTGCCAGAGAAAATTATGGACTTAATGGAAAGCCGGAGAGAACATTACTTGGAAGAAAGGTTCTCTGCAATGATTATATGCCGAATATTTCCGAAACAGTTGAGAGTGATACGGTAGTAGCATTCCTGTATGATTGGGGAAATTATATGTATAATACCAATTATGCAATGACTGTAAAAAGTTACGAGGACAATGATACGGAAGATCAGGTCACAAAAGCAGTTGAAATCTGTGACGGAAAATCCATAGATAATAATGGACTGGTCACACTGACTAAGAAAGCAGCGTAGGGAGTTAAGAGATGATTAAAGGCGAGTTAGTGGAAACGGTAAAACAGAGAATCAGGGTTACAACAAGAGAAGCAGACGAAGAAGTGGAAGCCTTAATTGATGCGGCAATCGGACAGTTAAAGATTGCTGGTGTAAGTGAGGCACTGGAAGATTCTACATATATTCAGGCAATTGTACTCTATTGTAAAGGTAATTATGGATACGATGAAAACACAGAGCGTTTCCACCGTGCTTTTGAGTCATTAAGAGATGCTATGGCATTGTCGGGAGATTATGAGCATGAAAAAAGCGAAGCTGATTTGGGAGGAAATAAAGAAGAATAAAAATGGCTTTCCGGAAAAACAGCCGGAAAGCCTGGAAGTGTACGTGTCTGAAAAATCTGTAGCAAGACAGGAAATGTATGAAGCAATGAGAGCCGGTATCGAAGTAAAGACGATACTGGTAGTAAGAAGCGAAGAGTGGGAAGAAACTAGACACATTGTCGAAGGAAAACCGGAATATGCAAGAAAGGTAATCTACGATGACGCGATATATGACATTGTAAGGAGTTACAAGACTGGAAAAGCGACCGTAGAATTAACGTGTGGTTAATATGGGATTTAGCGTAACAGGGTTTGATGAATTAGAGAAAGAACTGGATCAACTGGGGAAAATTGATGAATATGCGCCAGAGCTTTTGGAGGCAGCAGTTCAACCGCTTGAGAAAGAATTAAAGGGGCAGGTACAAAGAGCTGCCAACAGAGGATACGCCACAGGAGAACTGGCATCATCAATAAAGGCTTGTAAACCAGGAAAGAACTCAATTGGTCATTATATTGCGGTGACGGCAAAGGGAAAAGATAAGAAGGGCGTAAGAAATAATGAGAAGCTGGCTTATCTTAATTATGGAACGACAAAACAGCAGGCAAGACCTGTACTTGCGAACGCAGTAAAAAATGCAGAGGGCGAGTGCCTGGAGAGAATGCAGGAAAAATTTGAAGAGGTGATTGGAGAATGAGCATAAACTCCAGGATAGAAGAAGCGTTGTGCGATGTCGCACAGCAAATCTGGCCGTTATGCTGTCCGCTCGAAAATAAACCAGATGAGTATATTGTATATAATCCGGAAATCGAAATGCCGGGGATGTATGCAGACGATAAAGGCTGTGATTGGACACATTACATGCAGGTGCATCTGTATACGCAGTATGACTATACGGAAAAAAGGAAAGAAATAAGAAATGCACTGGAAGAAGCCGGAATGGTCGTTACGGACATAGAGCCATTCTATGAAAAGGATACGAAATATTATCACCTGTGTTTTTCTTGTTACGCGGAGGAAGAGTAGATGGCTTACATAGGTCTGGCCAATATCGTATTGGCAAAATGTAACGAAAATAATGGAAGCGTATCATATTCCAATGGAATGAGATTTGGGCGGGCAATGAAAGTATCAATAGATCCGAAATATGAAGACATTGGAGATTATGGTGATATCAATGATGATGAAGATGATGAGGTGTTTTCTTATGCAGATGTAACACTGGATACCGCAGAGATTGAAATGGAAGCAAGTAAGCTTGCATTCGGACACGAAGGAAATCAAGACGATTGTCTGGAAAACGAACAAGACCGCGGGGGATATGTGGGAATCGGATTGCGAACAAAAGAAACAATCAATGGTTCCGTGAACTATCTCGCAATATGGTTATACAAAGTCAAATTAAAGGAAGACGGAGAAAACCATGAGACAGCAGGAGAGACGGGGAAATATGATACGGTAACTACGACTGGAAAAGCAGTTCCATGTGAAAATGGAAACTGGAGAAGAAAGAAAAAATTTAAGACATTGCAGGAAGCAGACGACTGGCTGAATGATATGGCCGGAATCGAGAAAGGAGAATAGGCATGGCATATGTAGGACTTAGAAAACCGATTATTGGAGAAGTAAAAGAAGGTGGCGGATATAATGAACCATTCGCATGTGGAAAGGCGATTGGAATCAATGTAACACCAAACTATGCAGAAGGTGGTCTGAATGCAGACGATGTACAGTCAGAGTACGATAAACAGTTCAATTACGCTGATGTTACACTTAACACAAGTACGCTTCCGATTGAAGCGCACAAAAAAATGTTCGGACACACGGTAGATGAAGCGAAAAAGAATGTAAAATTCAATGCGAATGATCAGGCAAATTATGTAGGAATGGGCTGGATTTCAGCAGAGGTCGTTGATGGTGCGAGAAGCTATATTGGTAACTTTCTGAAAAAAGTAAAGTTTTCGGAGCCATCTGAGGAATATTCAACTAAAGGAGATTCCATTGAGTATAAAACACCGTCTATTTCGGGAAGAGCACTGGCGATGGATAATGGAGACTGGAAAGAAACTGAGATGTGCAGTACAGAAGCAGATGCGCTGAAGTGGATCTACACACAGTTTGGATCTTCACAGGCAACGCAGAGCATTGAAACACGGGAAAAGCAGTAAAGTAGGAGAAAAACTATGTTTGAAGATGTAGAAAAAATTGTATTATCGGGAGAAGATTTTCCGATTAAGTGCGATATATTGGTGCTGGAAAAAATACAGAATAAATATGGAGAATTAGGAAGTTTCGAGAACGGCATTTCTGGATTTACGCCAAAGGTTGATGAAAACGGGGAAGAAGTCAGAAATGATGAAGGTCTGCTGATCGGAACGTATGGAATGCCGAATCTGGAAATGCTCAATGATGCACTGGTATGGTTCGTGAAAGAAGGAATGGAAATTGAAAAAGAAAGAGGAAAAGAATATCCGGAAATCACGAACAATGCATTGCTCCGAAAAGTAGACTGGCACCCAAGAGATTTGGGAAACAGACTACATGAAGAGTTTACGAGATGTTTTGTAAGAAAAAACGAGACGACCGCGTAGAGGAACAGGGCGAAGAGTCAGAAATTAACTTTGCGCGGCTCGTATTTATTGGAATGAAAATCGGTTACAGAGAACGGGAGATTGCGCATATGTATTTTGGAAAATGGTGCGATCTATTCGAAGAATTTAAACATATGCATAACATTGAAATGCGGAGACAGATTTTTGAAAAGCAAAAAGTCACATCTCTAATGGATTTATGATATAGTTTGTGATATGATAAATCCAAGAGGAGGAATCGAGATGGAAAAAGCAAGAATGTATGTGTTTATTATAATTAAAGCAATTTGTTTTTATGCAAAAAAACATATGTATATTACGGGTGCGCTGGCAGCAGTTACGATTCGTTCTCTGTGGGGAGCAGTCAGTACACAAAATACGTTCTGGCTAGTCTGTCCGATAGCGACCGTGTTAATCATTTTCATTCCAAGATATCTATATAGAAAGCTTGATGAATTCGCATCACCGGGAGTTCAGGGAAAGCATGCGAGACAGAAAGTAGAGACAAGAAAAGAACTGGAAAAATATATAGAAGAAAGTGCAAAAGAGTATTTTAAATAGACAGACCGTCCAAACAGGGCGGTCTTTTTATGTCCGCTTGGAGGGTATATGGGAAAGAAAAAGGTAGGAGCCTATATAACACTGGACGGCGAGAAGGAATTCCGATCAGCAGTAACTCAATGTAACAAGAGCCTTGCGACCATGAAGTCAGAGATGAAGTTGGTGGAAGCTGAAACGGCCGGAAATGCCAACTCGCTTGACACATTGAGAAAAAAGAACGATGTTTTAACAAAAACATTAAATGAACAGATTCAAAAAGAAGAGGCAGTACGTCGGGGATTGACTCACGCTCAGGAAGACTATGCGAGAGTTGGAGATGAACTGCAGGAATACAGAACAAAACTTGAACAGGCTCAGAATGCATTGGAAGAAATGAAACAATCTTCTGATACATCAGAGGAAGCCATGGTGAGACAGCAAACGGCAGTTGAGGATCTGAGCCAAAAGGTGGAAAAAGGAGAAGTCACATACCAAAGAGCCGGAAATCGTGTTCAGGACTGGCAAAAACAGTTGAATAATGCGCAGGCACAGACGATAAAGGCTACGAAGGCTGTCAATGAAAACGCAGCATATATGGAAGAGGCTGAAAAAGCTACGGACGGTTGCGCAAAGAGCATTGATAATTTTGGCAGACAGACTGACACGCTTGCTGATAAAGTCACCAGTACAGGTAAAATTATAAAAGCCAATCTGGTAAATACCATGGTTGATTCTGCAAAAGACTTGTCAAAAGACCTGTTTCAGAGTGCAATTGAGGGAGCAGCAGATCTTCAGGAAGCGCAGCAGCAGCTCCAGGCAAGCACAGGGGCAACAGCTAAAGAAACAGCAGCATATTCTGCGGAAATGCAGAAACTTTATGAAGGTGGATATGGTGATGCGGTCAGTGATGTAGCCAATGCAATGTCATTAGTCAAGCAATATACCAATGAAACAGATCCGTCCAAAATCCGTGAACTTGCCGAAAATGCAATCACGTTGGAAGATACCTTTAACATGGATTTAAGCGAATCAATCCGGGCGGCAGACACTCTGATTGACGAAATGGGAGTTTCATCTGACCAGGCGTTTGATTTAATGGCAAGAGGCGCCCAAAAAGGATTGAATAAATCGGGAGAGCTTGCGGATAACATCACAGAGTATGCATCTTTATGGGCACAGGCAGGATTTTCAGCAGAAGAAATGTTCACGATTATGGAAAATGGATTAGATTCAGGATCCTATAATCTGGACAAAGTCAACGACTATGTGAAGGAATTCGGAAACAGTCTGGCAGACGGAAGAATTGATGATAATATCAATGCATTTTCTGATAGCACGAAAGAATTAGTTGCACAATGGCATGATGGAGGAGCAACGACAAAGCAAGTCTTTGATTCTGTTATTTCAGATCTTGCCAACATGGAGAATCAACAGCAGGCACTGACGATTGCAAGTAATACCTGGAGCGCACTTGGAGAAGACAATTCGATGAAAGTCATCACTTCATTGAATAAAGTCAATAACACCTATAAAACGGTTCAGGGAACCATGGAAGAGGTAAAAAATGTCAAATATGACAATATAAAAAATGAATGGAAGGTGCTTGGAAGGACTTTCCAGTCAGATGTTGCAAAGCCAGTATTAAAGACATTTTTGCCGGCAGCACAAAAGGGAATGAAGGAACTGGCTGACAACATCGAGGTGATTATTCCGGTAGCAACAGCGGCTGGAACTGTAATCGGAACAATGTTTGTTGTAAATAAGAGCAAGAAATTTATATCAGAAGTAAAAGAAACCGGAGAAACACTGGGAAAACTTGGCGTAAAACTTCTGGAACTGACGGGCATCAGAACGGCTGAGACAGTAGCTGAGACAGCATCGACTGTTGCAAAAGAAGCAGATACAGCAGCTACGGCATCACAGACAGTAGCGACAGTAGCGCAGACCGCCGCTACAGAAACAGCAACGGTAGCACAGACAGGACTCAATACAGCAATGCTGGCAAATCCAGCGGTGCTATTAGTTGCAGGAATAACAGCGGTTGTAGGAGTCATGGCAGTACTGGCATCAAAAACAAAAGATACAGCCAGTGAAACTGATGAACTTACCAAAGCAACAGATGAGTTAAAAGATAAAGCAAAAGAGACCAGTGAAGAGTTAAAAAACTCCACGAATGAGATAAAGACATCAATGGAAGAGGTCGCAGCAAGCGAAACCTATGCCAATAATTTGGTCAATGAATTATCTACACTTGCGGATCAGACAAGTAGAACATCAGCAGAGCAACAGAGAATGAGTTCTATTGTAATGCAGTTGAACACCATGTTTCCGGAGATGGCACTCAGTATCGATGAGACGACCGGCAAATTAAGCATGAGTACCGCAGAAATGAAAAGTTATATTAAAAATGCGGTGGAAATGCAAAAAGTACAGGTTGCCCAGGAAAAGATGAAAGACAGTGTAGAAAAGCTGGTAGATGCAGAAATTGCGGCAACAGAAGCGAAAAATAAAGTTGCAGAAATTGACGGCAAGCTGGAACAGATTGAAAAGAAGAGGACAGAAGCGAATGAAGCTGCCACAAAGCAGGCAGAAGAATATGCAGAGGCTAATGAAGCATATGGAGAGGCATTGCGGACTGGAGCTGATAACCTAGATGAGTTATATGCAGCGACACTGAGACAGTCAGAAGCGACAATCAAATATAATGGCGAGGTCATGACAGTCACAGAGGCATTAGATCAGATGGCAACAGATGAAGCAAAATTGAATGGTGCAAAATCTGAAGCAACAGAAAGTCAGAAAGAACTAAATGATGCCATATCAGAAGCTAATGAAGAAATGGCTCCATATATGGACTACATGACCGGACTGACAGATGCGACTCAGGCTAATACAGAAGAAGTCAGAAATAACACGGAAGCAAAAGGAGAAGCTTCGGAACAATCTGCTGTCAGTATAGAAATGGCGGGGCAGGAACAGGAAGCATATAAAAGCCTGTCGAATGCACAGCAGGAAATGGCTCTAAGCGTGACCAATGGCGTGCTGACGATGCAGGAGAATGTCCAGAGTGCTCTGCAGTCACAGATGGATATGTTTGAAGAATTTGATGCTGGAACAGAAATATCTACCCAGAAGCTGTTATCAAATATGCAGAGCCAAGTTGATGGAGTATCAGCGTGGGAACAGAATCTTTCATCACTTGCTGATAGAGGAATCAATCAGGGAATTTTGCAAAAGCTGGCAGAAATGGGACCGCAAGGTTCTGGATACGTTGCTGCATTTAACAACATGACAGATGAAGAACTGGCAAAAGCCAATGATCTGTGGAGCCAGAGCATAGACATACAGTCTATGACAAATAAATGGGGACAGCAGTTGATGACATCTGGCGCGGCCAACATAGCTGGTGGAATGAACAATCTTACATCAGTTATGCAGGCAAGTGGAGCAAACACAGTTGCCGGACTTGTACAGGGAATGCAGAATGCTCAGAACCAGGCACAGACAGCAGGAAAAGATCTCGGCGTGAAGACAATCGAGGCGGTAGACAACGGACTGGGGTGTCATTCCCCATCAACAAAGACGAAAGAATCCGGCCGAAATGTAAATCTTGGATTATCACAAGGAATGCAGACGGGAATATTAATCGTACAACAGGCAGCAAAAAATGTGGCCAATGCAGCAATAGAACCAATCCGTAGTACATTAACACCGTCAGCAACGACACAACTCGGATATAATGTATCAGCAGGATTGGCAAGAGGAATTCTGCAAGGAAGAGCGGAAGTCATTTCAGCAGCAAGCAGAGTGGCGAGTGACGCAATCAGAACAGCCAATGAGACATTAGAAATACATTCACCGTCCAGAGTATTCTGGAGAATGGGAGAATTTTCAATGCAAGGACTGGCAGATGGATTTGTTGATAATTCGGGAATAGCAAAAGAGGCATTGGCAGAAACAGTTGATTACAGTGGAGTGCACGCAGTGATGAGTCGGGGATATGGGACAAGTTCAGCGCAGTCTTATCCAGCGATAATAAGAGCAATGCAGGAAGCTATGAGCCAGGTACAACTCAAGGTATATCTGGGACAGAGAGATGTAACAAGGCAATTATCAGAATGGGGCGTAGTGTTTAATGGTTAGATATGTATGCGGAAGTTCAAAAGAAGAAATTAATATCAGCGAAGGAAATATCCGAAGCAGAATAAGGAAAGCAGGCTTCTATGATTCTGACTGGGAACCAGACGAAACAAAAATGATTATTGGAAGCGCTGTAAAAAAGTTTGGTAAAAAAGCAGTGACATATAATCTAACAGTAGATTTTCTGGGAAATAAGGATATAAGAGCAGAAAATGCGAATAGATTTTTTGAGATGACTGAAACAGATGTATTAAATGAAACTCCAGGAAGATTGTATAAAGATGACTGGTATATTGAATGCTACGTGATTGGAAGAGAATCTGGAGGAAGAGATGATCGCAAAAGAGCAATTCAGGTAGAGGAAAAGATATACGCGCCATATCCGTTTTGGATAAAAGAAACGCCATATTATTTTCGAAAATTTGAAAATATTTCAACTAATAATAAAAGATATCCGGGGCGGTATTCATATCGTTATGCTAATGGTATGAATTCGGGATATATCATTAACGAACATTTTGTAAACACAAATTTCAAAATGATTATATATGGTCCAGTGGTCAATCCTATGGTTACAATAGGAGGCGTCCAACATCTGGTAAATATAGTGTTGGAAGCGGGAGAATATCTGATAATTGACAGCAAGACGAAAACAGTAATAAAAGTCACGCAAAGTGGAGAACAGGTCAATGCATATCATAACAGGCAGAAACAACGAGCGTTTTTTCAAAAAATAGCTCCAGGAAGACAAACAATTATGTGGACTGGAAAGTTTGATTTTGACATAATCCTGTATACGGAAAGGAGTGAACCAACATGGAAGGGGCGGTAAGCCAGGAAATAGAGTTCACAGTGGCGAAGGAGAATGGACTGGAATTAAAAAGGCTTCCGGAAATCGCAGAGGTAGATATTGATATTGGTAACAAAGACGATTTTGAAATAATTATTCCAAATACGGAATGGAATGAAGAGTGTTATACATATGGCTGCCGAATCTTTGCAGCAGATACAGAATACGGTGGAATGATACAGGATATTGAGTCAACGACAGAAACTGAAGAGGTGACCATAAGAGGAAACACATGGCGGGGACGATTAAAATATAAAATTGTAGAACCGCCAGCAGGAAAGGATTATCTAACTGTAAGTGGAGACTTAAATGAAATATTGAAAGAATTGATAGGAGACCGCTTTGACGGTCTCTTTGAAATTAGCGAAAAAGCAACTGGAATAAACGTGGAAAACTGGCAGGTTGACAGATATGTGACGCTGTATGATGCCATTATGAAAATCTTAGATCGATATCAGCACCGATTGGACATTAGATATATTCAACCGGAAGGGCAGGAGTATGGATATGTATTACTGCAAGCGATGCCAATCATAGACTATTCGGAAGATTTGGAGTACAGCAATGAAGAGAAGATAAATGTGAATATAAGAGACTGCCGGTCTGGCATCAACCATCTTGTATGCGTGGGAGAAGGAGAAAATCAGGAAAGAATAGTAATTCACCTATATGTACAAAAAGACGGAAGTATTGGGAAAGTACCGCACTATACGGGAAAAGACGAATTGGCAGCAGTCTATGATTATTCATCGGCAGATGCAGAAAAGCTTGAAGAAGGTGGAATGAAAAGACTTCAAGAACTCCAAAATTATAAAAAGTGTGAGATGACAATAGAAGATGCAGATCTTCAGATAGGAGATATTTTGTCGGGGTACGATACAGTAACTGACACAGTAGTTCAAAAACCGGTAGTACAGAAGATTTTAAAAATGAAAAATGGTGAAATAACAATTGAGCATAAAATGAAAGGAGATGATTAAATGTCTGGATTAAAACCAATTACAGTGAATACACCAACAGAAGACGAAGCACATATATATGCAGAAGACGATGCAGCCATCTACCAGAGCATTTTTGGTGAGGACGGTGCATCAAGTGTCGGACAAGCGTGTAAAGCCACAGTGTTGTCCAACAACAAGGTCAGAGTTGCAGACGGAGTTATCTGCGTAGGAGGACATTTCGCGCGTATCCCTTACGGGGATTACATTGACTGCGAAATCGAAAATGGACAGAGCGGACAGAACAGAAACGATATCATCGTAGCAAGGTTCGAGACGACCGGAACAGGAGGTATCGATACATACACATGCGAAGTCAAGAAAGGAATGGCGGGAAGCACAGCAACGGATCCGGAGATTGTACAAGAAGACTTATATAAGACAGGAAAGGTGAGAGAGCTTCCGCTGTACAGGGTGAAGATAGAGGGACTGAGCATCACGGCGGTAGAACAGCTCTTTACGCTGAGAAAAACCAATGAGGAATTGGAAAAAGAGCTTGTGTCACTAAATAGCAATAGCATAATTGAATCTGGTCATAATGATAATGGATATTATCGCAAATACGCTGATGGCACACTTGAAATGTGGGGAAGTAAGCGTTTTGAGAATATAAATATGCAAACTCCAGATAATTGGAATTATTATTGTGGTGGAAAAGTTAATATTGACCTCCCGATTGAATCCAAAACCTGGGTTTTAGTTACAGCAACAGCAGCCGGATCATGTGCTCCTTGGATTTCAATTCCACCAAATGGATTGGGAACAGTTTTATTTCAAGCATGGATATATTCTTCAAACAAATCTGCAAGCGAAACAATTACGATTTTTTGGCATTGCTTTGGAACATGGAAGTAATTATTTTGTACCGAGAGCCTGTGAAAAAATCTCTGTAAATTAGACAATACAAGGGTCTTCTATGATAAAATATTAAATCATAGGAGGCCTTTTATTATGGCAAACAGAAAAAAAGAAGTTTACAAACCAAAACCAATGACCGAAGGAAAGAGAAATCTTATCCAGGGACTACTCCAAGAGTATGATATCCAATCTGCAGATGACATTCAGGAGGCATTAAAAGACCTGCTTTCTGGAACGATTCAAGATATGCTTGAAACAGAAATGGACAATCATCTTGGCTATGATCGCTATGAAAGATCTGGTGAGCCTAATTACCGCAATGGTACAAAGTCTAAGACGGTTCGTAGTAAATACGGCGAATTCGAGGTAAATGTGCCACAGGATCGCCAGAGTTCCTTTGAGCCACAAGTGCTTCCAAAGCGCCAAAAAGATATTTCTTCAATTGATGACAAGATTATTGCAATGTATGCAAAGGGAATGACAACTCGGCAGATTTCAGAAACAATAGAGGATATTTACGGATTTGAAGTTAGTGAAGGAATGGTATCCGATATCACAGATAAGCTTCTTCCACGAATTGAAGAATGGCAAAATCGTCCATTGTCACCTGTATACCCAATCGTTTTCATTGATGCAGTACACTTCTCTGTACGTGATGATGGGATAATCAGAAAGCTGGCAGCATATGTTGTACTCGGCATCAATGAAGATGGTATGAAAGAAGTCCTAAGTATTGTTGTGGGTGAAAATGAAAGCAGTAAATACTGGTTGTCTGTATTGAACAGTCTGAAGAATCGTGGAGTCCAGGATATTCTCATTCTATGCTCTGATGGATTAACCGGAATAAAAGAGGCAATCTCTGCGGCATTCCCTAAAACGGAACAACAGCGTTGCATTGTTCATATGGTGAGAAATACCCTTAAATATGTTGCAAACAAGGATATGAAGGCGTTTGCAAAAGACTTAAAAACAATATATACAGCTGCAGACGAAGAAGCTGCCAGGAAGCAGTTAGAGTCTGTGACTAAAAAATGGTCAGAGCAGTACCCAAGCGCCATGAATCGCTGGCATGAGAATTGGGATGCAATATCCCCGATCTTTAAGTTTTCCAAGGACGTCCGTACCGCATTTTACACTACGAACGCAATTGAATCACTGAATTCCTGTTATCGCAGATTAAACAAACAGCGTAGCGTCTTCCCAAGCTCCCAAGCACTGATGAAGGCGCTATACTTGGGAACTTTCGAGATTGCAAAGAAGTGGACAATGCCAATCCGAAACTGGGGCAAAGTTCGTGGGGAATTAGAGATTATGTACCCTGACAGAATGCTGATATAGCAACAAAAGCTGGAATATCAAGAGTAAATATACGCCCAGATTTCACTGGGCGCTCTTGACATACCAGCTTGTTTTTGCTATTAAATAGACAACGGCTTAACCGCAGTAAACTGCTGTCAAGCCGCATCAATTATCATAGAAGATCTGAATTTACAGAAAAAAATTCACACCGTCTGTACCGATAATATCAATGTTCCTGGAACTGTATTGAATAATGGAAGCATCTAGTCCTCCGGAAATGGATCATTCGTGAAATACATCAGCGTTCCACCGTGCTCTGTATACCTTGCATCTGTAAGAAACATATGACTTGTCCCATCCGGATTTAGCCGCAAACGACCATATCCGACAACATTAGCTCCTGACGTCTGCACGAAAGGCAGATATACAGTAGTGACAGGACGGTATCCTTGAGGTATGGATTGTTCAATCAAGTTGAACGAAAGCGTTCCATCAGTATTAAAATTAGCCAAATATTCAAGCATTACTAGATTTCCAATTCTTCGGTATTTACGCGTTTCGTAATTGTCTGAATTAACAGAAGCCCACGGTTTTGATGTAATGCTTTTTGTATATACTTTAAAATTGCTATTTAGTTAAGGGAAATAAGCGCATGACAATAAAATAATAAAAAGAAAGGAGAGCCTTCCTTACGATA
>OIWT01000959.1_pt1 | contig 37373 bp, 38 predicted proteins | sample 1587701 | NCBI WGS metagenome assembly OIWT01 (sample SAMEA3888904, study PRJEB22519) | human gut metagenome | biome: human gut; feature: human-associated habitat; material: faeces | place: Denmark | collected 2009 | reverse complement strand
AGGCGGATAGACGCGGAGCATAACAAAGCCCGTATCAGTTTAACTGGTACGGGCTCTGTTGAATAATATGCAAAGTGACATCAGACCTTCCACCCGGCGGCCTGCTGCCGCTCCACCACGAAGCGGTGGTAGAGCCCGTCAACAGCAACCAGCTCGTCATGGGTGCCCTCTTGAACGATCTCACCGTGATCGACAACAAAAATTTGGTCGGCATGGCGCACGGTTTTCAGCCGGTGAGCAATCATGATGACCGTTTTGTTGTGCGTCAGCTCGGCGACGGCTCCCATCAGTTCCTTTTCGTTCTCGGGGTCCACATTGGCGGTTGCTTCGTCCAGAATGATGATGGGCGCGTCCTTCATAATTGCCCGTGCGATGGAAATTCTCTGGCGCTCGCCGCCCGAAAGCGTTGCACCTCCCTCGCCGATCACGGTGTCAAAACCGTCCGGCAGTGCCATGATAAAGTCGTAGCACCGCGCCTTCTTTGCAGCGGCCTTTACCTCCTCCATGGAGGCATCAGGCTTTCCGAAGCGGATATTGTTGGCGATGGTGTCCGAGAACAGATAGGTGCGCTGGAACACAAAGGAGAAGTTACGGATCAGGCTGTCGTAGCTGTACTTACGCACGTCGTGCCCGCCGAGGCTTACACTGCCGCCCTGCACATCCCAGAAGCGTGCCATGAGGTTGCAAAGCGTCGTTTTACCGCTGCCGGAGGGGCCGACGATGGCGACGGTGGTTTTCTGCGGGATGGTCAACGACACATCGTGCAGGATGAGCTTGCTGTCGTAGGAGAAATCCACATGGGAGAGAGTAATGTCCTCCCGCTCGGGCGTCAGCTCCTCGCCGTCAATGTCCATAGGCTCTACATTCAAAATGGCGCTCGCCTTATCTACGCCGATGTCGATGGAGCGGAACAGGGACGAAAAGCTCCCGGCAGAATCCAGCTGCTCAAAGAGAATGAACGAGCAAATGAGCATCAAAAGGCAGTTCGTCAGCGCCATTGTGCCGCTGAAATAGAATACGATTGCGGCAGCGCAGACAGCAACTCCGGTCAGCTTGTTGACGACGAACTGTGCCAGCATATAAAGCACCGACGGAATCTCCATGGCAAAGGAAGCCTTGCGGGCCTCCTCCACTGCGCCGTGTACCTGCGTGGCGGAATCGTGGGTCAGGTCGAAGTTCTTGACCTCGGCGATACCCTGCACATATTCCAGCACCTTGGACACAAGCCGCTCGTCGGCATTGAACTTCCGCTGGGCAAGCGCCTGTTCACCGCGCTGCATGGCGGCATTGACGGCAAAGAAAACGATAAGTCCCGCGAGCGTAATAAGCCCCATACGCCAGTCAAAGAGGAACATCATGACCGCGATGATGCCGGAGGTCAGAAAGCCGCGGGTCGTGACCATTACCACGCGGGTAGCCACATTCGCCATGTTTTCCATGGTGTTGGTGGTGACGGACGTGACCTCGCCGAGGCTGTTGTCATTGAACCAGCCCATAGGCAGGTAGCGCAGGTGCTCGGCGATTTCGATGCGTTTGTTGGCGCAGGCTCGGTAGCCGCCTATGGTTTGCAGCATGGTGGCCTTCATGTTGATGGCGATGGTCACGATCAGAGAAACCACGATGATGCCAAGGCTTATCCATAAAGTCGCCATCGTGACGTTCTTCTCCAGCAGCGCCTGAATCACGATGGCGGCTGCCGGGATACGCATGGCGGAGCAGATGGCGCTGACCACGCCAAGCCAGATAGACGTTATAAACAGCTTGCGGTTATCTGCACCGCAGAAGGCAAAGAACTTTTTCAGTGTCTTGAGCATTACGCCACCTCCCCATCGTCCTTGACGCTGATGTGGGCTTCCCACATGTTTTGATAAAGCGGGCAGGAAGCAAGAAGCTCCGTCTGCGTGCCGGTCGCTTCGATCCTGCCTTGATTGACAACAATGATCTGATCGGCGTCCGCAATGGTGGACAGCCGGTGGGCGATGACCAGCAGCGTCTTGCCCTGTGCCAAATGAGCAAGTGCCGACTGGATGACCGCCTCGTTTTCCGGGTCTGTGTAGGACGTCGCTTCGTCCAGAATGACGATAGGTGCATCCTTCAGCATGGCGCGGGCAATGGAGATGCGCTGCCGCTCGCCGCCGGACAGATGCCCGCCCGACGCGCCGCACACGCTCTGATAGCCGTTTTCAAGCCCCATGATGAACTCGTGGCAGCCGCATTTTTTCGCTGCGTCGATGACTTCCTCGTCGCTTGCACCCTTTCTGCCCATGCGGATATTGTCCATGACAGAAAGGTCAAAGAGGTAGTTGTCCTGCGACACATAGGCAATGCGCTTTGTGCACTCAGCGAGGGGCAGGGTTCGGATGTCCACGCCGCCCAGCTCTATCGCACCGTCCTTCACGTCCCAAAGAGAGGCAACAAGCCGGGCGATGGTGGACTTTCCGCTGCCGGAGGGACCCACAAGAGCATTGACTGTCCCCGGGGCAATGTGCAGATCGATTCCGTGCAGTACCTCCTTGTCGTGATAGGCAAAGCGGACATCCTTCAGTTGGATGGCGTTATCGGCCGGCAGCTTTTCCGCGCTTTCCGGGCGCTGCATATCCTCACCGGACAGCACCTCCGCCACCTCGCCGACTATGATTTTGACCTGTGCAATGTCGTCGGTGTAGGAGAAGGCGGTGATCAGCGGCTGCATAACGCCGAAGGAAAGCACGATGACTGCCAGAAATGTTTCTGCCGACAGTGTGCCGTGTATATAGAGAAGGCTGCCCACCGGCAGGATGCCGAGAAGCGTTGAAGGGAGTATCGCCATTCCGGCTACCTGCCCGAAGAGGCTGCCCCGCATCCAGTCGATGAAGCAGTCTGCCCCTTCCTTTGCAGCGGAAACGAACTTTGCGTAGCTGGTCTTAGACTGCCCGAAGGCCTTGATGACCTCAATGCCGCCGATGTATTCCACGGCGGTGTCGTTGAGCGCTTTTGTCGAGGTGACGGTGCGCTGAAATTTCTCATTGTATCCGCTGAACATGGACATAAAGCAGAGAATGCCGAGCGGTAGGACGATGAACATGGAAAGTCCCATGCGCCAGTCCAGGGTAAACAGCAACACAAGAACCGCCAGCGCGCCGACGATGTTGGCGGTCATTTCCGGTAGCAGATGAGCAAGGGTCGTTTCGATGGAATCGACCCGTTCGACGATGATGTTCTTATACGAGCCGGAGGAACGGTCAAGCACGGTGCCGAGCGGCAGTGTTGCCAGCTTGTCGAGCAGCCGTGTGCGGGTGTTGGCAAGCACACAAAATGTGGCATGGTGGGAAAGCGAAGTGGACACACTGTGCAGCACATAGCGCAGCACCCAGAAGCCCGCCATCCACGCACAGAGCACAAGACAGCGGGACAGTTCCGCCGTGCCGTTCACCAGCGCGGTGATTATTTTGATGATGATAAAATACGGGATAAGCGAGCAGGCAACGCCGAGCAGCGCCGCAAAAATACTCAGGGCATATTCGCCCCGCCTGCCTTGTGCCAGCTCCATCAGCCACGAGGCGGCGGAGCGCTTTTGTTCAGAGGTTTTGTTCATGGATAACTCCTCAGATATGTAATTACGCTGCAAGATGCTTCTTTACGATACGTCTGCCGATCATAGCACCGATAAATGCGGCAACTATCACGCCCGCAACCAGAGCGACCGACCACCACGACCGAAGAATCTCGGAAGCCTTCAGAATGTTGTCCTGACGACCGTCGGACACTGCCTGGTCAGCCATGGCTTTGGCGGCGATGGCGTAGGGGATGATCGTGCTGCCGAAGGCGGCAAAGACCTGATTGATGATGTAGCTGACGGTCAGCGCCTTGCCGTTGCCGTAGCTCGTTTTCCACAAAATCAGCTCCGCGATGACGCCGGAGAGGATGAAGAGTATGATATACGGTAGATATCCGCCCATAATAGCGCGGACGATGCTGTAAATGAGAATTGCGCCAGGCTTTTTCACCTTTGTGCCGATTATGAAGTAGACGACGCCCTCAAGCAGCGCGAAGAAGACGGGCATGAGTATGATTGTAATCGGCGTCGCATACAAAAGCGAGCTGGCGAAGAAGATAACGACGTTGATGAGCGAAAGCAGGACAACGGTGATGATGTCCTTGATTTTCAGTTTGTTTGTAGTTGCGGTTTTCATGGGTAAAGACTCCTTTTATATACTGTATTTTTTATTTTGAAAGCCACGCGTGGCAGTTGTCACAGAACAAGACCGACGGCGATCGCCGCCGCAAGAAGGGCGCAGAACACAACGTCCCACACTGAGAAACGAAGCGCGATATAATTGCTCTTTCGTCGTCGTAGGTCTATGCCCCTTGTCTCGGCGGAAGCGGAGAGCGTTTCCGCAATGCGGATGACGCGCAGAGCCATGGGAACCGTGAGAATTTCGATGTAGGACGGAAGTGCCCGCAGCTTCTGCCACGGCGTTACAAACGCACCGCGTGTGCGTATCGATTGCCGCAGCAGTTTCATGTCCCCCGACAGCACCGGAAAGAAGCGGAATATCACGGCGACTATCATAATGAAACGCTCCGGCAGGTGCAGATTGCGCAGTGCCGCCAATGTCCTACTCGCCTCGTTGCGCCCGATGAGCGTCCGCATGGAAATGCCGATGGCGATAATGCGCGGAAACAGCACCAGCATAAACGAGAATACAGTGTTCGGGAACAGTGCGTTTGCCGTCCACAGCAGCGCGAAGCTCGCACCGCCCGCGAGTGCCGTGCCGAGCCAACCGTCGACGGCTGTCAGAAGAATCAGCGCCGTATAAGCGGCATAGACGAGATGATTATCCGAGGTGGATATCACCACCAGCAAAGCGAGCCAGAAGATCAGCTTTGTCACAGGGTGAAACAGCTCCCGGTGCTTCTTTTTAGGTGGAATAGCGGCAGGATAAAAACGCTCCATATACTGCCGCACTGCTTGCAGTTCCCGCACCGACCGCACGGAAAATTCCGTTTCGGCGCGCCCATCTGCCAGCCCGATGCAGCGGTCGCAGGCACCTGCAATCAGCTCGAGGTCGTGCGTTATAATGAGGACGGTCTTTTCTTTGCTCATTTTGCGGATAAGCGCCGCGCATCGTGAAAGGCTTTCGGCATCCTGCCCCGCCGTCGGCTCGTCAAGCACGACGATAGGCTTGTCGGAAAGGTATGCCATCATCAGCGTCAGCTTCTGCATCTGCCCGCCGGACAGGGAAAACGGGTGGCGGTCACGACATTCCCACATGCCCATGTTTTTGAGGATTTCTTCCGTTCGCTTTTCAAATTCCGGCGTTATTGTATGCCCGTATTGCAGCTCGTGCAGAACGGAATTTGTGAAAAACTGAAACTCGGCTTCCTGCATGATGAACAGAACTTTCTTTTGGAGTTGTTTGGACTTTTGAGCCTTACCGAAAAGCGCAATTCTGCCGCCGGAAGGACGGTAAAGCCCCGCAATCACCTTACCTATCGTTGTTTTTCCACAGCCGTTGGCGCCCACCAACCCGACGATTTCATGCTCGCGGACGGAAAAGCTCATGCCGGAGAGAATGGCTCTATCTTTTCCACCGTATGTATAGCGCACATCCGAAACGGTAAGTGCCTGCGGCGCATCATGCGGCGGAGATGCTTTTTCCGGAACGGGAATATTCTCCTGATTAAGTGTGCGCAGACAGAGCGCACGCAGTTGCTCCTGTGAAAGTGTCTTTGCATCCCATGAAGTGTATTTGTGTCTGATTTCACCGTCTGCCATGACCCAAAATTCGTCGGCAATGTCGGCAAGATAGTACAGGCGGTGCTCGCTTAGCAAGAGGGTTTTGCCTTGTGCTTTCAGCGTAAGCAAAATATTTTTTAACTGCTGTGTCGCCGTAAAGTCCAGGTTTGCCGTCGGCTCGTCGAGAAGGAAAATGTCCGTATCCATTGCCCACGCCGAAAGAATGGAAATAAGTTGGCGCTCGCCGCTCGACAGCTCGTAAACATTGCGGCCCTTCAGGCGCTCGAGGTGAAAGACGCGGAATGCTTCGTCCACTTTCTGCTGTATTTTTTCCTGCGACAGCCCGTGATTTTCCAGTCCGAAAGCCACTTCGTTTGAGCTGTTCACGGTGAAAAACTGGCTTCGCGGATCCTGAAACACCGATGCCGCAAGCTCGCCGATCTCGCCGATGCTGAGTCCGTCGGTGTCTTTGCCTGCAAGATGGCAAAAACCTTTTAACTCTCCCTCATAAAATTGCGGAATCAACCCGTTGATGCATCTGAGCAGCGTGGATTTTCCGCATCCGCTGCTTCCGCAAAGCACCACACAGCGTCCCTTCGGAATGCTTCCGGCGGTCTGTCGAAGTACCGGAGTTTTTTCTTCCGCGTATTGAAATTCAAATTCAAAATCTATCATGGTTATCTCTTTTCTGTTGGTTAGCAGAGCCTAACTGTTTGCCGTAAGAAACGGGCGGAGTGGGAACCGCCCGAAACTTTCGGCTGTTTATTTCAGCGTGTCGCACAGTTGCCGCCAGCCGGCGTTGAAGAAGTCGAGAATGGACCGGAGGCAGGCAAACATCTGATTTTCCTCGAGATGTTCGTCCAGCAGCTGCCGGAAATACCAAAACTGCGAGCCCATCAGCAACCGGATGGCATCCTCGTTCGGCGCTTTGCCGTAGACCTCGGTGAAAAAATCAATGGTTTGCTTTGTTTTGCGCTCCATCAGCTCCTTTAGCATCCGCTCGACCGAGCTTCCGTCACTGCGGCTGAAAAACAGGGTACAGTCGTCATAATGTTCGGTCAGCAGGCGGAAATAGATGCCCTCCTCCACGTTGATGGCACGGATAATATCCTCCGCCCGGGCGCTTTTCCTCGCCCGCTCGTATTCCTGCTCGGCAGGCGAAAACATTTCCTCCATCGTTTTGAAAAAGCCTTGCAGGAGGCTGACAAACAGTGCGTCCTTATTCTGATACCGCGTGTAGATGGCGCCGGTCGTGACGCCGGCTTTTTCGGCGATCTTGTGGAGCGAAGCCTTCTGAAAGCCGCAGGTAAGAAATTCTTTATATGCGGCTTGTGCAATGCCGCTGTCAAGAGAGTGATCTTTACTTGCCATTGTCCGCTCCTTTCGCATCGATAACGCCATTATCAATAACGGTGTTATTATAGCACACCGGCATGGAAAATGCAAGAGATTTGGAAAAAGTTTTTTTCAAAAAATAAGCAATCCTAAAATCTGATTACAGAACTGACATCTACCACGGGGTATAAGGGGTGTCCCCTTAAAGAGAATCCGGGTGTGAGCACCATGAAATGAGCACCCGGATTCAGTGCTTGCTAAGAATCGCAGACAGACAAAGCCGTTCCGGAGATCGTACACACCGGAGCGACTTTTCTTTTTTCCAAAGTTTCAATCGGTAATTACGCCTTGCTCCTGTTTGTATTCGGTTCCTTGCGGCTTTCATGCACGCATACGGAGAATTTTTCTTTTGTCCTTCACTCTCAGCAAGCACTGAATGATACCTCCCACCCGGATGCCTCCCACCGGTTTTTCGGTACATTCGCTTGTGAGGGGATACCTCCCCTAATACCCCTCTGGCAGGGCAACGCTATGTAGTTTTCCTGCTTGTGTGCCGACAACAAATAGGTTAAAAATCTTTTCTTCTTTCCCTTGACAAGTTATGCGGGTGATGCTATAATAATATGCGGTACTATTGTACCGATATGTAGAAAGAGGTGTCTATGAAAGCATTGGACGCAGAACGCTTTACGAAAATCCGGGCGTTCATCGATGAATATTATCTCGACCATCATAAGTCCCCGACTGTGCGCGACATTGCCGCGGGTACGGGGATATCCAAGACCGCAGTGCAACGCTATTTGACCGATATGAAGGCGCACGGCGAGATCGAATACAACGGCAGGCGGAGCATTGAAACCAACCTTTCCCGTGTCATGAACGACATCACGCCTGCTGCCCGGTATGACAGCACCGTGTCGTGCGGTTTGCCGACCGAAGTAAATGTGGAACCCGCAGAGGTACTGCCGCTGCCCAAATCGCTCGTCGGCGACGGAACATTTTTCATTCTTACCGCCAAGGGTGACTCAATGACAGGCATCAGGGTAGATGATGGCGATCTTGTGATTGTCCGTGAGCAGAACACCTGCAGGGACGGCGACTATGCCGTTGTACTTGTGGACGGACGGGAAACCTTACTCAAAACCGTCACCTACCTGCCCGACAAGCAGGCTTATCTGTTGCACGCCGAGAATCCGGACTACCCTGACCGGCTGGAACGCAATATAACCATTCAGGGCGTGGCGATCAAGGTCATCAAATCACTGTGAAGCCGTTTCAGCAAGAATCGCCTTTGTACGGACAAAGGCAGTCAAATAAAAACTAAGGAGGATGTCATATGCAAGTGAAGGAACGCTTTCGTCAGTTCATACGACGATTGACAGATTCCAAACCCAAGGGCATTACCGATGAGGAATGGAAGGTTATACGCGACGAACGGGAAGCGAAAAAACGAAAGCAGGCAGAGCTTGAACGCTACGCCATCGACCACTTTGAAGAAACGCCGGAGTATCGGAACGCCGGATGGTTGACCCGCCTGCGTATGAAGATGCACTATCGCGTGTGGCTTGACCGTCGCGATGAAATATGGCTGCTTGACGGATCTCCGGAAATGGAAAAACTGCTTTGCGCGGTAGATGAGGAGACCGAGGCGCTGATGAAGCTGTCGCGCGACGAGCGCATCGCATACTTCCGTCGCATGGACCGTTTTAACAGAATGGATTTCGATATGAATTTCGGCACGACCGTGCTTCATGTCCGTCCCTGCTTTGAGGGGAAAACCGAGGAAACGGTAGCGGACACCGTCAAGCGCGTGGCAAATATACAATCATAAGTAAATCTATAATTCGCCGCATCCGACAAACCGATCGGAATGAAAGGAGTCAATGAAAATGAAAAATACACCGATGTCGGATACGAAGATCACCGCGCTCTATTGCCGTCTCTCCAGAGACGACGAATCGGAGGGTGAGAGCAATTCCATTACCAATCAGAAGAATATACTTGCGCGTTACGCAAAAGAAAACGGATTTCAAAACACAAGATTTTTTGTCGATGACGGATGGTCCGGCACAAATTTTGCCCGTCCCGCTTTTATGGAGTTCATGGAGCTTGCCGAGGCGGGTAAGGCCGGCACCCTGATCGTAACAGATCATTCAAGGCTCGGCAGAAATCGGTTGGTCGTCGGGCAACTGTTGGAAGAAGAATTTGACCGTATGGGCGTGCGATATATCGCCATTATGGACAACATCGATTCCGCAAAAGGGCTGAGCGACTTTCTGCCCGTGCAGGACTGGTTCAATGAAATGCACGCCAAGAACACCTCACAAAAGGTTCGGGCGGTATTCCGCAGCAAAGGCGAATCCGGCGTTCCGCTGTCGACGACTCCACCATACGGTTATCTGAAGAACCCGGAAGACAAGACAAAATGGATCGTCGATGAGGAAGCAGCAGAGGTAGTAAGAAAGGTATTCGATCTCTGTATGCAGGGCTTCGGACCGACGCAGATCGCCGACAGACTGACAACCGAAGGGATACCGACCCCCGCCGAGCATTTCAATGCCTTGGGATATCGCTTTCCGTCACAGCCGACTGTCCCGGGTAGGTGGGTGCAGACCGCCGTCGCCGATATGCTGGAGCGGCAGGAATACACGGGCGACACTGTCAATTTTCGCTCTACCACAAAGTCCTTCAAAAACAAAAAGAAGATCGACCGCCCGAAAGAGGATTGGAAAGTCTTTCCCGACACTCATCCCGCCATCATTGACCGTGCCACATTTGAGCAGGTTCAGGAGCTTCGCAAAAACAAGCGCAGACCGACCCGTGAGGGGAAGCAAAGCCTGTTTTCCGGCATGGTGTTCTGCGCCGACTGCGGTGAAAAACTCTATTTCTGTACGGCGAAAAACTTCAGACCGGAGCAGAACTGGTTCACCTGCTCGTCCGCACGAAAGACCAAGGGCAAATGTACCGCTCATTTCATCCGCGATGTCTATATACAGAAAGCGGTGCTTGAAAGCATGCGCCGCGTGTTCTGGTATGTAAGAACATTTGAAAATCGCTTTGCCAAAGAGTTGCAAAACCGCTCGCTGGAGGAACAGAAAAAAGAACAGGCACGGAAGAAGCGCGAGCTGGAAAAGGCGGAGAAACGGATCGCCGAGCTTGATTTGCTGTTTCGCAGGCTGTACGAGGACAATGTTTCCGGCAAAATATCCGACGAGCGATTCCGAACGCTCTCTGCCGGGTATGAAGCCGAACAGTCGGAAAAGAAAACCGATGTCGAAGCTATGAAAGCCGAGCTCGCGGCATCCGAGGAACAGACCGAAGGGATCGGAAAGTTCATCCGCATGGTGAAGTCGGTCACAGAGCCGACCGTGTTGACACCCGAGCTTGTCCACCGCTTTGTTTCAAGGATCGTGGTACATGAAGCGAGGAAGATCGACGGCGTGCGGCATCAGGAGATCGACATCTACTATTCTGGTGTCGGCATCATCCCCCAATTCCCGATCTTACCTGCACCATAGGCAACATTTCTTGCCGTGCGCCTTTCGGTGTTCTCAACCGCATTGCCTGCATATTCGTTTGCACTCCCGTAGCGCGTGTTCTGTAATTCTTCGCCGTACTCTTTTACCTCCCCTGCCCCATTTTTAACCTTTTGACCGAGCGTTTTCGCCCGGTCAAAGGTTTTTATGGTTCTGAGGGATTCGCGTGTCTTTATGCTCGGCATCACGATTCACCGAATTTGGTTGTCATCAAGGCATAGAGCCTTGTATCCTTCGGCACCTTGTTTACGAAAGGCACCAACGCCCCACCGATCTTGACAAGTCCGTGTCCTGCATCTACATTCGTGATATACCCCATCTGCAAATCCGAAATTCCCATCAGACTTGCCAGCTCCTCGCGGTCTGTCGCCGCCTGATTGAGCATTACCACAAGCTCGGAGTTTGCCAGCATGGTTCTTGCCGTATGGCTTTGCAGAAGATCCTCGACATTTTGCGTAATACCCGTAATAAACGCACCGTACTTACGGACACGCTTCCAAAGCGTGAACAAAAAGTTCGCCGAGTACTCATGCTTGAAAAGGAGATAGATTTCATCAATGAAGATATAGGTCTTTCTGCCCCGCGCCTTGTTTGCGGTGATTCGATTGAGGATATTATCAAGCACCACAAGCATCCCGATAGGCATCAGTGCTCTGCCGAGATCGTGAATGTCATAGCAGATCAGGCGGTTCTTGGTATCTACATTGGTTTCGTTGGCAAAGGTATCAAGACTGCCGCTTGTAAAGAGTTCCAACGACAGCGCAATATCCTTTGCTTCGGATTCCGGCTGTACTTTGAGTTCTTCATAGAAATCTTTCAGCGTCGGTGCCTTGCCGCAAAAGCCGCTTCGCATATATCCGTTCAGCAGATTTGCCGTACAGCGGTCAATAAGCGACTTTTGCTTCGGTCCGAGGTCGCATACCGCCTGCTCACACAGGGACAGCATATACTCGGATTTCAGCGTAACGGGATTTTGCCCGTCGGCATAGTCCATATTGATGTCCATTGCATTGATATGATTCTTGCTCGTTGCCGAGATTTCAATGTTCTCTCCCCCGAAAGCATCCATAATCTTGCCGTATTCGCGCTCCGGGTCGATGATAATAATATCTGTGTCCTTATCCGACAGGAACAGATTGATAATCTCCTGCTTTGCCAGAATCGACTTGCCCGAACCGGAAACACCGGTAATGAAGCTGTTGCCGTTGAGCAGTTCCGCACGGTTGACCATAATCAGGTTCTTTGAAATTGCATTATTGGCAAAATAAATGCCGCCCGTATGACAGACCTCCTGCACCCGGAACGGCATAAACACTGCCAGCGATTCCGTCGTCAGTGTTCTGCGAATATCCAGCTTCGGCGCGCCGTATGGAAGTACCGTGTTCAGCCCCTCAAGCTGCTGCCAGCGGAGGATATTCAGAGAACACAGGTGCTTCCTCGCACACTGCCGGATGGATTCGGTATCCGCGTCAAGCTGCTCCTTGGTATCTGCCGTATGCACCAGCGTAATGAGGGCTGGGATCATGCGCTGATCGCGGGCTACCAGATCATTGAGGAATTCGCGGCTCTCCTCACGCTGACGCTCCATGTCATACGGAACAGTAGCGGAAAAGTTACTTGTCCTGTGTAATGCCGTTTGACAGATTGGCATTGCCCGCGAGAATACGGTTATATTCGTTGCGGTATTTGTCAAGCGAATCCCCCTGAAGCTCCAGCATATTGTTTTCGCGGAACTTGGTCTGATTCAGTCGGCGGTTGTTGACCGTAATCTTGGTCATAGCTCCGGCGTCAAAGGTATTCAGGATTTCGGAGTAGGCAAAGAACATTCCCTCCTTATCCTCCTCGGATGCCGTTGCGTAATTGACATCGGTAAAACGGTAGGTCTTTGACCAAAGATTCCGCCCTACAAGAAAAATTCCATCCTCGCATACATCACGGATGGGAATTGCCTGTTCCACGGTGGTCGGGATAACATCCGGTTCCACCGTTTTCTGTTTATGTCCGAAAAGGCTCATTGATAATCATTCCTTTCTGAATCACGCAGAAGGTTGTGTCGATTCCGGCTCTGCCGGAATGGCGGTTTTGCAAACCGCCAAGACACCAACCTTCCTGTTTGAAAAAGCCGCAGGCTTTTTTCAAACATGTTTCCTCTCTTTTCTGCTCTTACGAGCGTATTTGTTCCCCGAAACAACAGTCTGCGCGGCATCCGTACCTCTGAACGAAACCATGCCCGCACCAACTGCTCGGCTGTCATACCGTTATATCGGATAAAACCGAGCGCCGCAAAGGGCGCGGCTCCCACCATGCAAAGCCATGAAAGCGTTTCCGTTCCCAGAAAGGAACGGCATCCGAAATAGATGCCGACTGCCGCGCCACAGGAAAGCAGGGCGAAAATGAACTGCCGCACCGATAAGCCGAAAAACATTGTTTCGGTGTATTCTTTGATTTCTTTGTTGATTTTAATTTCCATTGTTCCTCCAAAAAAGAAAGCCGCTATCTCATAGATAACGACTTTCTTTCATTCCATATTCGCTTAATTGGTTTGCTTTAGTTGTGCATCGGTGTCATGCTCAAAATGTTTCCCGCAGCAGAAAATCGTAAATTCCGAGATGCAGAATCCCGTATTCGTCTGTCCACGCAGGCATGGTTGATTTCGTAATGACGATCCGGCGCGTAAAATCATTCCGGATTTTCAGAAACGGGCGAATCTCCTGCGCTGTCTTTTCCGGCGTGTCGAGATTCAGCGCAGACTGGATATAATATTTCTCCCCTGCGGTTTCCGCATTGACGACAAAATCGATCTCGTAGGTTCTGCGCATTCTCTTTTCGCCCAATTGATCAATTGTTTCCACCACGCCGACATCCACCGAATGCCCCCGACCGGAAAGCTCGTTGAAAATCACATTTTCCATCAGATGCGTTTCTTCCAGTTGCCGGAAATTCAGTCGAGCATTCCGCAGTCCGGTATCTACACAATAGTACTTGCTTGGGTAGGAAAAGTATTTTCTTCCCTTGACATCGTAGCGGTCGGAGCGATCAAACAGATATGCCTCGGTCAGATATCCAAGGTAAGTCCCGACCGTCTCACTATCGATTTTTGTCTGTCTTACCGTCATCAGGGTGTCCGCAATTTTGCTTGCATTGGTGAGAGAACCAACCGCCGAACAAAGCTCATCTGCAATCAGCGCAAGAGTTTCCGGAAAGGCTACATTGTGCCGCTCCAGAATATCCTTCAGGTAGGTTTCACGGAACAGATCCGACAGGTATTTTTTCTTTTCCGCAGGGTCATTCTGAAAGGCGGTCATCGGAAGTCCGCCATAGGTCAGATACTCCGAAAATGCATCCGTTTTATCCCCGCCACGGAAGGAATAGAACTCCGAAAAGGATAGCGGACGGATGTGAAGCTCATCTCCTCTGCCACGGAATTCCGTAGCAATATCGCTGGACAGCATTTTGGAATTGCTTCCAGTCACATAAATGTCCGCATTTCCTTTTTGCAAGAGAGAATTGAGGACATCGTAAAAGGAGACCAGAATCTCCGGATTCTCCTGAATTTTCTTTTTGCCGACATACTGAATTTCATCAAGAAGCACATAGTACCGATTTCCGTTTGTCGGTGTGTGCGCTTCCAAATATTCTGCAAGCGCCATCGGATCCCGGTATTTTGCATTCAGGGCATTATCCAGCGCAAGGCTGACGACCTGTTCTTCGGCAACACCGCACTCCAAAAGGTACTGCCGATACAGCGTAAACAGCAGATAGGATTTGCCGCATCTTCGCACGCCCGTGATCACCTTGACCAGCCCGTTGTCACGCTTGGCAATCAACTTTTTCAGGTATGCTTCCCGTTCAATCTTCTTTTGCTCTATCACAATTGCATCTCCTTTCGGAATTTATGTGTCACATCACACTATTTCCGATTCCAATTATATCATAAATTTAGCTCGTCGTCAATAGTATATCCGAAAGTTCTGTGCTATATCACTAAAATTCCGCAATTATATCCCCAGCATCTTGCTCACAACCTGATCCGACAGCTTCACTGTCCCGACAAGCACAAGCATATTGAATACGATCTCCCCGACATAAGTCCAGACCTGCGTGATTGCCGAAGCACCGGTACTGACAGATGGCGGAGCTGACGCAAACAGCGAATAGATGACGCAGGCAAGCACGATGATCGCGCCCTCCAGACATACGCCGGCAAAGGATTTCAGAAAGCTCTTGCCGATATTTCCTGTTTCCTCCCCTGCGAACGACGACAGTGGAATCGGCGCGATTGCGGCATACATAAAGAGCTTGAACATCCGCCCGTACACCGTGAGAATCAGGATAAAGGACAGCACCCAAATCAGCAGACTGCCGATCAGCGTTACTGCCCACAGCGGGATACTCTCCCAAAAGCCGCAATCCTCTATGGTCTTTATTATCTCACCCGGCAGATAGATTCCGCTTCTGCCGCCAATGCCGGAGGAAGCCATAATTTTAGAAATGATGCCCTGTACAATCGTAAACATTGCCATCATCAGATCCAGACCCCATGTGACCGCCGCTTTCGCAAGCACAAACCGGATAAACAGCTTGAGTGCCTGTTCTGGGCGTTTGATCTCCTGCATGGAATTGTAATGCTTCATGATTCCCATCAGGAAGAACAGCACCAAAAGCGCATAACCAACTGCTTTGAGCGTCCCGTTGATGTTCACCATGACATTCCACACCGTGCCACCCTTGAACTCGATAGGCGACTGCGAAAGCAGCCGCCATATCTCGTTCAGTTTGTCGTTCCAGGTGTCGAGGGCGTTTTGGATATTCTCAACGATCCAATTGTTACTCATTCCCTCACCTCCTCATACGGGCGTCAGCCGCCCGTAATCAGATTGAGAATTTCTTTCGCAAAGGTGATGACGATGCCACCCGCAAGCGTCAGAAAACCGTTCGCTCTCTGCGACGGGTCGTGGCTCTTGAGAGATAGCCCGATCTGCACAACGGCAAATCCGAGCATAATCATACCGACTGCACGGACAAGCCCGAACATGAAGTCGGAAAGGTTGTTGACCACCGTAATCGGATCATCTTCCGCCGCAAAGCAGGTCAGTGCCATAGCACCGATAACGAAAATGACCAGCACTGCCGTCACCCACACCTTCAGAAATTTTCTTGCCTTAAGAGGCATTTTCTTTTTGTTTTTCATTCTCTTTGTTCCTTTCGTTTTGCAAAAATTCCAGATAGACCTCAAGGTCTGCATCGTCAAAGGCTTCCATGTCAGCGATATACTCATCAATTTCCGGAAAGTCCTTGACCGTCTTGCCGGGGTATGCCGAAATGTCCACCACCTCAACGCGAACTCCTTCCGGCTTTCTGACACCGTGTTCATACGCATTTGCCCGATTTCCGTCTGCGGTCAGTGCCAGATTCGGGTGTTTCAGAATGTCATACTTGAAATCCAGGACCGGGCGTTCTCCGCGGATAAACAGGATCGCGTACCGGTTATCCAACAGCCGTACCTCGTCCGGCGTCATCAGCTCACGCCCGGTGTTTTGATAGTTGGTGGAAAAGTTCCCGCGCATACCGTCGCTTTTACCGTAGGTATTCGTGTCGATGGTGGCTTTGCCGAGCAGCTCCGACACATATTTGTGCGTGCTCTGCTCGTTCCCTCCGAGATAGACAAATTCGTCACAGTTGCCGATAATGGATTCCCACTGTTTTTCAAAAAGAGCTTTGAGCTGCGCGAGGTTTTGCAGGATAATGCTGACCGATACGCCGCGGGAGCGCATGACCGAGAGAATTTTATCAAAGTCATCGGGAAGCGAAACATTGGCGAACTCGTCCATCATAAAATGCACAGGAACAGGCAGTGCGCCACCCCCGCTGTCCGCAACTTTGAACAGTTGCTGAAACAACTGCGTATACAGCATCGACACAAGGAAATTAAAGCTCGTGTCGTTGTCGGGGATCAGGGCAAACAGCGCCACCTTTTTGGTTCCCAATGTTTTGAGGTCAAGCTCATCTGCCGAGCAAAGCAGGTTCAGGCTTTCCAGATTGAATTTCTCCAATCTTGCCTGAAGCGTAATCTGAATGGATTTCAGCGTTTTTGCCGCGCCGCCGCGATAAGCCGTATAATACTTCAGCGCGATATGTCCCGGATACTCCCCCGCGAGATCGCCGAACATTTCGTCAAGTATGCTCTGCTGATTGCTGTCCTCCTCGTTGACCTCTCCCGCCGCAAGCAGTTCCAATACCTTGCCAAAGGTCTGCTGATTCGGGTATGCCTTGGCTTTCACATAAAAGATGAGTGCCATCAACAACATACTCGCCGCTGTATCCCAGAACGGGTCTTGTGATTGACTGCCCTTGGGGGTTGTTGCCTTGAACAGATTCGTGACAAGCCGCTGTACATCGTTATCGCTCTCGGCATAGAGAAGCGGATTGTAGCACATGGACTTCTCCATGTTGATGAGATCAAGCACCCTCACTTCATACCCCTTTGCTTCCAGCAGCTTTCCGGTATCACGCAGGATCTCTCCCTTTGGGTCAAGCACCACAAAGCTGGTATTGCCCTGCATGATATTCGGCTTGGCATAAAATCGCGTTTTGCCCGCGCCCGAACCGCCGACCACAAGGGTATTGAGATTTCGGCGATGCTTGTGCGCGTCATACCCGATCTCCACATTCTGCGTCAGGATTTTGTTCATCTCCCGTGGGGATTGGCTGTACTTCTTGGCAATCTTCTGTGCTTCCCCCCACTCGGCGGAACCGTGTTCCACGCGGCGGCGGTAATTAGGTCTCGTATAGTGGTAGATGAGAAGCGAAAACCCGTAAATTGCTGTAAGAATCAGCATACAGGTCGGTGTTCGCTCACACCACGACAGCCGCAGAGGATGGGAAAAGGCTTCCCCCAGCTTTGGCAGCATGGAAGGAAGCCCTCCTCCAAGGGTCGGTGCCAACAGCACCGATACCCATATCACCGCGATCAGTCCAAGTCCTACGGCGCACCACCGCAGGATTCGGTTATCTTTCATCCCTGTCTTTCCCTTTCTTCTTTTTCAGTGGTGCGTCCAGCGCCTTTTCCAACAGATTGTTGACATCCTCTGTCGGCGTTTCCCGTTTCAGACACTCATTGCGGCACTCGGCAAGGATGCCGATGAGTGTGCGCCGCTCATAATCCCCGACCTCGATCTGATAGGTGTTCTCCCTCATCTCGCATCACCCCCTTTACCCGATTTCTCTTTTGGGGACATCTCCTGCTCCTTTTCCTTGACCAATGCCTTATACATTCCGGAGCTGATATTCTTTACGCTGTCATGGATCCTCGCAAGGTTTTCACGGATACCCGCCGCGTCCATCACGCCGTATTCCTCCGGCACACGGTCAATCTCCACCGTCTTGGTGGGAACACCGTATTTCTTTGCCAGCACATACGCCGCGCACCGCGCTTCAAATTGGTGCTCCGCAGGCAGGTATCCCTCGATGTCCTTTGCCATTTCCGCGTGTGCCAAAGCAACTGCGACATCGGTAAAAATCTGTTCGTATCCCATACCGCGCTTGGCATACACGCAGTTTCCCTCTGCGTCGTAAAACGCCCCGAACTGACGGTCGCTCGGATAGTCCGGAATCATCCGTACATCCACTGCTTTGTGGGCAAAGAGTCCCTGCACCGCTTCCGCCGCGGTATAGGTCGGCTGGACATCCGGCTCCGGGTCTTTGATGTCGGAAATGTCGAACATATTCTTTCGGACAAAGTTGGTATAGGTCTTTCCGTCCTTGCCCTGCTTTCTTACCGGCTCATAGATGGCAACCGCCTTTGCCCCCTCTCTGATCCACTTCTTTTCCTTGTTCCATAGCTCCAGACTCTTCAACCTTGTCGCGTCAGGGCGTTGGGCAAAGATCAGAAGATTGTTATTCGTGGAATAGCGTTCAAAGCGGCTCTGGACTGCGAGATATGCGCGGAGATTGGTTACGCTCGACACGGCTTTCTTTGCCGCATCGTCCAGCGCCTGTTTTCTCTGTGTCTCCCGCTGTTCCGGCGTCAGCTTCGGCTTCTCTGCTGTCTGTTTTGCTTTCGTGGTTTGTTCTGAATTGCTCATTTATAACCATTCCTTTCTGAATTGTGCGGAAGGTTGCGTCGGTTCCGGCTCTGTCGGAATGGCGGTTGTTCAAACCGCCAAGGCACAACCTTCCTGTTTGAAAAAGCCCGTGGCTTTTTCAAATGTGTTACCTCTCCTTTTTATCTTTCTTCGGAAGCGGCAGGTCTTTTGCCGGCAATCCCTTTTCCGCTTTTGCCTGCGCTGTCCTCGCTTCTTTTTTGCGACGGATCACATCGGAAATATCAACCCTTCCGCATGGTGTTTTGTAGCCGTCCGCTCCGGATTCTTTCGATTTCGGCTGTGATGTCGATTCTCCCTCTTGGGGCTTTGGTTCTGTTTCTGTCAGGCTCGACATGATCAACGATTTCTTCCCGTTCGGCTCCGTTCCGCTTTTGTCCGGAGCAGGATTGCCCGTAACGGCTTTGCCCTCGTCCATGGACGAACTTTCCGGCAACGGTTCCTCTGCGCCCTGCCGAGCCATAGTGGGGTTTTCGGTTGCGGGCTTCTCACCCGTCAGAATCGCGAGGTCGTCAAGATTCTGTTCCTTGGTCGGTGCCGTTCTCTCCGGTGTCTCCTTTTCTTCATCGTCCCCGACCTGTGCGGTCACGGTCGGCTCTGTCTGCTCCGGTTCGGACGCATCTTTCTCCTTTTCAGACTCCCCCACGCTCTCTTTGGGTTCTTCCTCTTTGGCAGGTGCGGTCGGTGTCGCTTCTCCCTTTTCCGCTTTCTCTTTCTGCATGGAGGTTCGGACCTCTGCCGTATCGACGCCGGAAAACTTGAACCGCTCGATCACTCTCGCCAGCTTGGAATCGTCGTCCGCGCGGACCAGCACATCAAACACGCCGTCCTTATCTTCTTTCTCTTTGAGCACGGTATAGAGGATACCGTATTCCCTTGCCACCTCCTTGAACTTTTCAAGATTGTCCCGCTTGAAGGTATACACCTTCAAAGGCTTGCCGGAACGAAGCATATTGGTCAGTCGTTCCTTGCCCCTTGTCTTGTTCTGCTCCTTGTAAATGGAATACAAGAGAACAGCCGCATTTTTTGCTCCGCTGCCTGTGAGCTTGATGAGAATCTCCGCGCCTTCCAGCGACATCCTCATAACCTGCTCGGCAGCTTCTCCGGATGTGTTCATCTTTCTGTTTTCTCCTTTTTCTTTTCCTGATTGTTTTTGCTTTCTTCTCTCTCCTGCCCGCGCTCGATCTCGTTGACCACCATCTCGATCACACCGCACCGCTCGGCAATGTCCTCGCACAGCTTCATCTGCCGGCGCAGTCCCGCCATCTGTGCGGTCAGGTTATAAATAATTTCCTTGGTAGGCTGCATAGCGGTGCTGTCGTGCATACGACGCAGGCGGTTGCACTGTTTCGCGCGCTCATACGCAAGAGCTTTGAAACGGGTTCCGATATTCTCCGTGAAGTGCCGCAAGTCCTCTGCCGTCACGATGTCATTGGCGGCAAGAAGTTTGGCTGCCTCGCTGTACCGTTTTACTTTTCGTGCGTCCTCCCGCATTGCCGCATACGCCGTCCGGTCAAACGGGCGCACCTCATGCGGGAAGTGCTTTAGGAGATACGCATAGTGGCGGTAAAGCCCTACGATACCCGTTGCGCGCTCCCGCTTTTGGTAAACAAATGCCACGCGAACCGGGCGCGGTCTGTTTTCGTAATTACAGCGGCATCGCTCCCGTATCTCATCCTCGGAATATCCGTCACCGAGCCGATCAAGGCGAAAGAATTTCTTTCCCTCGTCCGGTCGGATGCGAAGAAAGCTCCCGCGGTATTCCAGAATATATCCCCGGTTCTGAATCTCGATTTGAAACTGCCGGAAACTCGTCGCATATTCAAGCACAGCGTCGATGTCCGTCCGTACCGCGTCACGCCGGGAAGTGCCGTCCTTGTCGCCGAGCCATGCTTTATATTGTTTGGAACCGCGTCCGGGATGTTCGATCACCGACAGTCCGTAATCCTCGCAAAGATCGTCAGAAACCTCGCGCATTTTGTAGTAGGTTGCTTTCTGGTCGTAATACCGTTTGCCGTCCGTAAACGACACGCTGTTGAGACAGAAGTGATTGTGGATCTTGCCGGTATTCGTATGCGTGGAAACGACAACCTGAAAACGGTCGCCCCACAGTTGCTTTGCCAGCTTGACACCGATCTCATGTGCGATGTCGGGCGTGACCTCGCCTGCTTCAAAGGATTGATACCCGTGAAAGCAGACTATACCGCCCGGCTTCTTCCATGTCTCCTTGGTGGCGCGGAACTGCTCGGCGGCGGAGGCGGGACTATCTGAGCAGTTGATGCCGGTAACATAAAACTGCTTCTCTGTTTTCATAGCGTCGGCATCATACTCCAATACCCTCTCCACCGTGTGATATTTCGCCGCCTCCGCATACTGTCCGTTCCATGTCTTTGCCGGATTCGCAACATAGCGAAGGACCTTTCCCACACTGCCCTTGACACTCCAGATCGCCGTGACCGCCATCAGCTCTCCTGTGCAAAGGCGCGTGTAAATTCCCGTTCCATCCGCTGTAAGGAAGCGACCGCTTCACGGAGCATCGGTTCATCCACAAAACCGTGGCTGTGCTGCTTGGCGGCAATCTGATTGATGTTATTCCCGATGCGGTTGAGTTCACGGACGATAGCTCCGTACTCGGCAACGGGAGCTGCCTTGATTGTCAACCCGTTGATGAGGTCGCGGAGTACCTGTTCACGGCTGAGAGAAGTGTACGCGACCATGATATTGAGCCGTTGGTATTCCTGCTCGTTCAGATAGACATGAACACGATACGGGCGTTTTCGGTTCAAAGCATATTGCTCGTATGCCATAGCATCATAGAAGCGGCGGGGGTATTAGGGGGCGCAGCCCCCTCACAAGCGAATTTGGTGTGAGCACCATCGGGTGAGCACCATAATTCAGTGCTTGCTAAGACTTAGCGACGCGCCTGTACCCTCCGCCGCCCCGTTCCTCCTTTCAGCGTTCCTCTCGGTAATTTTTCTTCCTGACCGGTTCTTCCTCGGTCGCTTCAAACTCGACTCCGACAAAGTTATCTGCGTCAAGAATATAGTCGGAATTATGCCAATTGTCCGACGCGATCTGCTCCGCTTCATCGAGGGAATGGGCTTCCACATCCACGGTCATCACGAGCGTTTCGGTGATACGCACCTTATAGTTTTTCTTCATGCTCACACCTCAAACTGACTTTCATTCTCGCGTATCAGCTCACGCACACGGGCAAGAATGTCGTCCGCCTCGCAATACTTTCGGAAGCAATCCAAGTCGTTCCCGATAAAGTAACGATAGGTCATACGCTCACCCTCGCAGTTCCCGTAAGTGATGCTTCTTGTAACAGCAAAGGTCATATTCCTGAGCAGCCACAGCTCGTTTCTGTCGTAAACGAAGCCGAAGTTTTCCGTAGCATCGTTGGTTCTCTCGGCAATCAGCTTACCGCCGCACGGGAACAGACTGTTGTGACGGACACCGTAGTCCGCATCTTCCATCACGACCTCACAGGCGGTGACGGGCGTGTACTTCCAGCACAGGATCGGGTTGAACTTCTTATTCCCCGCCATGCTATCCACCACCGACTGCACATGACTTTTGTCCTTGTCAAAGTAGCAGGTCTTGGCACACAGACGGTAGAGATTTCTGAAAAACTTCCGCTTCATACGCTCATCGCGGTTCGGTCTTTTCTTTTCGTAATTCATTCTTTTGTGTCCTTTCGGTTTTCAGATTTTCAAGATGGATGAGGTGCATCAGGTAATCGTTGTAGTCCTTTCCGTACTTCGGCGGAAGGTATCTGACATCATATCTGTCTCCAAGGACTGTAATAAAACCGGCTGCACCTCGTCTGCCGGCGTAATCACTGTCAAGGTGAAGATAGATGGCTTTCGTGTCGGGATACTCACGCAGAAATCGCTCCAGCGAGGCGGGAATCCGGAACTCCTTCTCGTTCTTTCCGGGTAGGTACACACCCGAAAGTGAGAGCATATGAAAGCGCCGAAAGTCCAATCCCCGGCGCTTCATAATCGTTGCAAAAGACATCAGGTCAATGGCACTTTCAAACACACTGACAGAGGCACACGGTGCCCGTGCTTCGGAAAAGAAACAATAGCTCCGGTCACTTCCGTAAGTGTCTTTCTTGGTGGGCGTTCCGTCTGTTGCGCGTTCCGAGCATTGGCGTACATTTCCGTTTTTGTCCTTTCCAAAGAAAAGAGCCGCTCCGGTTTTCACCGATTCGGCTATCTGCTTTTGCTCTATGAAGTTGTCTATGATCTCTCCGTCAATGCCTCTTTCCTGTAAGTACTCCTTTACGGTTTTACAGTCAAAGGTGTATCGCGGGAGAGCCGGCTGTGTGGGCTTCTCATATTTGGACGGAGGCGTTATTCGGACGGCTGGCGCTTGATTCATAACGGCTTGCACAGCCGAAACAAAATCCATCCCAAGTCCTTTTACGAGATAATCCAGCGCCGACGCGCCGCCGATTCCACGGCTCCACCAATACCATTTGCCGTGCGAAATTTTGAGACTGTCATGCTCCCTTGTGCAGTATTCCTCCGCACCGCAGCGAACAAGTTCGTTTGGCGCAGTTGCCTGAAGGTAGGAAAGAAGATCGACCTTGCGTGCCTGTTCCACCACATCGGGCGTTACATAACGCGGCATCTTATCTCCCGCCCTGTCTCAGCTTTTCTTTGAAAGCAGTCCGAAGTTTTTCGTTTGCCGTACAGGAAATTATGTCACGGATCGTGTCCATATACGCCATTTCCGTATGCTCCCAACGGTCAAAAATGGCTTCCAACGCGTTATCGCATCGGAGCAACGCCTGTGCCTGTTTTCCGCTCAGATCGTACTCCTCAAGTGCCAGAACAATGTCCTGTTTCGTTGCATAAGCGTATGCGTGTTCCAGAATTTCTTCAGGAGGCATGGCAAGCAGTTCGTTCTCATACGCTTCCATTTCCGCCGAGACTTTTTCGTAAAGTTTTCGGTTCAAGGCTTCTTCGTTATCTGTCACCGACATCCCTCACTTTCTCTTTTCGTACTTCTTCTGCTGTGGAATCTGTGATTTCAAAATCCCCCCAACAGACATTTCCTTCCGCGATTTTTTCTTCCGCCTTAGCTTCGGCTTCTTCTTTCGATCCGGCTTCCACCTCGTAGTATCCGTATTCCAGCACACTGATACGGACGCCGTATTTCTTTTTTGTGTTACTCATGTTTTCTCCTTTGTGAAATAGAAAAAGCCACTTAATTTCGCTCAGAAAATTAAGTGGCTGTGCCATAAATATTCAGTTAGACAAACAGGAACTTTCAAATTAGTCTTTGCAAACAACCTTTGAACCTTCACCATCAATTACAATTCCCTGACGGTTGTTAATTGGGGATAGATTCAAATCCGAAAATTCAGTCATTATTTTCTCGGTAACTTTCTTAAATGGTGCTGTAAGATAATGCGGAAGAACATAGAAATCAATCAAATCAAGCCCTGCATCATCTTCTTGTGAGTAGTCCTCCGGCTTTTCATCCATTTGTTCAATATATTGGATAGTTGGAGCGCATATAATCGCACCTGCCGATTCACCGATCATCAGTTTTCCCTTTGCCAATTCCTTCTTCAATAGCTCATCCGTTCCCGTTTTACGGAGCTGGTCCATAAGGAAGAAAGAATTTCCACCAGTAAAATATATCACATCCGCATCTTCAAAAACAGACTGTATCGTTAAATAAGCCTCCGTTGAAATATCAATTTCAGTTACGGCTGCTCCCAGTTTATTGAATAGCTTTCGAGCCGAGCCGACATAACCGGTATAGCCTTCACGCAGCGAAGCTGTGGGAATAAATGCGACTTTCTTGTTATCAATTTCTTCTTTTATCAAACTTCCTACACTTGAAAAGTGCGAACATAAAAACAGTTTCATCCATATCCTCCTTAATAAATTCCGATTTGTCGATATCCCGTTACCATTTACTTCTTGTAGCAGATGATGAATACTTCTGCATCCCCATCTTCTCTGTCAAGTCTCCGAGGCTCTTATCAAACTGTGCTTTTGAGATTGCTCCCCGTTCAAGAAAGGCTTCCAACATTGCCTTCTGTTTGAGATAGAGTTGTACCCTTTTTTCTTCGGGAGATAAGCTCTCCCATTCGTTCTGTTCCATCATCTATGCCTCGTTTGCCCTGATATTCTCTGACAATAGTATATCACAGAATATGGATTTTTTCAATCCCTTTGTTCGGGACAAAACACGCTTTCGACTTTCACACTCTCCACTTCCGCCTCGTGGAAAAGGACGCGACCGTCAAGTGCCGCGTCCTCTGCCATTGCTTTTGCTTCGGCTTCACAGTCCGCTTCAATTTCCACATAACCTGTTTCCACGATGCGGACTGCAATTCCGTATTTCATCGGCATTCCTCCTCTCTGTCGTCGTCCTGTTCCCTTTCCTGTCGGTCATTTTCCGGGCGGTTTTCTTTCGATTCGGAAGCGGTTTCATCGCCGTCCCTTTCACCGTCAACCAATTCGTTTTCCGGCTTGTCCATGTTGAGTTCTGCGTTGAGTTCGTCAAGGCGTTTCAACTTTTCCGCGAGTTCTTCCTCACGCGGAAACGGCGTTGCCACCTCCCGCTTGGCATTTTCAATCTGCTGTTTCAGCTCCGCAAGCCGCTCCTTACAGTGGCACTGCTTTGTAAACAATGAGTCGATTGCATTATCCAAACGGGTAATAATACCGTTAGCGTCCTGTCCGAGCGTGACTCGATGTCCCAATTTTCCTCGGAGCATCATGAAAAACTCCCGCCCGAATATGTCGAACCCGATTTCGGTCTTGAAACCTCTGTATTCGCCAAGCGGTCGGAGATCAGGATTGGTCATCTTCTTGCAGAATGCAAGAATTGCCGTGCCAGCTTCGGCTTTGACGGTGATTTCTTTTCCTTGCACGATCATGGGGGAAAAGCCCTTTTCGTCCTTATGCGTGTTTTCTTTGGCAATTTCCATATCCGCCCCGTATCCCGCAATGCGTTCTTCCTCTTCGGAAACTTCTTTCGGGAAATCCTTGAACAGCTGATCCTCCAGCATATACCTCTCGGACAGGTGTGCAGACTTTTGCAGTTTCAGTTTTGCCACATCCGCGTCAAGCTGCATCTTCTCCATAATCTTCGGATTTCCGCTTGCCAACGCCTTAATCTCGGCATAAGACAGCGCCGTATCGTCCACATCTTCGGCGCAGCGCACGGGAGACTTCGATGTCATAATCTGGCTGATAAATTTCTGCTTACTTTCCAAAAGCTGATACATATATGCGTCAAAGGTTCCCTCGGTCACATAGCGGTATATCTCCACCTCCGGATTGCTGTTGCCCTGACGGACAATTCGACCAAGCCGCTGTTCCAAATCGGACGGTCGCCACGGTACATCCAGATCGTGAAGCGCAATCAGACGCTCCTGCACATTCGTGCCGGCTCCCATTTTGAAAGTTGAACCCATCAATACTCTGACCTGTCCGCTTCGCACCTTGGAGAACAGGTCTTTTTTCTTTGCATCGGTGTCTGCATCATGGATAAAGGCAATCTCGGATTCGGGTATCCCCTCCTCTATGAGTTTTTTTCTGATGTCATCGTACACATTGAACTTACCGTCATGATGCGGCGTGGAAAGGTCGCAGAATACAAGCTGCGCCGACTTCTGTTCCACCGTTCGCTTCCAAATATCCACGACATTGCGAACACAATGGTTGACCTTGCTTTCCTCAAAGTCCGGCAGGTCGGGATTCAGCAGCCTCTGATCCAATGCGGCTTTTCGCCCGTCGTTCGTTATCAAAAGCATATCTTTTTAGGGTGATTATTCTTTAATTTCATACAGCTCTACCCCTCCGTCGGGCATGGCAGCTTCCCCTAAAAGCCATGTCGGAAAGTCGCCCTTGGGAACCACATAGACCTCCGTCCGCTCCTGTTCTGCCGCTGCGCTGCAATAGTAATGCGCACATACGGCGGGACCGTCGTCCGGCATGACATACATCGCCACGATATCGGAAACCATATTGATTTCAATGTTATCGTGATCCCGCATTTGTCGTTCCGGCCGTCTTCGGTCGTAAACATGACGATAAATCAGCACAGCCTCCCGATATCGCACGGGAGACTTTTCAACAAAAAAATCCCGCATAGCGGGATAAAGAAAAGAACGGATATAATCGGTGGAGCCCTTACTCTTTTTCGGAAGAAGCATCGGAATCCGTACCGAAAACCACCCTTCCTTTGTATATCCGATCTCCACCGGAATCTCCTGCTTCAGAATGGCTTCCACCTGTGCCTCAGCATCAGGATGACCGATATATGACGGAAGAGTACGTGCCGCCAGCGTAAGCTGTTCCGCACACTCCTCTATCAGAAGGGCTTGCCGAAAGTAACTTTCTCTGTCCTCTTCATCGAGGTAATACTCCATTGCGGCAACACGGGCACGAAGCGTCTTTTCTTTATTCCGCAATCGTTCGAACTGACTTTTGAATGTATTACGGGATTCCATTTATTTTCTCCTCCGAATAAAAAGTAACCTCCGGCTCTTCCTCACCGTGAAAATCCACCGTGGCGAAAAGGCAGGGGGCATGTGGCAGCTTCAATCCCTCTGCCATTGAAATATGCGGTAATACGATAATATATTTAAGGTCTTCATCCGGTTGCAGAAGTCTGAGTAGGCTTCCCTCGCCCTCATAAAGCACCACGATTTCATAACCCATGTTTTCCTTGAGAAAAAACAGCTGCGAAGGATAACTTGCCGGATAGTGCGCCATTGGGTCTACCTGATCGATAAATTTCAGCAATGCCTCGTGGGGCAACAAAGTTTACAATCGGTATTTCAGGCACAGAATCGATTCCGATGGTTAAATGCTTTTGCACCATAGTGTCCACCACAACACGGTTGACACGGGATGGGAAAGGTTCGGAAACGCAGGAGCGCCGGTTGAAAAACTGATATAAAATTTCTGCCGTCGCTTCGTCCGGATCGCTCGGCTGGACGATGGCATTGCCGCACTGAGCAAAGTAAGCTCTCGCATTCTGTTCAGCGGTCTGCAGCATTCCGTATATCTTACTGAGATCATCGGTGTTTCTGTGAACCGACTCATACTCAAATATGAGAAAGAACCGCCTTGTCAGCGCTTCCCGATTTCCGATATCGCTGATCAGTCGGATATAGTCCTCCCCGACCTCCCGGCATTTCTCGCTTTTTTCTTTTTCGAGATCCTTTCGTATCATAGCGATGTGGTGGTCTGAGTCTGCTTTGCGGGTCAGGCTTTTGAACTGAAGCCGGATCGGAGAAATTTTCAGCCACCCGGCAAAGGTACTGATAATGCTGTTCTGCTCTTCCGCCGACCGGAGCATAAAGTTGATCGGTTCAATCTCCAGAATACGGATAAACCGATAATCCGTCGTTTCAATAACGCCGCCCCGAATATCCTTGACAGGAATAAAGGCTTGCACTGAAGCAAGCAGTTCCTTTTTTCTGTCTTTATTCTTCTCCCTCATATTCCGCCTCCTCTCTTACATAATGCAGTTTCCTCTTGTTTTTGATAAAGCGGAAGATATGCCCGAGATATTGTGTCAGTGACTGTCCGTCAATTCCCATCATGGCAATCAGCGCCGTCGGCAAAATGGTCAGAACCATGACCACCACACGAACGGTTGTCGGCATAGGAATCAGCTTGATCTCCGCAAATCCTAAAATAACCGTCAAGATCAAAGCTTCAACGGCATTACGTACCGCCAGCATTCCGCCGAACAAGCGACCTGAATCGGTGTAGTTTGCCGGTATGGCATACAGTTTATTGGTTTCTTTCTCGTCCACTTTTATAACCTCCGAAGTTTAATGTATTTTCAAGCGACATGGTATAGAATTCAATGATCTCTCCATAGGTCATGCCGGTATCGCCATAGGCGGCGTCGGGATCAATCAGCAACGCATCGTAAATTGCACTGATCTGAAAAGACTCAATGGTGGAAGCAAGGTAGTATACCGTTCTTTCCACCTGATTTTCTCCCTCAGTCACGGTGATCTGCCTCGCTCTCACCTCGTATTGTATCGGAAACATACAGTCAGTTGCCTGACTTAAGCGATAAATAAGATTTTCACGGCTGATCTCATTTCGATCCGCCGCCACCGAATAGGCGGCAAGAATGCAGCAAATATCATGATTTCTTGTTTCCGCTGACAGGTCGGTCACATTCGCAAGGGAAAGCTCACGGTCATACCCGCCGTCCGCTATCATCCTCTTGATTTCAGCGTCTGCCATCCGATGCCCCTGATCAACGGATGCTGTAACAATTGCGGCAAGGTCCGCATAGGAGGCCTCCACAACCGACGACTGTTGCTCATCCGGATTGAAAACATTCTTTATATTCTGAATCAGGATATCCGGAAGAGCGACAACCGTTATGACAATAAATAAGACCGCAAGGCATATACAGACAAGGATTTTGAAAAGCGTATGCCTCATAGACCAGGCAGCGGAAATAATCGCTCCCCACGGGCCTCCTACGGCGGTTCCTGCCGCAATTTCAGATGCAGCTTTTCCTACCTTCGCTCCTGCCTTGACCGTATGGGCAGCGGCGTTTGCAGCTGCCTCTGCTCCCTTTTGAGCGGACTCCTTTGCGGCATTTTGACCGGCTTGCCTGATAGCTTTTCCGGCGTTTCTCGCCGCACTTCCGTAACTGTCGGAGCCTTCTCCTATCTGTTGCTTATCCGGTTCTGCCATTATGACCTCCTGCGGTTCGGGGGCTTGATATCCCATGTGGGACTCTCCGTCGGCTCGCCCAAACGTTGCGGCGTATTCCGATAACGCACGGTTTCCACCGATACGCTTCTCACGCTGTCACCGTCGTAAACCGGCATCCCGTCCTCATATACAGGTCTGCGCTCCACCGCAGCCTCACCGTGTATCGCATACCATTTGCCGCCTGTACCGTCCTCATACACATGGTAACAGTCCCTCGGTGCCGAATATCTGGTCGAATCATAGAACCTCGTACCGGAGCCGTCATCATGTCTGACTTCGAAATAGCCATCGGAGGATCCTGAGCCGTCCACGGTTGTAATCGGTCTTTCATACCCCGGCATGAACTCACGGAATTGTGCCTGATTGTAGCCATACGCATCCTCGCCCGACTCAAATACCGGCATTTCAGCATGCTGCTTCATAGCGTACCACGCTACGCCTTCCGAACTCTCAATCACATCGTGAGGAGCTTCCGGCTCGGTATAATACGCACTGTTGTACCACATCGATGTACCGCCCTCCGGAGTCGTTGCTTCCATCTCTCCGGCTCCGACTGTGCGAAGTACCGTACCCTCCGGTGCGTTCGGGAATATCTCCGATACCTGCGCCGCTTCTCCCGGAGTACCGCCAAAGGTAGGCGCATCATAAAACGCACCTGCTCCTGAGCCGCTTGCCATCTGATACCACTGACTGCCATCCGATGCGGTCACGACTGCGTGCGGACAATCGGGCTTTTCATATTGCGCCGAACTGTACATCTCAACCGTCGTTTGTCCTCCGTCGCTTCCTATTACCGACGTGCTGATACGCCCGCCTGTAATCTGTGTGCCGGAAAGATGATGTCCCTTCATACCGGGAATGTAGTTTCCGAGGCTTCGGTCGGCAATATCTCCGCCGATGCTGCCCGAAATATTGGAAGGTCTCCCTGCCACGGAAGAAATGGACTCGCCCGTAAGTGTTGCTCCGTTTCTTGCCGCCATACCGCCAAACATACGTCCGACAAAGCCGATGGAGCCACCGGCACCCATACGGACGCCGCCCTGAACAACAGAATCACGAACAAAGGAATTCCCTTTGAATTTGCTGGCAAAGCCTGCCGCAAATCCGGGTGTTCCTCCTGCTGTCGATGCTGCGCCGGCTGTACCCCGAAAGACGCTGTCGGCATTACGGAATCCGCCACCCATGCCTGTAATAACTCTTGCTGCCATGAGAAGCTCCATACCCATACCTGAACCTGTCTGCGCCACATTAAGGCCGATAGAACCGAGATAGGAATCAAACTTTTGCGCCGTTTTCAGAAACGCCAGCGCACAGAACAGCCAAAGGAAAATGCTTCCCTGTCCATTCGAAAGCGCTCCACCGTTGCCGACGTAATATCCGACAGAAGAATTGAAACCCCTCAAAAACCAGACGTTCATAACAAGGAGCAGCAGTTGTGAGCCAATCATACGGCACCAGGACTTGAACACCTGCAATGTGGATTTGGAAGCGCCCATGGAGTACGCCAGCGGTGAGGTATAACACAACACCCCGACGACGACATAGCGTTCCACCACCTCAAGCAAAAGCCTGAAGTAATTCCAACCAAGCAGCACCAGCAAAATCGTGATAAGCAGGACGCCCACCACCGATACCGTTGATACAACGTTCCCCAAACCGCTTTTCAGAACATTTTCCACACCGGCAAAGGTAAAATCCTCCCCGTACAGCGGCAGATCCATCAGGGCTGTATACGGAGTCCGTGCGATTTTCAGTACATATAAGAAAATGGGCTTTGCAAAACCGATCAGAATTCCAAACAGGCTGCTTCTGATGAGCAAAGTCCACGGATTTTCCGCCTCTGCAATCGGTCCTGCGAAAGAGCGGAACAATTGCCAGACGGTGATAATAAATAAAAGTGTCCATGCGGTATATTGCATTACCGTAAAAGCCTTGCCGACAAACGGAAAGTATTCCTCCATCGCCAGCATATCTGTCCCGAGCGCACTGAGAAACAGCCCGGAGACCGCATCCATCAGTTGGGTAACAATACTGCTGACCCAGCCTACAATGCCCTCAAATATCCAATCAAGCAATCTTCATTCCCCCTTTTCTGCCGGACATCTCAGTTTATCCTTTGTAGTTTCCGCCGGAAATAAGCGGCTGCAAATAGGCAACGATAAAGCCAAGCGAATTCAAAACGATCCATGTGATCACAATTCGCTTCAACCATGCAGTTGCCTCATCCACAGCCCGCTGGTTTCTAGAAACCATGCGGACGATCAGGGCGATTGCCGCCATTGTGACAGCAACAATTGTGCTGATCGCAATGAGCTGACCGTAAAAGTCCTTCATAATGGTGCTGAACCGATCCCAGATCGTCTCCGCCATCACCGGCTGAATCGAAATGAGGACTGCCGACACGGCGCCGACCAGCGACCAATAAAGCTTCTTACCCTTCCCACGCTGTTTCACCTGATTTGGCATAATTGCTTCCTCCTTCTCTGCTAAAGTGCATGAAAAAAGCCGTGCACAAGGGATTTTATATCCCCCAGCACGGCCTTTTCTGTCCTGCCTACATTTTTGGACGATACCATTATAGCACATTTACATTTTCCTGTCATCGGCTTTTATGCGCCAACTTTTCGCCATTTTTGTGCCGCCGCATTTTCTGTAGAATTACAAGAAAATTTTCGTAGAGGGCCAGGACCAGAGCACCCCTGGTCTGTCGCAACGATGCCTGCGAATGATTACCCCATCTGATCCAGCACCGAAATCAATTCCAGCCAAAAATCCACTTCCTTTGCCGGCGACGACCAAAGGCGCAGCGACAAAATGTTGATGGCCTGCTCCCGGCAGCAGAAGTCCCGGCTTCCGCCCATGCACCTTGTGTCGTTTTTTTATGTGTATCCATAAGTATGTCTCTCCTGTTCTTTGTGTCGATGTGCCCCGGTCGGGCCTCTGATGGTATTTGTAAATACGCCGGATTCAGATACTTCTATCTTCCTGCAGTCATATCTACAATTCTTACAATTCCGACAGTGAGAAAGATACGCGCGTATTATGGGGGCAAAAGATGCAACGCGATTTTTATCGTAAGCCACCGTAGCCGTGCTTCTCATTTTCTCTGTCACACGCATACTGTACCAAGCCACAAGCTGATTCAGATTCGCCCGTGTGCTTCCTTTTTCGGTTGTGCGCTGCGAGAAGCTGCGAAGCTCGGTAAATACCCACTCCACCTCTTTCTGTGTCGGGAACAACCCCACTGCCCCTGTCGGGTACAGTTTATTAAAAAGAACACAGCCATAGTTTCCGGGCAGACGGTAAAGAGAAAAAACATCCCCATGCTTCTTGATAAATCTCCATACCTTCGTTTTTTCCCAGCTCCAGCGTTGTCCCAGGGTTTCCAAAGTTAAAACTGCACCGTATTTCCCGTATTGAACGGTCGGTGCAAGAAAAGAAAACGCATTTTTCGGATCATTTGATACCGTATGGCACCACAAATCCAGCCATGCGTCCGCTTCCTCAAACAGATAACAGCTCTTAGTCAATCGATCGGTAATATTACGCGGCAAACAGATAAAGCCGTATTGATCTATTGCATATGCCGTCACTCCTAAACACGCTTCTCCGGAGCAGTTTTCTATCCAGTCACACAAAAAATATTCTAACTTTTTTGTTTTGGCATCTATTGTATAGGTAATAAACCCGAGATCCATCAGCTTATTCATTACATCAATGACGGACTGACGACTCTTAAGCCCGAGGATTCGCTTGAGTCCTACCATACCGCCTGACCACATTCCGGGAGCAACCCGATTATAATGTCCGCAATACAGTGCCCGACCTTTACGGAAAGCGGCATGAGACGCCAATTTCGCCCAGTACCCCATCAAGCCTTTTTCCTCCGGCAAATGGGAGCGGAGCAGCTTTACCCACTTATATGTCATCAAGCACTGCATCTTTTTTGTTCCTTTCTGATTTTTCGGAAATAAAAAAGGAACATAATCACACATTTGATCATGTTCCTTTTAAGGTTTATACTATTTATTTGCTCTGTTGCCGACGCCGCTTCTTGTAATACTCATCAAGTGCGGCAAAAATCACTGCCTCGATCTCAGACGGAGATGTCCCGCTACGAAAATACTTTTCGAATTTTGAAGTAGGAATTTTTATTCTCTCCACCTGGTTCGGTTTCTGTGCCGACAGTATGGTGTGAATCGTAGTCAAATCCAATTTTCCTTCTTTACTCAATTTACGCATTTGTATCGCTTGCGCAAGAGAAGGAGTAACCTCCTCGGTATCTATGGTATATGAAAGATCCTTTTGCTCATCTTCTGTCATATACGATAACTCCACCGCAGGGCGAAGCGCAATCTTTCCGACATCTACATCCTCTAAAAGCTCCGGAATCAGGTAAGTGAGACGAATATACCGTCTGACCTGCTCACGGCTGTCTCCGTTGTCTTTCCCTACAAAATCTCCGGTTCTGAACTTCGCCACCACTGGTGTCGAAGTTATGTCGCTCCTTTTTCCCTGGCGTTTTAAAGCATCCAGCTTCAGTTTATAAGCAAAGGCCTTTTCGGAAGGAAGAATGTGTTCACGCTGCAGATTAGAGTCCACCATCAGGATCACCGCCTCATCCTCCGAGAGTTCACGGACAATAATCGGCAACGTATCAATTCCCAACAACTCACAAGCACGCTTGCGGCGATGACCGGATATCAGCTCATAGCGTTCTTCGCCCTTTCTTCGGGCAATGCAAGGAGTGATAACCCCAAGCTGCGAGATGCTTTCCATCAGAGATCGCAATTCATCATCCTCTTTTACCTGAAAAGGATGTACATTTGCACTGTCAATCAAGGTAATAGGAATAGTACGGATTTTCTCACGTTTAAGATTGCCCGGGTCTGTCGATAGCAGATTTGTTGAATTTCTTGTGTTTCCCATGTCAATACCCTCCGTAAATCGGTTTTTACAGACGCAAAAAAGCGCCGTGAAAACACCTTGCAGGGCAGTTTCCGGCGCACGAATGTAAACCTAATAGGCGGTATGGCATTCCTCGTTTTCTCGGCTGTTTTTCCGATTAACAATCACCCGCCTGCTGTATTCCGGCATGTGATTGTAAAACATAAAGAATTGGCTGTCAGATCACTATTTTTTCGTTTTTACAGAAGAAAACACCCCGAAAACATCGATTTTCGGGGTGTTTTTGGCTCCCCCTGTTGGGCTCGAACCAACGACATCGTGATTAACAGTCACGCGCTCTACCGACTGAGCTAAGGAGGAATGTGGCGGAACTGCACAAAAATCAGTTCCGAATTTGTGGGTTTTCCCCACTAACTCGTGGGTACAAAGCGATATATTCGCTCTACCGACTGAGCTAAGGAGGAATATGAACAATTTGACCAAAGTCAAAGCGCTGTTTTGTATATTCTTATGCAAAGTCGTTTGGTGTAAACATCTCTGTCCGCACTACCGACTGAGCTAAGGAGGAATATGGTGAAACTGCATAAAAATCAGTTTCAAATTTGTAGGTTTTCTCGATTAACTCTTGGGTATAAAGCGATATGTTCGCACTACCGACTGAGCCAAGGAGAAATATGTGGAACTTGTACAATTTCAAGCTCCGTTTTTTGTCGGCTTTTATTGGGATTGCTCCCGTGTAATTCGTTCCACCAGCTCTACCGACTGAGCTAAGGAGGAATAGAAGGAAAGCCGACTCGGGAAACGAATCGGCTTTGATGTGTTGGCGATGCGCTATCTTCCCGACCCGTCTCCAGGTAAGTATTGTCGCCTCAGCAGAGCTTAACTTCTGTGTTCGGAATGGGAACAGGTGGACCCTCTGCGAAATATCACCAACTGCGTGTCAGCATTGCGCTATCTTCCCGACCCGTCTCCAGGTAAGTATTGTCGCCTCAGCAGAGCTTAACTTCTGTGTTCGGAATGGGAACAGGTGGACCCTCTGCGAAATAACACTGACTCCCTGCTTCCGCCTCTCGGCGCCGCGCAGCTACGGTGGTGCACCTTCGGGGACTCGAACCCCGGACCCACTGATTAAGAGTCAGTTGCTCTACCAGCTGAGCTAAAGGTGCATACCCTTCTTGTGCTTCATCTCCAACCGAAAAGAAGGAAGAGAAGAGGAGAAAAAGAAACTCAAACGAATGAAGAACCGCTGCACCGAAGAGGTGCAAGAGGTTCAAGCCCTCGGTCAATTAGTATCGGTTAGCTGAACACGTTACCGTGCTTACACACCCGACCTATCAACTTGTAGTCTGCAAGTGACCTTACTCATTTGAAATGATGGGATATCTCATCTTGAAGCATGCTTCACGCTTAGATGCCTTCAGCGTTTATCAAAACCGCACGCCGCTACCCAGCTATGCCCTTGGCAGGACAACTGGTGCACAGGAGGTGCGTCCGACCCGGTCCTCTCGTACTAAGGTCAGCCCTTCTCAAATATCCAACGCCCACGACAGATAGGGACCGAACTGTCTCACGACGTTCTGAACCCAGCTCGCGTACCACTTTAATCGGCGGACAGCCGAACCCTTGGAACCTTCTCCAGCTCCAGGATGTGATGAGCCGACATCGAGGTGCCAAACCTCCCCGTCGATGTGAACTCTTGGGGGAGATCAGCCTGTTATCCCCAGGGTAGCTTTTATCCGTTAAGCGATGGCATTTCCACTCACTACCACCTGATCACTAACTCCAACTTTCGTTACTGCTCGACTTGTAGGTCTCACAGTTAGGCTGGCTTATACGTTTATACTCATTGCGCGATTTCCGTCCGCGCTGAGCCAACCTTTGAACGCCTCCGTTACTCTTTTGGAGGCGACCGCCCCAGTCAAACTGCCCATCTGACATTGTCCCCCTCCCGGATCACGGGAGCAGGTTAGAAACTTGGTTCATCAAGAGTGGTATCCCAACGGCGACTCCGCCCAAGCCAAAGCCCGGGTTTCTCTGTCTCCCACCTATCCTGTGCATAATGAACCAAATTTCAGTATCAGACTACAGTAAAGCTCCATGGGGTCTTTCCGTCTAGTCGCAGGAAACCGGCATCTTCACCGGTACTACAATTTCGCCGGGCGGGCTGTTGAGACAGTGCCCAGATCATTACGCCTTTCATGCGGGTCAGAACTTACCTGACAAGGAATTTCGCTACCTTAGGACCGTTATAGTTACGGCCGCCGTTTACTGGGGCTTAAGTTCTCGCCTTCGCTTGCGCTAAGCGATCCCCTTGACCTTCCAGCACCGGGCAGGCGTCAGCTCCTATACTTCAGCTTTCGCTTTTGCAGAAACCTGTGTTTTTGATAAACAGTTGCCTGGGCCTTTTCACTGCGGCCTCCTTACGGAGGCACCCCTTCTTCCGAAGTTACGGGGTCAATATGCCGAGTTCCTTAACAACCCTTCTCCCGCTGGCCTTAGGATCCTCTCCTCATCTACCTGTGTCGGTTTGCGGTACGGGCGCCTGATTTCATACATAACCTTTTCTCGCCGCTGGCTTCGTTCACTTCCCTACTATTCTTCAGTCCCTTTCGCCCGGCTCTACCATCGGCCGGGTTGAACTCTACCCTCGTGTCAGTTACTTAAGATCTGGCGGCAACGGAATCTCTACCGTTTGTGCATCGACTACGCCTCGCGGCCTCGCCTTAGCTCCCGGCTAACCCGGGGTGGACGACCCTACCCCCGGAAACCTTAGATTTTCGGCCATTATGATTCTCACACAATTCTCGCTACTCATTCCGGCATTCTCACTTCTGTACAGTCCACACCTGCTTCCGCTGATGCTTCTGCCCGTACAGAACGCTCCCCTACCCAGTATCACTACTGCCCAAGCTTCGGTTGTATGCTTAGCCCCGTTGAATTTTCCGCGCAACATCACTCGACTAGTGAGCTATTACGCACTCTTTGAATGAGTGGCTGCTTCTAAGCCAACATCCTAGTTGTCTTAGCATTGTCACATCCT
>OIWT01000954.1_pt1 | contig 37576 bp, 32 predicted proteins | sample 1587701 | NCBI WGS metagenome assembly OIWT01 (sample SAMEA3888904, study PRJEB22519) | human gut metagenome | biome: human gut; feature: human-associated habitat; material: faeces | place: Denmark | collected 2009 | reverse complement strand
TGCGGGAGATGACAAAACCGCTGTTCGCCATCCCGCCCCACCAGTTCCTGTTCAACCCCGGCTCTATCGGCAAGCGGTTTTACATGGATATGCTGCAGCTGGACGAGGCGGAGTTCGAGCTCATCCGGCGCGCACGGCGAGGCGAATGCCTGTTTAAGTGCGGCGCGGAGAGGTATCATCTGAAGGTCATAGCACCGGACCATAAGGCGGTATTGTTCGGCACAAAGGGTGGGAAGTAAGGTTGCCAAAGGGTACGGCGTTATGATACAATACAAATTATGGTATGTTCAATTTACTTGATAGTGGAAACATCGGCTATATTTTAATCTATATTTGCAAGCGGGGGAAAGCAGCATGAAGGGTATATTAGTTCTTGGAATTAATAGAATTTTGAATTGGTGTCAAATAGTGTCAAACGGGAGTAGATATACTTGCCGCATTAAAGATATAGACGGGGAGCTGTTTTTTAAGTTTAAGAATGTTTGGCATAAAGTTGCAGAGTTTGCGGCAGATCCCTTAGATGAATTAGTGCAAGAAGGCGGGAAGGTTATTTCACGACGATTCAAAGGAAACTGACAATTGCATAAAAGACCATTATCAATCCCAACGCCACTGTATGAATGTCGTACGGTGGCGTTGCTATATCCCCCAAGGAGATGATGCTATGTCAACAACACTGGCGCGGCTGGCGGCGGCTGTGCTGTCTACGGAAAAAGGCCGCAAGACGGTGGGCTGGGTCATTGCCGCTATTCTCTCACCGTTGATCCTGCTGGCGGCGTTTCTATGCAGCTTCGGCACGGCGGCGGTGGAGCATAATAACTTCGCCGTGTCCGCGTCCTTTTATGGTCCGGCGTTCTCAGACAGGATCCCTGCGGAATACAAAGATCACATCACCGAGATGCGGACAGCTTTTTCCCTTCTGGATGCGGCAACAGCCGCCGTGAATGCCAAGGCGGAAAGCGGCGGTCTTGACCCCTTACAGGTCAAGGCTGTTTTCTTCGCCCTCTGCTTTGGAGACGAAGCGCCTACCCGCCGCGCCGCCGCCAACTTTGTGGACTGCTTTTATGAATGGCAGGAGCGCACCCGTACCACCACCGTCACGGACGAAAACGGCAACGTGACCGTGCAGACAGAGACCTACGAAGTGGCGGTACCGCTGCCGCTGGCCACGGTCTATGAAAAGCTGGCGGTGTGGCAGGACGAGCCGGTGACAGAGGAGGATAAGGCCAACGCTGCCCACATCTACGCCATGGTGACTGGCAGCAGCGGCGGCGATACCTTTGACGGCGCATACGCCGCGGGCGGCAGAGCACCGGTGGAGCTGGATGCCGCCATGCTTACGGATGCGTCTACCAAAAACGCCGCTGACCTTGTGATCTATGTGACCAACGCATGGAACTCCGGCTGGGGCTATGTGTGGGGCACCTACGGACAGGTGCTGACGCCGGAGCTGCTGCAATACAAGCTGACGCAGTACCCGGAGGGCGTGGGAGAATACGCCGCGTTCATCCGGGCCAACTGGCTTGGCAAGCGCACCGCCGACTGTGTAGGACTCATCAAGGGCTATGGTTGGTTGTCGACCGACACCATGACCATCGACTACGGTACACATGGTATGCCGGACATCGGAGCCAACGAGATGTTCTACAACGCCACACGGCGCGGCGGCATTGAAACTATGCCGGACACGCCGGGACTGGCGGTGTGGAAGTCCGGACACATCGGCGTATACATCGGCAACGGTGAGGTCATCGAGGCCATGGGTACCAAGTACGGCGTGGTGAAAACACAGCTTGAGGGTCGCGGCTGGACGCACTGGCTGGAGATCCCGTATATCAACTATGACTGAGGAGAAACGAATGGAAGAAACCAATATCACGATCAATTTTGATGCGGCCAAGCTGGATGCGCTGGAGTTCGCGCTCCGCAAGCAGCGGTCTTCCGTGCAGCGGCGCATGGCAGAGATGCTCCAGCAGCTCTACGAAGCGGAGGTGCCTGAAGCGGTGCGAGAGTATGTGGATAGTAAGGCGGTGCCGTCCCGCCCCCGCCGACCGGTGAGGGCGGCAAAGGCGACAAACGAGCAAGCAATGTCCGCGCAGCAGGATCAGCAAAAGCTGGTAACGTGAGGAGTGTATAACTATGGCACAGCAAGAAAAAATCATCGTATGGCTTGACCACAGATGGAAAGAAGCCATCGAGCAACACCTGAAGGACGAGACCTTACAGGAGCATCTGGAAACCGTACTGGATGAACTGTGCAACCAACTCCCGGAACGTGAATATGCACGCATCAGCCGAGCAATCTGGGAGGAAGACCGTATGGCGCGGGAGGAAGCGGCACGCACCTATTCTGCATACCGTGTTGTGGAAGGCAGCGAGGAACATTACTTCCGCGTGACGCCCGGTGAGGAGCTGCTGAATGCTGCACAGACGCTCCGCAGGTACTGCACGAGTACAGAACACAGCACCGGCAAATTCATCTCTCTGTATTCGCAGGCGCAGCCTATCACGCCGGAGGAGTATCAGCGGATGATACTCCTCCGCATGGAGAACACCGGAAAAGTCGCCGGCGTGTTTGATTTGGATTTTGACAAGCGGGAGTTTTCCGCAGTCCACATCATGAACGGCTGGACAACGTGGGCTATGCGGGATGTGATCCCATCTATCTATCAGGCCACAAGTTCGCGGTTCGCAACGGCGGATCAGCAGCTCCGTAAACTGCTGGAGCTGCTGGACGGCATGGAGCTCACATCGCCGGGGCATCTCACCGCGCAGAATTTTTCGTTCAACGATGAGATCATGATGGAGAACGGTAAGCTCAACTTCTATGTGCAGGCTGACTTCGACGTGGACGCCGCCTTCGGCACCTTCGTGTGTACAGATGAGAACGATGACTGGCTGAACATCTACGCCAACTACGACATCGCGCAGGACAGACCTTGCGATACGCTGGAGCTGAATCTCTGCAAGGGCGACGGTACAGAGGAGTACTGGAGCTATCATCTGAACGCTGCCGAGCAGGAGGTGCTGGCGCGGAAGATGGAGGCGTTCTGCCAGCAGCAAAACGGCATGAGCCTGCGCGATTTCGCCCGGCAGCTTCAAGAGGAGCCGGGGCCGTCTCCGCAGATACAGATGTAGCCCCGTGTTTGCCCCTGTGGGCCGGTTTGTGGCCTCGCAGGAACGCGAGAGGGTAAGGATAGCGGCCCCGGAGATTTGGAGCGTTTTTGGCCCGCTTTTCGGTGCGCCGAAAGCGGGGCAGGTGAAAGGGGTGGGGTCGTAAACGCCCCACCCCGCCCACTTCTGCCCGCAGTGCGGACAGTTTTGAGGAAAACGCACGGGGGTCATTCGGACAAAAAATCAGCCTGAAAGGAGCCGGTAATCAGAAAAACCGCGTGATCACGGGATAATTAGCGGGGTCATGCCGCGATTTCAGGGAGGTGAACACCAATGGCAACGAATAAGAAAAAGCACGCCTTCTGGCTGACGCCGGAGGCAAAAACTATGGTGGAGGAAGATGCTCGTGCGGACAACTGCGGCAGCCAAAGTGAGTTCGTAGAAAAAGCCATCCGCTTCTATGACAGCTATCTGCACACCAACAGAGCCAGCGCATTTCTGCCAAAAGTGCTGCTGGATGTGCTGGAAGGCTCTCTCGGTGTCTACTGCGGGCGGGTGGGCAAGCTGCTGTTCAATTTGGCGGTGGAACACAGCATCACCAACCACCTGTTGGCGGAGGACGCTGATATGGACGCCGAAATGTACCGCAAGTATCGTGGGTACAGCGTCCGGGAGGTGACCGATACACAGGGCGCGTTCTCCTTCCGGGACGCCCTGCGGCTTCACCGGAGGCAGTAACCCGTGGCGCGGCTGATACAGAAAAGCGGCTACTTCAAGGGCGGTAGCACCGGATACATGAAATACATCGCCCGGCGGGACGGTGTGGAGATCACCAGTGACACCGGTCTGGTGACGGAAAAGCAACGGCAGCTCATAGAGAATCTGCTGAAAGACTATCCCGACACGAAGGAGCTGTTTGAGTACGAGGACTATCTCACCACGCCGAACCGCGCCACGGCATCGGCATATATCGACGCCGCACTGGATAGTCACCTGCACGAAATGGAGCCGGAGAGCGGCTATATGAAATACATTGCTCAGCGACCCCGTGCTGAGAAGCATGGTGGGCACGGCCTGTTCAGTGCAGTGCCGGTCACAGACCTGAACAAAGCCGTGGCAGAATTGGACGCCCACACAGGCCGCGTGTGGACATTCATTTTTTCTCTGCGGCGGGAGGATGCCGTGCAGACCGGCTACAACAACGCGGAGGCTTGGCGTACCCTGCTGCTCCAGCAGTCCGGCACACTGGCGGAGGCGCTGCGCATCCCGCAGGACAAGCTGCGGTGGTACGCAGCGTTTCATGACGAGGGGCATCACCCCCACGTCCACATGATGGTGTGGTCGGACGATCCGCGGATGGGACACCTGACGAAGAAAGGCATCTTCTCTATGCGCTCCAAGTTCACCGGCACCATCTTCCGGGAAGAGCTGAAGGATGTCTACATCCGCAAAGAAGAAATCTATAAGTGCAGCATCCAAACGGCGCAGGACAAGCTGCTGGAGCTGACCGCGCAGATGGAACAGCGGGCCTGCCCGGATACAGGGATAGAGCAGATGATGCTGGAGCTGTCGCAGCAGCTCTCCCAATTAAGCGGCAAGCACCAGTACGGGTATCTGCCCAAGCCGGTAAAGGCCACGGTAGATGCCATCGTGGACCGGCTGGCACAGCTGCCGGAGGTGGCGGCGTGCTATGCACAATGGAATCAGGTGAAGGACGAGCTGGTGCGGTTTCATAATCAGAACCCGCGCCAACATCTGCCACTATCCCAGCAGAAAGAGTTCCGTGTGCTGCTGAATGCCGTCATCCGGGAAGCGGAGCATATCCGGTCGACCGAAGAAGCTGTGATGAAAATCATTGAGCAAGCGCCGTTCCCGCCCCCTGTCGTAGTAGAACAACCGCGGGATATGACCACTGCTCAGAATATATCTATGCTTCCTGCCACCCTTCACCTGCTGCATCATCTCGGTAACATCTTCCACCATGACGCGCTGATCTCTCCTATCACGCTGCGTATCGACTCCAAGCGCCGCAGGCGATTGCAGGAGAAGCGTATGGCCATGGGACACAAACGGAATGACCATGAGGAAGCACAGCTCTACCACGTCAACGACAACACCGTGCGATAGGAGGTAAAGTGCATGGGCAAATTTGTATATTTCACATCCGCGGAGAAGCGGCAGGCCAACGAGGTTGACCTGCCGTCTTTTCTGTTGGATCGAGGCGAGAAACTCATTATGGCCGGACGGGATTACCGGCTGGCCAGCGACCACAGCATCACCGTTCGCGGTGCCAAGTGGTTTGACCATGCCACCCGGCGAGGCGGCGGGGCGGTCGGCTTCGTCATGGCGTTCTACGACAAGACCTATCCCGAAGCGGTGACCATGCTGCTGGGGCGGGACGGCCAGGGCATCATCCCCATCGTCAAGAAGGAGCCGGAGTCGAGAGAGCCGAAGCCCTTCGCGCTGCCGGAGGCCTATCTCAATATGCGGCGGCTCTACGCCTACCTGACCACCCACCGGCGCATCGACCGGGATGTGGTCACGGAGTTCGTGCGGGAGAAGCTGCTCTACGAGGACGCCCTGCACCACAACTGTGTGTTCGTGGGCAAGGATAAACACGGCGAGGCCAAGCACGCCCATCTTCGCAGCACCAACAGTCAGGGCAAGGTGTTCCGTATCAATGTGGAGGGCAGCGAGGCAAAACACAGCTTCCACAAGGATGGCACGGACTGTTCCCTCTATGTCTTTGAAGCACCCATCGATCTGCTGTCCCACATCACGCTCTATCCGGCGGGGTGGCTGGAGCATAGCTATGTGGCCTGCTGCGGTACGTCTGTCCAGCCGGTGTTGGAGAGGCTGCGGCAGAATCCGAAGTTGAATATGGTCTATCTCTGCCTCGACAACGATGAGGCGGGCGAGGATGCCTGTGAAAACATGATGGAGGTGCTGGAGGAGATGGATGTGGACGTGGAGCGTCTGCGTCCGCAGGGAAAAGACTGGAACGATGACTTGCGGGCGAAGCACGGCAAAGCGAAAACCCCGACAGTATAAGGCTGTCGGGGTAAATTCATTCATCCAACATCAACTGTCCATCCAACGCCTGCTGCTTTAACCGCTGAAGCTGTTCCTTTTCCAGCTGGGCGATGCTCTTTTCGGGAGTGGGCAGATCTTCCGGCATTGTGCCGCCGATTTTTTCGATGGCTTCTCTTACTTCACTGCCGACCTTGTAATGGACGGCGGTGGCGGCATCGGCACTGTTCACACTATCTTTCCGCAGCTTTTCTTCGGTCTGAGAAATGCGGAACAGGTTTGCGATCAGCTCTGTACTGCCCATGTAGTCGAGAATCTTTTGACCGACTTCCAAGTTCTTCTTGCGGTGAATGTCATCCACGGTCATGCCGCCGTACAATCCCATGTACCCGGCGTTTTGAAATACGGCAAACTCATCTGCCGTGATCACACCGGCATTCCTGGCAGCTTCGGCAAGCAGCTGATTCCATTGCTTGATATCGCCGCGCACGACCAGTCGGCGGCTGTCTTCGTCCAGCTGGTTGAAACGGTCTGCCACTTCCTGCCGATAGGTTTGGATGGCAAAATAGGTTTGCCCCAACGCGATGACCTCTTTGCGCGGATCACCGTTCTGCACAATCAGATAGCAGGCGTAGCGGGACAACTCATAGTCAACAATGCCTTTCGTTGCTGCACCGGCTTCAACGATTTTCCTGACCTCAGGAAAATCGGCAGATGCATCATGTCCGCTGTTTTCACAGGCGATCATAGCGCGCTTGATGACCTTGGCAAAGTTTTCCCATTTTGCATAATCCAGGACCGAAGCCAGTTCTCTGGCATACCAATACTCGGAACCGTCAGAGCGCGTTCTGCGAATGTCCTCAAAGCATTTATATTCGGTGGCAACGAGATGGCTCATGTAGTGTCCCTCCCCTATTTTTACAGGGTAATAGTAACATAAATCGATAAAAAAAGAAAGGAGAAATCCTGTGACAGATAACCTCTGGATACTCTTTGCGGCGGCAGGCGTCATGGTGGCGGTCATCGTTACGCTGTCGCTGTTGGGCGACCACTACACGCTGAACAACATCAAGTCCAAGACCGTGGGCGACGGGCAGCATGGCACGGCACGGTGGGCAACCGATGCGGAGCTCCGCAAGACCTACGCCCTCGTCCCCTTCCAAGTGCCGGACTGGCGGGCAGGCAAAAATCTGCCTGAGACGCAGGGACTGGTGCTGGGCAGCACCAGCAGCAAGCACGGCATCACCGCACTGGTGGACAAGGACGATGTGCATTGTCTTATGATCGGCGCGTCCGGCGTGGGCAAGACCGCCTATTTCCTGTACCCCAACTTGGAATATGCCTGTGCCTGCGGCATGAGCTTCCTGGCGTTGGACACCAAGGGCGATCTTGCCCGCAACTATGGCGCAGTGGCGGCACGGTATTATGGCTATCATGTTTCCGTGGTGGATCTGCGTAATCCCACGCGCTCGGATGGCTACAACATGCTGACGCTTATCAATCGTTATATGGACATGGCACGAAAGACAGGCAATCTCGCTGCCCGTGCCAAGGCGGAAAAGTACGCCAAGATACTGGCCAAGACCGTCGTATCTCCGAACGGCGATACTGACTACGGCCAGAACGCCTATTTCTACGATGCGGCGGAGGGCTTGCTGACCTCCGTAGTGCTCCTACTGGCGGAATTCCTGCCGCCGGACAGCAAATGCCCCACAGAACGCCGACACATCGTGTCCGTATTCAAGCTGGTACAGGAGCTGCTGGCCCCTTCCGGCGTTCGCGGCAAAAACTGGTTTGCACTTCTGATGGACAGACTGCCGGATGCACACAAGGCCCGGTGGTTTGCCGGTGCTGCACTGAATACCTCCGAGCAGGCCATGGCCTCCGTCATGTCCACGGTGCTGTCCCGGCTCAACGCCTTTCTGGACTCGGAGCTGGAGCAGGTGCTGTGCTTCGACAGCGCCACCAACGCCGAGCAGTTTGCGGCGGAGAAGTCCGCTATCTTCCTTATCCTGCCGGAGGAGGACACCACCAAGAACTTCATGGCAGGCTTGATGATACAGACGCTGGCGCGGGAGCTGTTCGCCGTGGCGGACGATAACGGTGGGCGACTGCCCAGCCGTGTGGCGTTCTATTGTGATGAGTTTGGCACAATGCCTGCCTTTGATGTGGAGGCATTGTTCAGTGCGGGACGTTCCCGAGGTATCACACTGGTACCTATCATCCAATCGCTGGCGCAGTTGGAGAAGAATTACGGCAGAGAAGGCGCAGAAATATTGACTGACAACTGTCAGGATACCATCTTCGGCGGCTTTGCGCCCAACAGTCAGACGGCGGAGCAGCTCTCCAAATCGCTGGGCAGCCGCACGGTACTCAGCGGCTCTGTCAGTAAGGGGAAGAACGATCCCAGCCAGAGCCTGCAGATGATAGAGCGTCCACTGATGACGCCGGACGAACTGAAATCCATTCCCAAGGGCAGCTTTGTGGTGATGAAAACGGGGGCGCATCCTATGCAGACAAAGCTGCGGCTGTTTCTCGACTGGGGCATTACCTTTGGTGAGCCGTATGCAACCCCGGAACATGCGGCACGGCCTGTGGCCTACGCCAGTCGCGCCGAACTTCTGGATAGCATCGACCGTACTTATCCCAAAACGCAGCCTGTCTTAGCTCCCGCTACCGGCAAGCATGAAATGCGCCACCAGCGCAGCGGACAGACCTACGAGGAGGGTACGCCATGAGCTACTTTGGAAGCATCTACGCCGACATGGAGCTGCCCCATCGGGCAAGGACAGTCTATATGTACCTCAAGGATCGGTCTGACGCGGGGAATACCTGTTGGCCCAGCGTCCGCAGGATCGCGGAGGACTTAAAGCTGTCGCGCCGTACCGTCCAGCGGGCGCTGACGGACTTGGAGCGCCACGGCTTTTTAGAGCGCACCCACCGCCATCGTCCCAATGGCAGCCTGACCAGCAACCTGTATCGCTTCAAATGAACGCAGACAGCGCGCACCTCCCACCAAGGGGAAGGTGCGCTCTAATGCTGTCACAAGGGTAGCGTCACCATGGCGTACCCAGAAGGACTCACTCTATCGGAGGTACTAAGACAGAGAAAAGAATTTGCTATATATCTCCACTGCAAGTTAGTATAGTCCAATACTGACTTTGCCTTTTGGCAATTCGGAGGTGAATGGAGATTAAAACAAAGGCTTACGGCTACATCCGTGTTTCTACCAAGGAGCAGAATGAGGTTCGTCAGGTGATTGCCCTGCGGGAAGTTGGGGTTAGTGAAAAGAATATTTACATGGACAAGCAGTCCGGCAAGGATTTTAACCGCCCGCAATATAAGAAGCTGCTGCGGAAAATGAAAAAAGACGATCTACTCTATATCAAGAGCATCGACCGTCTGGGACGCAACTATGCGGAAATTTTGGAGCAATGGAGGATGCTCACAAAGGATAAAGGCATCGACATTGTGGTGCTGGATATGCCGCTGCTGGATACCCGGCGCGGCAAAGATTTAATGGGAACCTTCCTCAGCGACATTGTGCTGCAGGTGCTTTCATTTGTTTCAGAGAACGAACGCACCAATATCCGCCAGCGGCAGGCTGAGGGTATTGCAGCGGCAAAAGCAAAGGGAATTCGCTTTGGACGAGCCCCCAAACCTCTGCCGGATGGGTTTCATGATGTATATCAACGCTGGAAGCGCGGCGAGATCACCGGCACGACGGCGGCGAAAGAGTGTGGGATGCCGCTATCGACCTTCCGCTATCGGGCGGAAATCTACGGAAAAGCCACATTATCGTAAGAAGCGTGTTTTTACAGGAATGTGTACCTTTTTGTAAAAGCGCGTTTCACCATTACGTCAAGCATTATAGCACAATGAATTTGGAATTTCTACCAAAAAATCGAGAAAACAACTAATTTCAGAAAAGATTTTGACGAAGAACGCTCACTTGCAAAAAAGTACACTTTATCATCAAGACTATGTTTTTCGAAAGAATTGATGCTTGAATGTCAGAGAAGCACATCAAGCGAAAGCAGAGTGTACCTGGCCTCGGAAGCTTTTTTAGATACATAGGGTATATGGGAGGACGACATGAATCTTGTCAGATGTGGAAAGGGACACTACTTTGACGGCAGCAAATATGCTTCTTGCCCACATTGCGGAGCTAACCTCTTGAACCGCACAATTTTGACTCCGCAAAAACCAAGTGGTGTAACCGTCACAAATACGCCCGCTGTCGACCCGGAGGGGGTCACAGTTTGCCGAAGAGAGGTGGATGAGGCAGTTACGGTTGCGCGTAACGCGAGCGACGATGATCTGCGAACCATAGCTAAATATAGCAGTCAAAATGGGACTCGAATGGTAGTAGGATGGCTACTGTGTACCGAGGGGGCTGACAGAGGTGCGGACTATCGTTTGTATGCCGGAAACAACACGATTGGAAGAGGAGATGCGCCTGATATACGCCTTTATGATGATCCGGGGATATGCAGAGGTGTGCACTGTGTAATTGCATACGACCCTAAACAAAATCGCTTTTTTGCAGTTCCAGGAACCGGTGCGGTGGTAAAGCTGAATGATAAAATAATCAATTCTCCGCATTCATTGTCCCGTTATGATCAACTTGAGCTTGGACGCACAAGTCTGACCTTCGTACCATACTGTGATGGGAGGTATCACTGGTGAAAACGTTAGCGTGTCAAAAAGCGATTGCCTTTTCTCTACTCCTTATCCTGCTCTTTTCCTTGTCAATTGAAACCGCATACTCTGCTGAGCAAGAAGTTGTTAGAGTGGATCAGGTTTACGCGGATCTGCCGGAAATGCAGGTGTATTTTCACTTGCTTGACAAAAATGGCGAGGTCGTAACACGGACTGTTTCGGAAAGTAATGTTCTGTTGCAGTATAACAGCGAGAGTGCTGAAGTCAACTCAGTACAAAATGCGGCTGCCAGCAAAACGCAAGTATATTTTTTGCTGGATATTTCAGATTCCATGCCAACAGCACTGTTTGCAAGCATAAAGGCAGAACTTTTGCAGCTTTATCAGACGCATAGCCAGAACGAGAAATACACCCTAATCACATTCGGTAAAGAAGTGGCTGTTCAGTTGGACGGAGACGAATCAGCAGAGACAATCGAGGGCACTATCAAATCCTTACAGAACACGGATACGCGCACTGTTTTGTATGATGCAGTTAGCAAGGTGGGCGAACTGGCCGCCGAACGCTCTGATTATACAAGGCGCATGATTTATCTGTTCACAGATGGGGAGGACTGGACGGTTGGTGGCCATACGCAGAACGAGACGCAAGATCTGATTAGACAAAGCGGCATACCCGTCTATGCGTTTGGCGTTTCTTCGGCGCAGAAGAAGTACCTAGACGCGCTGAGCGAACTGGCACGGGTGTCCGGGGGAAATTTTACATCGGTGTCGGCAAATACTGTTGCCGGCGCAATGGCGCAGACGCGGGCATACGCCGATGCTGGCTATGTAGTCAGTGTCACACTGAAAAGCAATGTGGTCGGAGCACAGAACAGCGCAGTTGTACTGCAAGTGGGCGACGCCAGTGACAGTCATACGGTTAGTATAAAAAACTGGCAGGCGGATAACACGGCCCCGGTGATTGTCGAGGTGCAGGCAGAAGGAAGTTCTCTGCATATCATTTTCTCCGAGAGTACGTTGGGGGGATCGTCTGCAACTGACTATATTATTACCAGCGGCTCTCAAAAGCGTACCGTGGATTCTGTAGCGCGCGTTTCAGATAAGGAGGTGGAACTGCGCCTGTCGGCACCGCTGTACGATGGAGAATATGTGCTCACAGCAAACAATGTGACAGATACTGCGGTCGAAAAGAACGCCTTGACAGAGTCTTATCCATTTACAGTCACCGGAGTTCCATACACTGTGGCCGCGTTTTTTTCTGATAACATACTATGGATTGCAGTGGGCGCACTTCTGTTTGCCGCAGTCATTATTTTTATCGTTGCTAGGAAGCAAAGGAAGCGGATGCCAGCAACCTCTGTCTGCGCAGCCGAGGCTGAGGTCATTGAAGCCGAAAAAGCGTCGGAGAAATACCACATTCATGCGTCAGAAGGCAAGCTGGTACACTTGTCCATCAGCGGCAGAAACCTTGCTCGCCGTGATATTGAACTACATGTAGAGGGTACGATTCTGTTGGGAAGATCCTCATCATGCGATGTGCGTATTGACGACGAGCAGATCTCCCGGAGGAATACCGAGTTGATATGCAGAAACGGTCGACTTTTTGTGAACAACATTAGCCAAACCAACGGAACCATGCTAAATGGGCTGATGATAAGCGGCGAAAGAGAGCTGCACTCTGGTGACATGATTGTACTAGGCGATACTCGCATTACGATTACCTTCTGAGTGGACGAATATGAATAAACAGAACATATGCCCGCGTTGTTTTACGAGTGGTTTTAACGAGAACTGTGGTACATGCGGCTATCGTCAGGAGCAGGTGCTTGATCAGAACGTGTTGCGGCCGTTCAAGGTTCTGCAAAACCGCTATATTATCGGGGTTCCCATCGGCATCGGCGGCTTCGGCATCACCTATGCAGCCCAAAATGCGGAAAGTGGCGAACGAATCGCGGTGAAGGAATACTTTCCTCAGGGTATTGCCTTGCGGAACGCAGATGGAACAGTTCAAGTTGTGGACGGATATCGGCAGGCTTTCCGACATGGTTTGGAGAGGTTCTCTATGGAGGCAAGTGTCCTGCAAACATTTGCCAATGTGTCCGGCATTGTGCGCGTTGATGACAGCTTCTCCTGTAATGGTACCGGATATATCGTAATGGAGTATTTGACCGGACGGACGCTGAAGAAAGACGCGGAGATAATAGGGGGAGTCTACCCTTTCCCAAGAGCTGCCGAGGTGTTGCGTCAAACAGCGGGTGCATTAGCACAAGTACATGAGGCAGGGCTACTCCACAGGGATATCAGTCCGGACAACATCATGGTGGATAAAGGAGGGAACGCCAAGCTGATTGACTTCGGTGCTGCTCGTGCTTACATGCAGCAGCAGGAGCTGACAGTGATGATGAAGCAGGGATATGCCCCCATAGAGCAGTACTCCAGCACTGCCTCTCAAGGCTGTTACACCGATATATATGCACTGGGCTGTACGCTGTATGTTACATTGAGCGGTCTCAAAGTGCCGGAAGCTCCATCACGGCTGGATGGGGCTGTCACGCCCCCACTTATACAGCTGCGACCGGATATACCGAACAATTTTGCTGCCGCCATCGATAAGGCTATTGAGGTTCTACCGCAAAACCGATTTCAAACCATGCGCGAATTCATGCACGCAGCCGAAGGCACTGGTCATGTCTATTCGCAAGGGAGTCGTTGTGCACAGAGTGGATCGGGAGTTCTGTGTGTGCTGAATGGTAAATGTGCTGGGATGACAGTTTCTCTCGAAAGCGGACGCGAATACCTAGTAGGGCGGTCTGCAGTTGACAATCATATACAGATTCCATTGGAGATACTCAGTAAAGCACATTTCGGCTTGAGTTATCAAGACACAAAAGGGCGCTTTATCGTATGGGACAATCATTCAACTAATGGGTCATTTTTCCAAAACGGAGAGCGAATGATCCCGGGGTGTCGATATGCGGCATTTCCGGGAGATATTTTCTATCTTGCAGACAAAGAGTGTGCGATACAGATAGATGTCCGTTAGCGTTTCCCTTTATATGGAATATCAAGGATGGCCGTGGAAACAGGTGAACATATGATTTTAAAGAAGAAACAGGCTCAATCTCATAAGAGAGGGGAAAGTCCAACCATCACCTTAGCGCGTGAAATAGACGGGACCTACTGCTGTTCCGGGCAGATGTGTTTTGAGGGACATGCTGTATCCATCATCGGAACGAGATCAGAGCAGCAGGATTCCTACGCAATGCTTACCATGCACGCAGAGCAATCGGATGGTCCAGAGGCCCTACTTGCTATCGTGTGCGATGGTATCGGAGGCTTTTCTGCGGGACAAGAGGCTAGCTCCATAGGTGTTGCATCCATTATCGAAGCATTCCAGGCGGCGCACAGACCCTTGTCCGATTTTGCGAGGACGTTTGAAGAAGGAATCTGCTTGGCAGACAAACGGGTTGTGGCCTTGGCGAAGGCCCTGGGGAGCAAAGCTGGGACGACGGCCGTCGCTGTGTATGAGGAAAGCGGAAAACTGTATTGGGGATGCGTGGGTGACAGTCGAGCATATCTGCTCCGAGACAGTAAATTGAGCTGCCTGACACGTGACCATAATTATGCATTGACCTTACAGGAAAAAGTAAATAAGGGGCTGATAACACAGCAGGCAGCTGACGCAGACCCGGAGAGGGAATCGCTGATCAGCTTCATAGGCATGAACGATGTGACACATATCGATACAAGTGAACACGGTATGACCATGTTGGATGGAGATGTGATGTTGTTGTGTTCGGATGGCTTATACAAATCCCTGTCGGCAGCGGAGATTGCAGATATAATCTGCCAGTATGTGGAAAGGCCGTCCTTTTTGCCGGGAGTTCTTACAGCGGCGGCATTTGACAAGGATCTTCCACACCAAGACAACACAACGGTAATTGTAATTACCTGTCGGAAAGACAGTAATAAACAACAGGAGGAGAGACAATTATGAAACAGGTTCGATGCAGCAGAGGGCACTTTTACGATGCGGACAAATATGATTCGTGTCCGCATTGCGCTAACATTCATGACAGTTTGACCCCGCCGAATGTAACTATGACGAAAGTGCCTAATGATGACGGGGTAACGGTGACACTGCATGATGAGGGAAAGGAACAGGGCAACTCTGTCGTGTCTGAAGTAATCACACCTCCGCAGAGTGTTTCGCCTGCTTGGGAAAATAAAAATGTGGGGGATGAGCCCAAGACCATCGGCCAGTTTAAGAAGGATGGCGACCCTGTAGTTGGGTGGCTGGTCTGCACCAAAGGGTCGCATCGCGGCGAAGATTTCCGCTTGAGAAGCGGGCGCAACTTTATCGGCCGCGGAGCGGATATGGATGTTTGCCTGAAAGGAGAAACAACGGTATCTCGTGACAAACACGCTATCGTGCTTTATGAGCCTCGGCAGCGTATATTCCTCGCCCAAATGGGAGAATCCCACGAATTAGTTTACCTTAATGGGGAGCTTCTTCTCAGCAGCGCACAGATGAAGGCAAAAGATCGCCTACAGATCGGAGATGTAGAAGTGATGCTAATCCCTTGCTGCGATGCGGAGTTTGACTGGTCTGAAACGGATACAAAGGACTGACAGCGGAGGCTTTCACGATGAAAGGGTTGCGTGACAATAAAAGAGTGCGAAACGCTGCTTCTAGTTTGCTTTTCCTGCTTTCCGGGGTCATGTTCTTCTTGGATTGGTGGTCTGCGTCATTCATTGTCTTTAGGGAGGGAATAACGCCTCTTGAATTAGGAGAGTTGTCCGACCAGATGAATAACGTGGCATCATGGCTCGGAAATTCGACAGGAAGCAGCTTGCGGCCATGGATAATCGGACTGCTTGTTATTGTATGGGGGGCGATTATTCACGCGGTTGGGTGTCGTGTTCTGCGAAAGACATACCGTGGCGGTGTTGTGCCGGTAATAGTCTTAGCATCTGTAATTACTGCGCTTCTGCTTGCCGCAAAGATGGACATGAGCATAACAGCGGTGCCATTTTTAGCATTGACTTTTGCTGTAGCTGGGTTCGTTTTAGCTCCGAGTGAAAAAAACAACGCCAAGGAGAAAACGGTATCTAAAGGAGATTCGCACGGTGGAGTTATTAAGGGTGTCTGTGGAGTCTACAAAGGGGCGACATTTACCATTGAAGATGGCGAAACCTTGACCTTTGGCCGTGATCCTGCAATCTGCCATGTGGTCTTTGAAACTTCGAATATCAGCAGAGCACACTGTACGATTCGGTACAGCGCGGCTGAAAACAGCTACTATGTGAAGGATACATCTCGGAATGGAACGTATTACGCGGATGGTATTCGAATGCAACCGCAGCGAGAAATGCCGGTCACAGCCGGAGAAAAAATTTATCTTGACAATCCAAAAGAAGAGTTCAAATTAGGTTGAGATGTATGGTCAAAACGTAATAACAGATAACAAATAAGGAGAAAGAAATGGATTACTTTGAATATGGAGATCTGTCTAGATTATATAGACTTTTCGAATCAATAGCATCGTTTATCACACTGATTATAATCGTGAGTATTGCCGTGGCAATTGCGGTCTACCTCTACAATGGTTATGTGTTGATGTGTATGGGACGAAAAGCAGGTTTGCGGAAAGAAAACGATTGGATGGCGTATGTTCCCGTAGCGAGAGACCTCTATGCCCTGAGAATGGCTGGCAAATCATGGTGGTGCGTCTTTTTCTTTTCCGGTACCGGCTATGCCTGTGCTGGCATATTGTCGCTTCTGCTTGCCCTGATACGACTTGGGACTGTAGGAGCCATTATCTCAGCCTTATTCGCGCTATTCGTTCTTGTCGTTACTTTATATGTGTGGGCCAATATCTACGGCGGGTTCGGCTTTAACAAGCTCATCGTTTTCTGCGGCTTCCGCCCTATACTGGATACGCTGATCGCTTTCTCCGGCCGTATCACGTTTGATGGCGCAGCATCCGTTCCCAGCAAAAAAGCTGGGGCAATTATTGGAACAGGCGGTGTTTACGCGGGGCAGGAGTTCCCCATTGAAGATGGTATAGGTATCACCATCGGTAGAGATCCTGCGAGGTGTAGCCTTGTATATCCCGATGACAGCACCAGTGTCAGTCGGCGTCACTGTGCGATTCGGTACTATGCGGACACAAATACTTATGGCATCACCGACTTCTCTAAAAACGGTACATTTGTTAATGGTTCGAAACTGGAGACTGGCATAGAGAAAGAGTTTTCAGCCGGCTGTGTAGTAACGCTTGGCGAAAGTAGTGAAAGCTTCCGCTTGAAGTAAATAGGTAAATACAATAGAAGCATTCCGCAGGGAGAGGCATTTCCCTGCGGAATGCCGACTGTAAACAACGACCATAGGATGCAAAGAGTAGCCGTTGTGCTATCGTATTGGAGGGAGACGAATGTTGGATTATTCTGCCTGCTGCTGTCAGGGAGGGCGCCCATATAACGAGGATAGTATTGGTATCAGCGACAGTATTGATCCTGTGGGGACATTTGCATTAGCTGATGGCCTCGGAGGGCATGGGATGGGAGATATCGCGTCTTCTACGGCCATAAAGTGCGCCATGGAAAGCAGCCATCTGCTTCGTGGAAATGATTTTTTGGCAGAATGCTTTATTACAGCACAGGAAACGATTTTGAGTGAACAGCTCCGTCTGCACGCGAAGTCAAAAATGAAGACCACAATGGTTGTTCTCCACATCGAACATGGTCGGGCGTATTATGCCCATATTGGAGATTCAAGACTGTATCATTTCTCGCGAAGAGGCTGTAAACAACTAACGATGGATCACAGTGTCCCGCAGATGCTGGTTGCCGCAGGCGAGATTAACCCCAGCGAGATCCGCCATCATCCGGATCGTAACAAGCTCCTTAGAGTATTAGGTGTCGAATGGGAATCCCCACGATTCACCCTTTGCAAAAAACCGATGCATGTTTGGCCGGGAGACGCTTTTTTGCTGTGTTCAGATGGGTTTTGGGAATATATTGAAGAAGACGAAATGCTTGACCTTTACCACGAGCATAGGCGTCCGGACGCTTGGCTAGCTGCCATGAAAGAGACCGTTGAGAAACGAGGGGCAGAAAGCGAAGGGACTGCCGATAATTTCTCTGCAATCGCAGTCGTGAAATAATCAGAAGGTGTTGAGGGGACAGAGATATGAGCACGAACAAGAAACACTTATGCATGAACTGTATGAGTGATATGGGGCCGTATGAGGTCTGCATGATGTGCGGCTGGGCAGATGGTTCTGAGGCACGAGAATTGTATCATCTACAGCCGCGCACGATTTTGGCCGAAAGATATGAGGTCGGCCTAGCTGTTGGTTTCGGCGGGTTTGGCGTTATTTATCGTGCCTGGGATATGCAGTTGGATACCCAGGTCGCCATCAAGGAGTTTTATCCGAGCGGGCTGGTAAATCGTGTCCCAGGAGAATGTCGGATAGTCGTATATTCCGGAGACAGACGCACTCAATTCGAAGAAGGGAAAACTCGATTCCTCGCAGAAGCTCGAACGATGGCAAAATTCAGTCAGCACCCGCACATCGTCAATGTTTATGACTTTTTCGAAGAAAACAACACCGCCTACATCGTTATGGAATATCTGGAGGGGGTATCGCTGAAAAACTATTTAAAAAGCGTCGGCGGTAAGCTCTCTATTGCAGATACATTACAAATTATCGATCCCGTAATGGATGCTCTGAAAGCCATACATAAGGAAGGAATCGTACACCGCGATATCAGCCCGGATAACATTTTTATTTTACCGGATGGCCGCATAAAAGTCATCGATTTTGGTGCAGCTCGTCTGTCTATGGGCGACAAAGAGCAAACCCTGTCCGTTGTGCTGAAACCAGGCTATGCCCCGCCGGAACAGTATCGTTCTAAAAGTAAACAGGGTCCATTCACGGACATCTATGCTTTGGGCGCAACTATGTATAGGATGGTAACAGGAGAAGTGCCGGAAGAGTCCGTAGATCGCCTAATAAAAGATGAAATCAAGCTTCCGAGCGAGTTGGTCCCCCAACTGCCGAAAAAATATGAAAATATTATTATGACGGCCATGGCTGTCAATGCTTCTTTGCGCTTTCAAACAATTGACGCAATGGAGAGAGCTCTGCATGGTGATGCAGAAGTGTTGCTTCCTGAAGAACAGCGTAAGCGCATTGAAAAAAAGCGTAGGGGTATCATAGCGGTCACCGCAACAGGACTAGCTGCTATTGCGGCACTGATTGTAGTCGCGGTCTTGTTTTTTGCACCGCAGCAGAGATTGTCCATGAAAGACATTGAACCTTGTACCATTACCACGCATTTTGACGAAGGACTACCCATAACGAGTGATATCCGGAAAATGGCAGATGAGATGCTTCAGGAAGATGGAGATGTTGTCAGTATAGATGGTGGGAACAATGAAGGGACGGGCAATGTGTGCTTTGTTACGCAACGGGAAAGCGTTCCTTCTAACGCAGCGGATCTCAATAAATTGATACGGTCTCTGGACGAAAGTGATTATCCTCTTTTGCAAAAGTATAGCGACAGATTTTCAGGTGAGAATTGGATAGCACTTGGTTTTGATGTTCCTGTTGTTTTTTATAATGCCAAATTGATGTCGCTGTATGATATTGATATCCCTTATACAGAAAATAAAGACAGCTATAACGAAAAGCGAACCATTGAAGACTTCGTATCAATGGTGGAGCCGATCGTTCAGGTTGAAGAGTGCTTGTCTGTCGTTGCTGCTGATAGCGCAACGGGCATCGCCGGGCTGGATGATTATATACAAGAGCAAGCATTGGATGTTTTCTGCGCCAACAATGGCGCAGTCATGTATATTGGGATGCTGAGCGATATTCCGTTTGTGCAAGAACATCTGCCGGGCTACTATGCGGTGGGACCTCTTCCATCCGAATGCGATTTTATGGAACACATTTCGTATGACTGCATCGCCTATATTCCGGAAAATGAGAATGAAAACATTTTAGATGCGTCCATGTGCTATCTGAGCTACTACCTCAGCGAGGATATACAAACTGAAATGTATATCACAAATACAAGCGTTCTACCAATGGAGAAAGCGGTGCTCAGCACTTATATCAACGAAAAGTATCCAGGCACAGGATGGTTGATGGATTTCTTCAAATAATGGACTCCCCGGCTAAACGCCGCAGATTTCTTGCAAGGAGAGAAGGAAATGGCTATTAGACGATGCATGGGATGCATGAGTACCTACGAGGCTATTGATGAGATGTGCCCGTTTTGCGGCTACATAGAAGGAACGCCCGCAAAAGAGGCCTATCATATCAAACCGGGCAGCTTGCTGCATGACCGGTATACCGTTGGTCGCGCCATTGGCTTCGGTGGCTTCGGCATCACTTATATCGCGTGGGATAACAAGCTCATGCAGAAAGTTGCCATCAAGGAATACATGCCCAGTGAGTATGCCACCCGTGTTCCAGGCAATCTCACCGTCACAATTTACGATGGTGAACGTTACACGGAGTTTATGACCGGTCTGCAAAAGTTTTTGGACGAAGCACAGCGGCTGGCAAAATTTCAGAACGTGCCCGGTATCGTGCGGATACTGGACTGCTTTTCTGAGAATCTGACGGCGTACATTGTCATGGAATATCTGGACGGCATGACGCTGAAACAGTATCTGGCGGAACACGGCGGGAAGCTGCCCTACGAGGAAGCCGTAGAATTCATTCTGCCCGTTTTGGCCGCGTTGCAGGCTGTCCACAAGGAGGGCATCATCCACCGGGACATCTCTCCGGACAACATTTTCATCACTGAGGACGGCGAGGTAAAGCTGTTGGACTTCGGGGCGGCGCGTTATGCCTCTACCGGATACAGCAAGAGCCTTTCGGTCATTTTGAAACCAGGCTATGCCCCGGCGGAGCAATATCTGTCCCATGGAGAGCAGGGCCCGTGGTCAGATGTGTATGCCACTGCCGCTACACTGTACCGAATGATCACAGGCGTAGTGCCGGAAGAGGCTCTGGAACGCAAGGAAAAAGACACCCTCAAACCGCCATCTGCACTGGGGGCAAAGCTGCCGAAAAATGCGGAAAAGGCGATTCTGAACGCACTGAACGTGCGTGTAGAAAACCGGACCGCATCGGCGGAGGAATTTGAAGCGCAGCTGCTGAGTACGGCAAACGTGATCCGCGTGACGGAAAAGGGCGAAAAGAGATTTAACGCAAAGATGCCCCTTTGGATGCGAGCCTCACTGATTGCGGCAGCTGGATTAGCCGCTGTTTGTATTGTGCTGTTTGCAACCGGTGTACTCAAACTTGGCGTCGGCAATCGGTTGATTTTCAGCTCCACGCTCTTTGACGGAGGAGATGTGAATACACCGGGCGTCATTAATTTGACACAAGAAGAAGGGAGCGATGCTGCTGCACGACAAGGCATGACCTTCTATGTGATGGGTGCCTATGAATCGACTACCGCCGCTAGGGGAATCATCATGTCTCAGGATCCTGCTCCCGGCACGAAAGTTCCTGCGGGAAGCCGCCTAAAAGTAGAGGTAAGTACCGGGCCGCAATACGCCTTGATTCCGGATATCATCGACACGCTTTGGGTAGATAGCGAGGCAAAAATCACATCAGCAGGATTCATTCCTAAGATTTTTTACGAAAATAACAACTTGGTGCCGGAGGGCGCGGTCATTTCATTGGGTCACCCAGCCGGAGAAAACTTCCAGATTGGTGAAAAACTAAAAGTTGTTGTTTCGCAGGGGCCGGATGGTGAACTGACGAAAACGCCAGTAAATATGCCAAATATCGCAGGCATGGATTACGCTGAGGCGAAGGGACTGCTAAACAAAAATGGACTTCGTGTGATTCGGGAGAATGACCAGTACAGCATGACGGTTCCCAAGGGGGAAGTTATTGCCCAAAGCACATCAGCCGGCAAGCGCCTGATGACTGGCGATATCGTATATGTCAGCATTAGCATGGGCGTAGAGCAGACTAATGTTCCCAATGTGCAGTATCTGGAACGACAGAATGCCATTTCTGCCTTGCAGAGTGCAAAACTGAATTACACCGTGAAAGAGGAGGAAAGCGACACTGTACGTGAGGGACTTGTTATCCAGCAGAGCGTGGAGGCAGGTTCAATTGTTGATGTTAAGACAAATGTGATTATTACAGTCAGTCTGGGCAAGCTGGCAGACATGCCGTCACTGGTCGGCACTACATTGAATAAAGCGCGTTCGGAAATGGCTGCTCTCGGATTTGAAAACGTGACATATACCGGTAAGTATGACGCCTATACTGCAGAAAACGTGATTATGACGCAGAGCGTGCCCGCTGGCAGGCGAATCAATGTAGAAGAACACATTGAGATCGTCTATAGCATGGGAAAGATGCCAGTAAATATCACGCTGGATGCCAATGGTGGCAGCGTCAGCACGACGAGCTTCACAGCCCACTATCCCGATACATATGGAACACTACCAACGCCAACGCGGGATTACTATACATTCCGGGGATGGTATTCAACAGTGCTGGGAAGTGCTGTTACGGCCAACTCTACCGTACCCGAAACGGAATATGAAACACTGTCCGCCATGTGGGAAGAAAATCCTTTGTCCGGCTGGGTACAGGCAGACAATATGCCACAGGATGGACAGGTCGTAAATCGAAAGTATAGCTATAGCCTGACAGAGTATACAACATCTCAAAACAAAAGTATGTCAGGATGGGAAATGTATGATAGCAAGCGGGAACTGAGTGATTACGGTAGCTGGAGTGCATGGTCGACCACGCCGGTAAGCGCGACAAATAATCGTAAAGTGGACACAAAAACAGAGTCAACGCAGGTGCTGACGAGCTATAACATGGTGGAGTATAACACGATGGGGGGAGGAGAACGGCAATATAGGAGCTATAGTGTCGGCGGAAACTATTCGGGTTACGGTGTTGCAGCCAGTTATGGGGAGTTTCATAGAACAGGCACCTACTCTGTTGATGAAGTAAACAGAGCCACGCAAATTGCCCCAGGCGGTCGCAGTTCCGGTGCTGCAGCCGGTATCAACAAAGATAGCCGAACAGGTTATGTGCTTTACTGCGAAGGGCACAATGTCATCATGTTCGTCGACAGTGAAAACTATTCCACGCAAAGCACCACTTACTATCGTTATGCGGATCGAACAGAGACAACCATCTATTACTTTAAGCGCACTGTGCAGAAGGAAAGCATGTCCCGTCCGTCAGGGAGCGATGTGAGCAACGTCGTTGAGTACGTGCAGTACAGAAACAGATAATCGAAGTGCATCTACATTGACTCCGCTGTAGGAGTCAATGTAGATGCACACTTTGGAGAGAACCCGCAAAAGGAGTGACCTATATGGAGCAAAGACGATGCATGGGATGTATGCAAACATACACGGCATACGATACGGTGTGCCCATTTTGCGGCTACATAGAAGGAACGCCCGCAAAAGAGGCCTATCATATCAAACCGGGCAGCTTGCTGCATGACCGGTATACCGTTGGTCGCGCCATTGGCTTCGGTGGCTTCGGCATCACTTATATCGCGTGGGATAACAAGCTCATGCAGAAAGTTGCCATCAAGGAATACATGCCCAGTGAGTATGCCACCCGTGTTCCAGGCAATCTCACCGTCACAATTTACGATGGTGAACGTTACACGGAGTTTATGACCGGTCTGCAAAAGTTTTTGGACGAAGCACAGCGGCTGGCAAAATTTCAGAACGTGCCCGGTATCGTGCGGATACTGGACTGCTTTTCTGAGAATCTGACGGCGTACATTGTCATGGAATATCTGGACGGCATGACGCTGAAACAGTATCTGGCGGAACACGGCGGGAAGCTGCCCTACGAGGAAGCCGTAGAATTCATTCTGCCCGTTTTGGCCGCGTTGCAGGCTGTCCACAAGGAGGGCATCATCCACCGGGACATCTCTCCGGACAACATTTTCATCACTGAGGACGGCGAGGTAAAGCTGTTGGACTTCGGGGCGGCGCGTTATGCCTCTACCGGATACAGCAAGAGCCTTTCGGTCATTTTGAAACCAGGCTATGCCCCGGCGGAGCAATATCTGTCCCATGGAGAGCAGGGCCCGTGGTCAGATGTGTATGCCACTGCCGCTACACTGTACCGAATGATCACAGGCGTAGTGCCGGAAGAGGCTCTGGAACGCAAGGAAAAAGACACCCTCAAACCGCCATCTGCACTGGGGGCAAAGCTGCCGAAAAATGCGGAAAAGGCGATTCTGAACGCACTGAACGTGCGTGTAGAAAACCGGACCGCATCGGCGGAGGAATTTGAAGCGCAGCTGCTGAGTACGGCAAACGTGATCCGCGTCACTGAAAAGGGGGAAAAGAGATTTACGGTACGGATGCCGACAGGGATGAAGGTACTGTTGATCTCAACACTGGTGCTGGCGCTGACCGCAGAGGGCCTTTTCTCCGCTGGCGTGCTTAAGCTGGGACTTGGCAACCGTATTGTGTTCAACACATCTCTGTTTGACTCTGCCGAGATCAATGCCCCCGGGGTTATCAACATGACACTGGAAGAAGGGCAGGTGGCTGCCGAGGACTGCGGACTGACCCTATCCGTGCGGAATACGGTTGCATCTGCTGATGTGCCGCAGGGGACTATCGTGACGCAGACGCCACAGCCGGGCAAGAAGATCAGAAAAAACGCGGCGCTCTCCGTCGATGTAAGCGCCGGTCCGTCTTACGAGCTGATTCCTGATATAGTAGATACCGTTTGGGCAGACAGTAACCGGCAGATAGAAGATGCAGGCTTCGTCCCTAAAGTGTTTTACGAACACAGCGATTCTGTGCCGGAGGGTGTCGTGGCCTCGCTGGGGCGCGAGGTTGGAAGCATATTCCCAAAAGGCGAAAAGCTCAAAGTCGTTGTTTCCAAGGGAGCAGAGCATTCGCTGACGGTCGTACCTGTCGCCATGCCGGACATATCGGGTATGCTGTATAATGAGGCAAAGGCGCGGCTGAATGCCGTCGGGCTGGGTGTACTCCGCAAGGGGGATGCATACAGCGATACGACACCCAAGGGAACTATCCTACAGCAAAGTGTTGAGACGGGCACAATGCTCCAGACAGGAGATGTCGTTACGCTCAGTGTCTGTCTGGGCACAAAACAGGTAGTTGTTCCCTCGCTCCAATATATGCCCGAGGGAAAGGCTGCTGATTTGCTGGCGAACCTTGGGCTGACCTATACAACCACAGAGGAAGAGGACAACACAGTTAAAGCGGGGCTGGTCCTCCGGCAGACGCTTGAAAGCAATAAGGTCGTGCCTACGGGAACTGTCGTACCGATTGTCGTGAGCTTGGGTAAATGTGAAGATATGCCCGCTACCAGCGGGGAAAAGCTGAGCCGTGTCAAAACGGAGATGGGGACACTGGGCTTCTCCAATGTGAGCTATGTGGGTGAATACAGCGCCGATGTGGCGAAGGATGTTGTAATTTCACAGAGCATTTCAACAGGCGGGCGCATAAATGTAGAAACCGCAATAGTTATTAAATATAGCTTGGGCAAGCAGCCGTGGCCAATGGCTATGAATTTGAGCAGGGGTTCAATAAAAGGTGATTTTGCAGGAGCCAGAATTACTGGCGGTGTGTGCGATGTTGTTGGCGGCAATCTTCAGGTGACACTCTACTATGAGGTTGACGAAGAATTTAGCGGAACCAGTTATGGCTGGTCATGTTTCTCTCCGCCAAACGGCGAGCAATTCATGCGAAGTTCAATAGACCAAGGCTCGCCGCTGAATAATTCAGACACGTCCATGACATTCACGATTTCGGGGCAAGCGATCAAAAGCTCTACCGATATGACTGTGAAGCTATGGATTAACCGCAACAGCGGCGCAGAAAGCTCCGTATTTTGGTCTGTTACAAACTTTGCAGGAATCAGGGATGCTTTGACTAAAAGTACCAGCTAAAGCATTATTTGTACTCCAGCACTCTTTGACCACGATAAGCCCAGTTTCAGACCAGATGATAGGCAAAATAGTGCGTATGGAAGGAGAATACAATGAACACCAAAAATGAGAAAGACAGTTTTAGGAACGTCATTAGTAAAGGCCCTCTTTCCCGCAAAAGAGCAGCGAAAAATAAAGACCTTTGGAACATAGGGAGAGAAGGTATTTACCGCGATGCCATATATGAAGCCTATTTGGATATTTGCCGGACTTGCAAGGGCATCGGCAACAGCGGCGATGATAAGGATGCTGTTTTTCAAAATCTTGCCCAACAGCTTGAACGGCTGATCCGCACAGGGGTCAACAATCAGGATGAATTTGAAAACGAACACGAAAATCTCTGCGGTAGCTTTATCAGCGGCTTTCACGGCTTCGAGATGAACTATGGCAAGGCGCAGAAGGTCGTCAATATGGCGTTCAAGTACCTGTATTGCTGCGACGGCTGTGACAACACTGTATTTCAGTATTGTCATATGCCGCTGGACAGTAAGACCCTCACATGGTGCAGAACCTGGTGCAATAACAAAGACTACCAACTGGGCATCCGTGCCGACATCACCCTGAGCAAGTTGGATAAGCAGACATATCTTTCCATTCAAAATGCGATCCGCAACAGGTTAAAAGATGGTAAGGCAGTGCATAAGGTGAACGAAGGGGAAGACCCTCTCCCGAAGACGCCGCTTGATGCTGAATTCATCATCTGGGCGAGGGAGATGCACAAAAATCAATAGATCCACGGCTATTTAAGATTTGATGTGGGGAGCCCACAAAAGGTCTAATAGCCACAGCCGTATCGACGTATGCAAGTCCCTCAGGTAGAGGGTACGGATGCACCTGCGGGTTTTCCCAGCTCGCAGCTCTGCCAAGCATACGCCGAGGTAAGGGAGACACTACCGCCTCCTCTGGAGGCGAGACACTACTATGAAAGGAGATGAGCGCACATGACGATGGTCTATGTGCAAAACAAAGACGGTAAACCTTTGATGCCGACAACTCGCTATTGCTATGTGCGCCTTCTCCTGAAGGAAAAGAAAGCACGAGTTGTTTGTACTACCCCGTTTACCATCCGGTTGAACTATGATACCCCTAACATCACCCAAGACCTGATTCTTGGCATCGACCCCGGCAGGACGAATATCGGCGTTGCTGTCGTCAAGGAGGACGGCTCCTGCGTGTTCTCCGCACATTTGGAGACCCGCAACAAGGAAGTACCTCTCTTGATGAAGAAGCGTGCCGCATTTCGTAGGCAGCATCGTACACAGGACCGGCGCAGGAAGCGCCAGCGTCGTGCGATAGCTGCTGGGACTACCGTGGAAAGCAACACCATCGAGAGGCTGCTCCCCGGATATGAGAAGCCCATTGTGTGCCACCATATCCGCAATAAGGAGGCGCGGTTCAATAACCGCAGCCGCCCTGCGGGTTGGTTGACACCTACAGCGAACCATCTGCTGCAGGCCCACATTAACCTGATTGCGAAGGCTGCAAAGTTCTTGCCTATCACGAAAGTGGTAGTGGAGCTAAACCGCTTTGCTTTCATGGCGATGGATAATCCCAATATCCGTCGATGGGAATACCAACAGGGACCGTTGTACGGGCTGGGCTCCGTGAAGGATGCGGTGTACGCACAGCAGGACGGACATTGCCTGTTCTGTAAGAAGCCCATTGACCATTATCACCATGTCGTTCCACGCCATAAGGGAGGGAGCGAGACGCTGGCAAACCGGTGTGGGCTTTGCGAGAAGCACCACGCCCTCGTCCACAAGGACAAGGCATGGGCGGAGAAACTGGTCACACGCAAGGGCGGTATGAATAAAAAGTACCACGCCTTGAGTGTCCTGAACCAGATTATCCCGCACCTCATGGAGTATCTCGGAAGCGAGACTCCCTACGATGTCTATGCCACGGATGGTAAGTCCACCAAGGGCTTCCGTATTGCCAAGAATGTGCCGAAGGAACACTATACGGACGCCTACTGTATCGCCTGTTCCATTTTGGATGCGGATACGAAGGTCTCCGCACCTGCCGAACCTTTTAAGCTGAAGCAGTTCCGTCGGCACGACCGGCAATCTTGCATCCGCCAAATGGTTGACCGGAAGTACCTTCTGGACGGCAAGGTCGTTGCAACAAACCGGCATAAGTCCATTGAGCAAAAGTCCGATAGTCTTGAGGAGTTCCGCGAGGCTTACGGCGACGCTGCGGTATCGCAGCTCACCGTAAGGCCCCACTCACCCCAGTACAAGGACATGGCTCGTATCATGCCGGGTACGGTGATGGATTTTGATGGGATTGTTGGAGTATTTAAGGGGTCATCAGGACGGAATAATGGTACACCAAATTATTACAATTCTACGAAAGGAGCAAGGGTTTTAACAAAGAGGTGTGCGCTTCTCGCAAAGAATGCTGGCATGGTTTTTATCCCTGCCTGAAAATTAAGTTTTGTGGGAAAACACATCAAATCTTAAATACCCTAGATCCACTGTTAAAAAACACGGCTTTTTACCTTTCGGCAGAGTGTCCCAATGACAGATGCTCCCACTACCAGTTGAGAGATGGCGATGCAATAGAGTAGCGTTAAACCTGCGGCATGGGGACTGACAGAGAGAACACATCTGCGGGGGTGAAATTAGTATAGAGAACGCTGGTATAGGCGGCAAGATTCCAAGAGCGCACTGGCCTCTGGAAATATTTGAGAGGCCGCCTAACCATGCCGTCAGACAACATAACAAAGCGGACAAAAAGCCAGGGATGACCCTTTGCGGCCATCCCTGGCTTTTTGCCCGCTTTTTATTATGCGTATACAGCGCACATTGCCGTGGCCCGCCGTTTCCGTCGTTTCTGAAATTTTCAAAAATGACGAAACGGAGGCAGGAAAATGTACTTTGACCATAAAGCATACGGGGAAAGAATCCGACAACTGCGAAAAAGAAGGGCGCTTACTCAAGAACAACTCGCAGAAAAACTGAATGTGTCTGGAACATACATCGTGAAAATTGAAAGTAACCAAAGAACAGGTTCTGTTGAGTTTGCGGTTGAACTGGCGCACTGTTTTGGTGTTTCGCTGGATTATCTCTTACTGGGTACAGCGTGTAATGACAAGAGGCAAGTGCTTAAAACCGTGATAGCATTTCTCTCTGAATTGGAGGCAAGTTTTGAATCCTGACAAAAAGGGTAAGAAACCTGCCATCGTGTCTCTGTTACAGTGAGACTGTCCAAGCTACAATTGCATCAAGGCCGCAGATAGCGGCTTACTGTACCTTGAAAAACGCCGAACGGCTATATCCGGCAACTGGATCACATCAGCAGATGAGCCTCCGTAAGAAAGAGGACAGCGATGCGGAAAACGCGCCATGACCACCTGCACGGGAGTTTCCCGTGTCAATGCAGGTCCCAGATCGGAAGGTGCCCAGCGATACCCGTTCATCCAAAAGCAGCCGTGGCAGGCTGTCTCGCCATGACCTCATCTGCCTATTATGGTACTTCTGCATAGCGATGCCTTCACAAAATCGGTGCAGCTCGGAGAGATCCTCGGAGGGGTGAGATTCCCATGTGCGGTGCCAGCCGCAGACCAGTTGACCGCCCAGCAGTCCGGGAAGTAGTGTCGAATAGGACTGGACAAACGACAGAAACGGCGTGGGCCGTTCCGGGAAACCGGGGCGGCCCCGCCATGACCTTTTCCTGATGGCAGAAATGCGGGTGCTGCACTTTCCCTCCCCCTCACATACCTACTACCTATACCCCATTACCTCTTACCGCAGCACCCGCGTTTATGCCATCAGATATCAAAACAACCGTAAGAGGAGGGATACTCATTAAAATTTCCGAAAGCTCTTATACCATTGGTGATGACGGACGCCTTGTGATCCCGGCGGATGACTTGACCGAAATGGGGTTAACCGCCGGGCAGGACGTGTTTGTGGCGTATATCACCGACGATGACCTCGCAAACCGATACCATGAGTTCACAGTTTCATCGGCATCTCTTTCTGAATTGGATACCACTCAGCAGATCGCCATACCGCAGCAACTATTGGAGCAGGCCGGCATCGATTCGAACGCAGAGGTGCAAATTGCCTGCATGGACGGAGCTATCATCATTACGGGGGACACACCCCTGACCGAAGATGAATTGAGCGAGGTCATTGGTCGTCTGCGGGCGGTCAATGACCTCACTGAACATTTCCCCAGTGAATTGGATACTGAAGAGGGAGGAGGAACAGGCTATGGCCGCTTCTAAAAACATGATAGCGCTGGAGATAAATGGACTCCATGTGCATCTCACCTTTACACCATTTCCTGCGGATGATACCGTGGCCGCCGTCCGAGCAATTTTGAAGAATAGCTACGTTCGGACGCTCCAGACGTAAGGAGGCGTGACCTTGGGTAAAAGAGTTTGCTGCCTGTATCGCGTTTCCACGCTGAAGCAGGTCGAAAAGGATGACATCCCCATGCAAAAGCAGCGATGCCATGAGTTCGCCGCACAAATGGGTTGGGACATTGTTCGAGAGTTTTCCGAGAAAGGCGTGTCCGGCTTCAAGGTCTCCGCAAAGCAGCGCGACGCTATACAGGAAATTCAGCGTGAAGCTGCACTGAACACCTTTGACATTCTCCTGGTTTTCATGTTTGACCGCCTTGGCCGGCGCGATGACGAAACACCCTTCATTGTGGAATGGTTCGTCAACAACGGCATCGAGGTCTGGAGCGCCGAGGAGGGCCAACAGCGGTTTGATAACCATGTGGACAAGCTGCTGAACTACATCCGCTACTGGCAGGCGTCCGGCGAAAGCATCAAAACCTCAATCCGTACCAAGACCCGCTTGGGGCAGATTGTGATGGAGGGACGCTTCCGCGGCGGTTACGCACCTTACGGCTATCAGCTGGTGAAAAAAGGCCGCATGGGCAAAAAGAACCGGGAACTGTTTGACATTGAGGTAAACCCTATGGAAGCCGCCGCTGTCCGGCGCATTTTCGAGCTGGCGGATCAGTATGGCTATGGTGGGAGGAAAACCTCTACCACACTCAAGGAGGAGGGCTTCATCAACCTCCGCACCGGTGAGCCGTTTCACTATTCCACCATTCAGAATATTCTCATCAACATCGCCTATACCGGCGTGCTGCGAAGCGGTGAAAGCGTATCGGAAATATTTCCCGAACTGCAGATCATTACGCCGGAGCAATTCCAGCGTGTGCAGAAAGGCCGGGAGCAGCGATCTGCGGACTATCTGGCTAAGTGTGTTGCCGCCTACGGAACAGAGACGGTCACCCTGAAGGATGGCAGCGAAGCAGAGGTTTCCCGTCCGATTCGCAGTTATCCCCGAAAAAATACCGGCAGTGCTCTGCTGTCCGGCAATGTGTATTGCGGTCACTGCGGTGGCCGCATTTTTGCGTCAACAGCACGGAAGACTCATCACCCCACCGATGGCAGTAATGGCCGTGTAGCCATCTACAAATGCTATAACCGTACCCAACACAAAGAGAACTGCGACGGCCCCACGACCTACCGTGCCGAAAAGGTGGATGCCGTGGTCAGCAAGCTCATCCGGGATATTTTTCAGAAGGCCGGTACTGTCAGCGAGTACGACATCGTTCATAATCAGATCGGCGCAACAGCTTCCGATTTGCAGCAGCAGATCCGGCAGGCCAAGCTGGAACTCTCCAAAAAGCATATCGAGCAGGGACGCTGGGAGGGGCTGATGCTGGACTCACTGGACGGGAAATGTCCATTTACCCCCGAGCAGGTCAAAAGCCGACTGGATTCCGTAAAGGAGGCCATGACATCGCTGCCCGCAAATATCAAGTCGCTGGAGGCACGATTGGCCGACAGCGACAGGCTTACCCAGGAGCTGAAGGAGCAGCATCAGCAGCTCCTTTCCTGGGCGGAAATGTTTGACAACGCGACCCCGGCCGAGCGCAAGCTTATCGCGTCCCATTTGATCAGAGCCGTAACCCTGACCCGCGGCTACGGTATCCAAATCGACTTCAATATTTCCGAGGCGCAGTATTTGAATGGGATGGAGCTGTAAGTGGGTTGCATGGATGTGTGCAACATGTGAAAAGATAGGCGAAAGGAGTGATTGCCACTTGTCAACAAAAATTAGACATCAACTTTGTAGAAAATTTGCATATATTTTTGTGGAAAATGATGATATACTTTTAATGGGAGTATATTCTCTTAAAATGTTTGTATGGTTTTGAGAATACACCTGCCAAGCATAAGAAGGGAGGAAGTATCTATGGATGCTACAACTCGCAAATATATTAATAATTTAGCACAACAAGTAATAGCAACCTACAATATTGAGATTCCTATAACGGATATCAACAAAGTGGTAAAGAGCATTGGAGGGTCGATTTGTAAAAAAACGGGCTTCGACGATTTATGTGACGGCACCATAAAAAAATCTGGGGAAGACAGTTTTGAGATTGCTGTGTCGCAGTATCAATCCAGCAACCGAGAGATTTTTACAGTGGCTCACGAATTGGGGCATTTGTTTCTTCACATGGGTTTTAGAACCAACCTCGCGCTCTGGCAGCAACAGGACAATGCCGTTTATACGCGCTTTGGATCCTCTTTACAGGAAAGTCAAGCCAACGAGTTTGCCGGTGCATTACTAATGCCCGAAGAAGAATATCTCTCTGTCCTCCGACGCTTTGCAAAAGGAAATAAAGTAGACATGAATGAAGTGGCGCAGTATTTCCGTGTTTCAACAGCAGCCGCAACTACTCGCGGCAAGATTTTGGGGTACCTTGCATGAATGATGAGTGTGTTAAAACTTCGCAATCTCTAGAAAATATGGAAGAACCCGCTCTTCTGGTGGAGGAAGGATGCATTCCGCCAGCGGTTCTGGCCGCGGGAACTCAAAAAGTAACAGAGACATTAGGGCAGGAGAGGGCCACCCATCCTCAAACATATATTTTTTTCTCTTTTGATATTGTTAACTCCACGCGGTATAAGGCCACGACGGGTAATTGGCCGTTGGTTATTAGAAGCCTATTAGATACAATTCGAGAACGAGTTGTACGTACCGACAGTTTGTCTGATAGCCGTTTATGGCGCGTTATTGGTGATGAAATGATATTTATCACCCCGGTACGGTCTAAAACCAATTTGCGTGAAATTGTTTCAAAAATATTTGAAGTTACGCAAAAAGTGTCCATTTCGCTAAAGTGTGGGAAGTTTTTTGACTCGATTCAAGGGCAAGAACTAAAAAGCACTGAAATTGAAACTCTAAAAAGCCAGAACACATTGTCAATTAAGGCTGCAGCGTGGATTGCTGTTATCAATGCCCAATTGGTGACGCCATATGACAATATTGCTATTCATTACGAAGGATCTGCACAAGATGAAAGTATAAGCGAGTTCTTGGGGGAAGATATAGATGCGGGGTTTCGTCTCAAAGCATACACCCAAGATAGGCGGCTATGCTTAAGCGTTGAATTAGCAGCTTTTATTGAAAAGAAAAGCCTTCTCTATGTCATGGATTATACACGATTGAAAGGTGTTTGGAACGAAAGCTTATACCCTGTAATTTGGTACTACGATGAAGACGCCGTGTCTCTATGCCAAGAAGAGATTACAGGAGAAAGGCAGAAGATTCCGTTTGCAAATAGTTTTCGCTACGATGAAACGGATCAAAATCCTATTGTTCGGCGCTTTTTTGCACGTGGAGGGAAAAAGCAACGTAACTTTGGCGGCGATATTGCGTCAAATTACAGTGTGGCACCATGTATGTTTGTCGCAGAGAGTGCAATAAAAAAGATAATTGCGGATCGCAATATGCAGACAAAGCTAAACTATATTGAGAAATTTTTTGCTGATGAGCCTCAGATGATCGAAATACATCCGGCACCACTAGAATTGCACTGTGCAGTTGTATGCTGTGACACACTTAATCGACGCGTTTTTGCTACCCGGCGCAGTGAAAATCATCGCACCAATCCCCAAAAATGGGAATTTGGCTGTGCAAGAGCGTTAAGCAATGAGGCTCTTGCTCAAACAGTGACAAAACAGTATCTGCAGGCATTTGGACTTCGAATTGAGCTGTGCATGGATAAGTCAAGAGACGATCAACAACCATTACCTCTTGCTGTTTATGAATTATCTAAGACTGAAGGGAATATTGCAAAGGGCGTTATTTTTGTTGCGAAAGTTGTGAATCCGCTAGACGCTGACAATTTTCGCCCCGAAGGTAAACATACAGAAGTTAAATGGGTATCGCGGGAGAATATTAACGAAATCCCCGATAACGAGGCAGTAAAAGACTTTAAAAGAACCCTTACAAACGTCTTGGACAACATGGATTACTACTTTGATGCTTAGGATGAAGGTGTATTTCTATGAGTGACAAAAACACTTCAGAGCCTTTCGTAAGTTTTCTTGATTCACAATTAGATAGAGTTAATTATTGGCTTTCTTTTGCCGAAGCAAAAAATGGTGCACTTCTTGCGTTAAACGTCGCAGCCTTGGCCTTGCTATCGGATTTCGGCACAGACTACACCGTGATATGGACATTTATTGTGATAGTTTTGCTTATGTCATGCGCGGTTTCTCTGTGGTCATTCTTTCCTATTACGAAAGAGCCTCCCTGCGGAAAAGAGGCCAATTATAAGAATAATCTGACATTTTGGGGAGATATCGCGGCATATTCAAGTGAAACATACTTGAATGAAGTTTTACGACAATACTTTCCGCAGAGTTCTGAGTGTACTGTATCCAGATTGGCGCAGGACATTGCTAACGAAATTACTTCCAATAGCAAAATTGCTTTTCGCAAGTACAAGTTCTTTAAGGGTGCTCTATTCTTGGATGGTCTCGCAGTCATTTTAGGAGCAATATTGTGTGTGCTTGCATAATATCCGTCCAATGTTTGTGTGGCATACTTTATTTCATCTCTTAGATGCAATATGTCAGCCTTGGGAGAGCGTTCGGTTCGCATCCGAGAGGTCGAGGGTTCGAATCCCTTCAGGTCCACCAAAATGAAAACCGTCCGAAAGGGCGGTTTTCATTTTGCCGTGGGCCTGCGGGAGTCGAAGTTTATCCCCCCCTTGCGGGGGAAATCCCTTCAGGTCCACCAAAAATAAGCCACCCGCAGAGGTGGCTTTATTTTTGTCGTGGGCCTAGGGATTCGAGGTTTATGCCCTGAAAGGGTAAATCCCTTCAGACCTACCAGGCATTCAGAACCATCTGGAAATTGGATTATTCTGAATTTTCCTTTCGGTTGAAGAAAACAGCTACTCTCGTTTATGCAAAATCAGAAGCACTCGACTACTACATAAGTCAAGTGCATCTGATTTATTTAAATACTATTCAGTAGTCTTTCCATAAGGACCTATGAATCTGAATCCGTTTCTATGAATCATGTGGTCTGGATTAGTGACAATCCAAACCTCAGTCTCCCATGCAAGATCTTCCTTGCAGCTGCGAAATGCGTCGTTGCTCTCAAACGCAGTAATGTAAATGCATTTATCTGCACATTCTCCCATCATCTGTTCAAGTTCATATTTTCGCTCTGCCGTAATTGGATTTGAAGTATGATAGGCTTCAATCAAGTAAATCCAATCTTTTTCCGCTGAATACGCAACAATGTCAGGAAGCTTGCCTTGTGACAAATCTTTGATTCCAAGCTCTGCAAGCTTTTCTTTTTCATTTATGACACCATATTTGTTGTCTGAGTCTCCACAATAAAGCAACGTCGCTCCATAACCGAAACGGGGCAGGAACTCAGTAATAACTTGTTGCTGTATCAAGTTATGTTCCCCATCTTTTAATTGGAACTCTTTTCCATCCGGCATTTTTACATTAATCATAGGGATATTTCTTGTCTGTGCCAGCCTTTCCCGATATATTTTGTGGGTCTTGTTAAAAATTTCAACCTGTTTCTCCCAATCTTTCTGCCCGAATTTGCTGATAATCCGAGCGTACTCTGTGCTAATTCTGTACCCACGAGTTGCATCGCTTAGATTAGACTCTGGCTTTGACCGTTCTACGATTCCACCAATCAACAACTTACTAAAACCATCTCGGAGAACATAGTCATAGGAACCCTTGCTCATATTTTCCTCAAGATATGTATTGTAAAACTCTACGCATTGCTTTGTAGTAATACTATAACCAGAGTTTGTCGATTTGACTTTTCTCCACTCTTTTGAGGTCTTAACATCGCCTGCGGCTAGCAATGCCATGGCTAACTTCTCTTTATCTCGCCCAGTTAAGCCTTCCAAAGGAATCCCAAGCTGATCAATAATAAAAAGTGCCTCTCTTATCAAAGTCTGGACAGCAAGATCTTTTTCTTGAAAAGATTTTTTTCCTTTTTGCTTTCTTGTTATAAGCTCGGGCAAATTATATCGGTCCATCCCTTTTTGGTGTCTCCCTTCTAAATAATCAACGACTGCCAGCGCCATTTTATATGCAAATATAGGAGGAACAGCATTTCCGATTTGTGTGTATTGACTTTCTTCAGAACCACAAAATTCAAACCAATCCGGAAATCCTTGTAGCCGTGCAGCTTCTCGCACTGTAATCCTTCGACGCCGCCCGTCCGACAACTTGATCCTGTGCATATCGCTAGTTGCGCCAGCAAGATTACGACAAGTCAAAGTGCGCGCAGGGCGATCCATGTGCAAATCTCTTGGAGTCCTACATTTGGATGCTGCCTCATATTTTGCGATATACTCGTCCATCGCAGGAGTCAAAAAAATAGCATTATCAGGTATATCTGTAGCTAATGCGCCCAATGCTTCTCCAGCGCTTATAACATAGTCATTCGGCTTCGGAAACTTAAACCCGCCGTGATGCCCGACAATAACCATTCTTTCTCTACTTTGAGGAACATCGAATTTTACAAGTTGAAAAGTTCTATGTTCGACTATGTACCCCAATTTCTTGCATTGGTCAATTATCGACTGAAAATACGAAGTACTTTGTTCAGGTAGCCCCTTAACATTTTCACACATCCATAAATCGGGTTGAACTTTTTTTACCGCTTCGATAAAAGCCGGAAAGCCATTTCTATCATCAATTTGTCCTTTCCGCTTCCCTCGCCTGCTAAAGGGTTGACAGGGAGGCCCCCCTATAAGAACACTCGCTCTAGGAAATTCAGTATCTTTTGTAATTATCTCTTGATGACACTCAGAACGAAGATTCTTTCTGTAGGTGTCACAACAATCTTCAACCATTTCATATCCTACGGTTTTTATCCCCGCAGCTTCAAATCCTAAAGACAGTCCGCCACAGCCTGCAAACAAATCTATGGCGCAATATTTGGAAGTTGGGGGGATTTTTATGGTATTATTTAAATACTCAATAAAATTATCATATCTCTTGGGCATATGTCCCTCCCCTTTCTCTTTTATAAAAATAGCCAACAATAGAAATTTACTCTTTTTGCATTATGCATACGATTAACTAATCGACTATTTTTAATTATACTTCATTCTTTTTTAAATTGCAAATAGAAGCTTATTTATAAGCCGTGGGCTCTCATACAGGAAAAGCTGGTCTTGTCACGTATCTCACGCGGTATGCGCCCGTGCTACGCCACATGATTTTTATATCGTCGCATGAAGAAAGCACTTCCGCCCTGCGCTTGCAGGAGGGAAGTGCTTTCTCGGCCCAAGAATACACACCATTTTTCGCGGTGGTCATATTTTTATATGCTTTTTTCGATTTTGTTCTGCTATAATTTCGGCGGCTAAAAGTGCGCCATGCGGCAGAGCGTTCGGTTCGCATCCGAGAGGTCGAGGGTTCGAATCCCTTCAGGTCCACC
>OIWT01000953.1_pt1 | contig 37584 bp, 29 predicted proteins | sample 1587701 | NCBI WGS metagenome assembly OIWT01 (sample SAMEA3888904, study PRJEB22519) | human gut metagenome | biome: human gut; feature: human-associated habitat; material: faeces | place: Denmark | collected 2009 | reverse complement strand
TGTTAACAACCGCCTGTTCCCGTCCCGCCGCCTCGTACCCGAATGGATGACGGAGAAATAGGGCGCCGGCAAGCGCCCCTCTTTACTGAAAGGTCTCATCGTTAGCGATGAGGTAGGGAATTACGGTTCTTTTTTCTCAGGCGGGGGAAGTAGAAGGACTGAGAGCTTGGTTTCGTTTTGAGGTTTCACAAAAGAACGCAAAAGATCACGCGTCTTTTCCGTGAAACAGAAGTCGGCCCACTGCTCCATGAGGCGCTTTCGCCGAGAAACTGCTTTGGCTCTGTCGTAGTGAAGATTGTCGATGGCGTGGTGTAGCGAAAGCTCTGTTAAAGTCCAATCGACGCCGTGATTAGTGCCCCACGTTTTAAACGTCGCCCGAAAGCCGTGCGTGTGCATGCGACTTCCGGTTTCTTCGTCCACAAAACCGTTCCCGTCGGTTTTTAAATCCGCCTCGCAAAGCCGTCGAATAGTTTCCGGAATAAGACGGTAATCAAATCGTTTGCCGTTGCGTGTTGCAAAGACATAAGGGCAAGAGGTAAGTCCTCTTTCCTCTTGGCGCCTTTTCATAAGGCGCAAAATGTCTCGTGCTTGGGCGCTAATCGGGACTATGTGTGCGCCGTTTCGATTGCCGCATTTCATGTTTCGGGCCGGAATTGTCCAAAGTGTCAGAGATTTATTAAAGTCTTTCCACTGCGCAGGATTTGTTCCTTCTCGATTTAGCGATCCGACGACGTTTCCGATGCGTGAGGCCGTAAGAAGCGTAAATAAAAGCGCCATGGCAGCCGTGCTCGTGCGAAAAGTCTCGGAAAGAATAAGTGCCACAAAACGCCGCACGTCTTTTTCGGCAAGTGCCGGGTGCGGTGTACCTTTAAGTCGGCCGGCCGACCGTACAAGAAGCGGCAAAAGAAGCGAGGCCTTAGTAGGGGGCGGCAGTCCAACCGGGTAAAGACCGCTTGCTCGGCACCAGGCAAAGAACTTGGCGATGTCCCGATGTATTTTGCGTACCGTCGATTCATGCAGTGTTATGTAGGCATTGTTTAAAATTCGTGCAACGTCGCCGGTAAGAACTTCGGCTGGAGCTTTGTCTCCGACGGAGGAAAAGACGTGGTTTTCCCCACGCGCCAGCAAATCTTGCCCAGTCTTTTGAGCTCCGCCGCCGCAGCGACTCTTTTCGCTTTCGACCCAAAGTGGCCAAAGAGACCGAATTGTTTTCGGGGTCTCGCGGAAGGCGACGGCGTCGGCTAAGGGCCCTGTCAAATCAAAGCATGCGGTCAAAATGTCTCTACAGAGGAGCGCACGCTCGCGGGCCTCTGCAAGGGGAATTTTCGGATACGTTCCGAGGGTACGCTTAAAGCGATTGTTTCGCACTTGAGCCCGAAAGATCCACGAGGCGGTGTAGCCGCTTTCTCGTTCATGTACGCTCAGGGTAAGTCCCGGCATTGCAGCATCCGTGTAGTCGCCTTTTAGGCAACTTAACATGGCAACAACGGCATCGGTAAAGGTGTTCTGAGGCATTGCTCTCTCCTAGGTTGAAATGTCGCGATAAGCGACGGGAAAACACTATTTTTTCGGAGAGAAACAAAACTGCAAAACCCCGAGGTTTGGGTCTCTCGGGGTTCGGATTGCGTCTATTAAGAATTAAAAACCGCGACGTTTGCGCACAGCTTTTGCAAGGTTCTCGAGCATGGCAACGGTATCTTTCCAACCGACACAAGCATCGGTTACGGACTGGCCGTACGTTAAGGGTTTGTCCGTGCCGATATCCTGACGTCCTTCCACAAGGTTCGATTCAATCATGATACCGGCAATGGCCTTGCTACCGCTGGCAATTTGACCACAAAGGTTATCGGTCACCAAAACTTGGTTGCTGTAAACCTTATGCGAGTTAGAGTGTGAGACATCAATCATGACGGCCTCGGGGCGCCCTGCTGCCTTGAGCATCTCGCAGGCTTTGGCGATACTTTGAGGATCGTAATTCGTTTCTTTTCCGCCGCGAAGAATGATGTGGCAATCATCATTCCCCGTCGTGGAAATAATGGCGCTGATACCGGCCTTTGTGACGCCTAAGAAAAAGTGCGGATAGCGTGCAGCTCCCACGGCATCGACAGCGATTTTGATGTCGCCTGAGGTTCCGTTTTTAAATCCGATCGGGCACGAAAGACCGCTTGCAAGCTCCCGGTGGCCTTGGCTTTCGGTCGTACGGGCGCCGACGGCGCCCCAACTGATTAAATCAGCGGTGTACTGCGGGGAAATCGTATCCAAAAATTCCGTTGCCGTTGCAAGCCCCATCTCGTTGATGTCCAAAAGGAGTTTGCGTGCAATGCGAAGCCCCTTGTTAATCTGAAAGCTTCCGTCCATATCGGGGTCATTTATCAGGCCCTTCCAGCCGACGGTCGTGCGGGGTTTTTCAAAATAAACGCGCATGATGATTTCAAGGTCGGCGCTCAGCTGATCCTTCAGACTCTTTAACCGGTGGGCGTAGTCAACGGCGGCCTCAGGATCATGAATCGAGCAGGGACCGACGACAACGAGGAGGCGGTCGTCTTCCAGGCGCATGATGCGGTTGGCAGCCTCGCGTGCGGCGTGCACCGTGGCACCTGCCGCGTCCGAGCACGGGTACTCGTGAATTAAGTGCATCGGAGGCGCAAGTTCCTGTGTTGACTTGACGCGAATGTCATCTGTGGATCGTTTTTGTGTCATGGTTTCATCCTTGTATTGTCTGTGCTCGTTCGGAAACCCCGGAAAAGAAAACCGCCGAGCGTTTCCTCTCGGCGGTTTCGGTGGTGTGTTTTGCGCGCAACTACCCCTTTCGCCGAGGCGAAATAAAGTAGTAAAAATAAAAACGCGCACAAAGCATTTAAGAATCCTTTCATGAAGCAGAAAGAACTCTAACGCAAAAAAAATCACTTCGCAATAGAGCGATTGCCTTAGAAAAGGTGAGAAAAGTTGAAGATGCGAAGGCTATTACCAAACGGATTGTTGCGCCGTGGGCGGGTTATTTGTCGAGAAGACGAAGGGGCCAGGCGCGCACTTTGCAGTTCATATGAATATAATTTAACTACATCACTTTCGTCATAATGATGTAGTTAGATAATCAAGAGAAACTTGAATGCGGCATTTTCACTTTGAAACGGCATACCGAAAACTTCTAACCCCGGAGGTCGTATCGTACCTTGTAAGCATTCACGAATTCCGTGAGCGACAAGAGTTGTTTATGGAAGGCCGATTAGAGGCTCTGTCAGGACTTGTGACCGTCGCGAAAATTCAAAGTACGGACTCTTCCAACCGCATTGAGGGTATTGTCACCACGGATGAGCGATTGCGCAAACTTGTTTGTGAAAAGACGAGCCCAAAGAATCGCAATGAACAAGAGATTGCCGGTTACCGTGACGTCCTTGCGACGATTCACGAAAGTTATGCTTACATCGAGCCGAAGGTCCCCGTCATTTTGCAACTTCACCAGGACTTGTGTCGCTTTACTAGCACGTCTGTCGGTGGCCGCTTTAAAAATGCGGACAACGTCATTGCGCAAGTGTTGCCGAATGGAAAGAGAATTGTCCGATTTGAGCCTCTTGCTGCTTGGGAAACGCCTCGGGCTGTTGAGGAACTTTGTCAAGAATACCGAGATGCGGTGAAGACCTCATCTCTGGATTCCTTGCTCCTGATTCCGATGTTTATATTGGACTTTCTTTGCATCCATCCTTTTTCCGACGGCAATGGGCGCATGAGCCGACTTTTGACATTACTGCTCTTGTATCGCGCAGGATTCCTTGTCGGAAAGTATGTCAGCATTGAGAAAACCATTTGCGATACCATGGACAGTTACTATGAGGCATTGCGCTTGAGCTCTTTCAATTGGCACGAAGGAAAAAACGACTATGCGCCGTTTGTCACTTATATGTTGGGGACTATTCTCGCGGCGTACCGAGAGTTTGAAAATCGACTCGCTCTCGTGAAAAAAAAAGGGTGTTCTAAGTCAGATCGAGTGCGGGAGGCGATTCGGAACCAACTCGGGAAAATTACTAAAAGTGAAATCGTCGCTCGGTGCCCGGATATCAGTCAAATTACCGTACAACGGACTTTGGCGAATCTCATGAAAAGCAGGGAGATAAAAAAACTTGGAAACGGGCGCTATGCCGCTTATGTGTGGATTGGCGAAAAGTAAAAGCAAACGGGGAAATGCTCATGTTTCTGAGAAATCATCTTATGACAAGGAGAGGTAAGGTTCTTAGTCCCACTAGCTTGGTCCGCAAAAGAAGATTCGGTTTTAGAGCTACACGGAGCCGAGTACAATAACCGCTAAATAAAAGAGCTCTCGTATGCCGCAATTTACTCCGGATTACCGTGCGCCCCGATGCATCCCGGGGCGCCATTTACAAACGATTCTACCTGCGCGCTTTTTTAAACGCCCCGTTGTAACCTATCGACGAGAAATCGTTGATATGCCCGACGGCGACTTCATGATTTTCGATTGGGCAGAGCCTGCGCCACGCTCGCCGGAGGCGCCCGTTCTCGTGCATTTTCACGGATTGGAAGGAGACTCTCGTAGCCACTATGCCGAAGCCTTAATGGACCATTGCGTCAAAAACGGAGTGCGGGGTATTGTGGCGCATTTTCGTAGTTGCGGAGGGAGACTCAATCGCCTGCCACGCGCGTATTTTGCAGGCGATACGGCCGATAACTCTTGGGTTTTAAAAAACGTTCACGCACGCTTTCCGAAAGCGCCTTTTTTTGCCGTCGGTGTAAGCTTAGGCGGCAACCAACTGGCTAAATGTCTCGGGGATTTAGGGAAAGCCGCTTCTTTTGTCACGGGAGCAGCCTCAATCGGTGCCCCTCTCGATCTTGTTGCCGGTACCGAAATCATGACGCGCGGCGCCAATATTTTTTACGGCAAGATGTTTTTGTCGACTTTAAAAAAGAAGGCTGAAGAAAAAGCGCGCCTTTTTCCCGACATCATCGATGCGCGTGCCATACGGGCTTGTAAGGATTTATACGATTTTGATAATGTCTACACGGCACCGATTCACGGCTTTCGAAGCGGAATGGACTATTGGACACGGTGTTCTGCCAAGCCCGTTTTAGGCAATGTCCAAGTTCCGCTTCTTCTTTTAAATGCCAAAAACGATCCGTTCCTGCCGGCCTGGGCGCTTCCTTCTGTCGATGAAGTGAGTCGCTCGGTGTATCTGGATTTTCCCGACGCAGGCGGGCACATCGGCTTTCCGATTTTTGTGCACGGACGTGGGTCGCTCACGTATCTTCCGAACCGTATCTTCCGGTTTTTCCGGGAGGCCCTTGCAGGACAGCGATGACGGGAAAAACCGCCCTTTTATTGGTCAATACCGGGTCGCCCGAGGCGCCGACCCCGGAAGCGCTTGCCCGTTACTTAAACGAGTTTTTAAGCGACAGGCACATCGTCGACCTGCCGTCTTGGCTTTGGAGACCGATTCTTTCCCAAATCATCATCCCGCGTCGTAAAGAGATCTCTGCTAAGCGCTATGCTGCGATTTGGACGAGTGAGGGTTCGCCTCTACTTGCGACCACGAAAAAGACTGCCGTGGGGCTGCAAAACATCCTCGGGGAGGATTGTTCCGTTGCTTGGGCGATGTGTTACGGAAGTCCTTTCGTTTCTCAAGTTCTTAGGGCGATTCTTGCTGTCAAACCCGAGCGCCTTCTTGTCATGCCGCTTTTTGCCCAAGAAGCCACACAAACACGCGGGGCCGTTGTCGATTTAGTTAAAAAAACTCTCAAAGAGGCCGGCTCTTCTGTTCCCTTGACGGTGATTGCCCCTTGGTTTGATAGGCCCGAATACATCGACGCGCTGGCCGCTTCCGTGCGCGAAAAGAAAATCGACCTTGCAAAAACGCGCCTGATTGTCAGTTTTCACGCCATTCCTCTCAAAAGAAGCGACACGTACTTTCACCAATGCGAGACGACCGTGCGCCTTTTGGAAAAGGCGCTCGATTTGAAACCCGGATCCGTCAAGTTAGCGTTTCAATCCAAATTCGGATTCGGAAATTGGCTGATTCCGGCATTAAAAGATGTCTTAAAGCAAGAGGCCGGACAAGGCAATCGCTCGGTTGCCGTCCTGTGCCCGGGATTTGCCGCCGATTGTCTCGAGACACTGGAAGAAGTGGTCGTGACCATGAAGGAGACGTTTTCTTCCGAAGGTGGAAGGCATTTTGCATACATTCCCGCCTTGGGTAGCGGACAGGATGCACTGGCGCTTTATGCCAAAGTGGTGCGTGAGGCGCTCGAACAGTTGAAAAAAACCGTTTCCGACCCCAAATAAAAAGTACCTATTGGATTTGGAGGCCAGTTATGGCAGAAGAAAAGACAGTCAATCCGGCAGAAGAACTGAAAAAAGCCAGCGAAGAGGTCCGCGAAGGAGAGCTGGAAAGTCCGGATGCTCCTGAAAGTAGCCCGAAGGCGACAACCGAGGGAGCGCAAACGGAAGAGAAGAAGGATGAATCTCCGACGGCAGATGTTTCCTCGCTTGAAGCCGAACTGCAGGCCGCAAAGGACAAGGCGGCGGAAAGTTTCGAACTTTACATTCGGGCGGCGGCTGAAATGGAAAACACACGACGTCGTTGCGCGCAGGACGTGATGAAGGCACAACTTTTCGGCATAGAAAGTTTTGCGAAGAACCTGATTCCGGTCATCGACAGTCTGGAAAAAGCTCTCGAGGCTTCCGTAAGTGCCGATGAAGCCACCCGCAAAGGTCTTGAAGTGACGATGCGCCAACTCGAGCACGCCCTGGAAGTTTCCGGAATGAAGGCGATTTGTCCTGAAAAAGAAAAGTTCGATCCGACCACAAGTCAAGCCATTGCGACGGTCCCTGCCGATAGCAATCATCCGGCCGGTACCGTGGTGGCCGTTTTCCAGCGCGGCTGGACCCTAAACGACAGAGTTTTGCGGGCGGCCATGGTCAGTGTTGCCGGCTAAAGCACAACAGCCCGTTGATTTTTAATGAAAATTCATACAAAAAGGGAGCCTACGGGTTCCCTTTTCGCGTTCTTGCGTTGAATTTTTAAGACCCCGTCCCCATATAAGGTGTAACAGCCAAGGAGAGCTCGAAAGCGAGTTCTCCCGACGAATTTACGAATTTCTCAGAAGGAACAAACGCTATGTCTAAGATTATCGGTATTGACCTTGGAACAACGAACTCCGCGGTCGCTGTCATGGAAGGCGACAAGGTCCGCGTGATTGAAAATTCCGAGGGCGCTCGGACGACTCCCTCGATTGTCGCCTATATGGACAACGGCGAGATTTTGGTCGGCGCAACAGCCAAACGTCAGGCCATCACGAATCCTAAGAACACACTTTTTGCTGTCAAACGTTTAATCGGACGTCGTTATGAAGATGCCGAAGTTCAGAAGGACGTCGGTCGCGTGCCCTTTAAGATTGTACGCGCAGAAAACGGCGACGCTTGGGTTCAGGTTTTAGGGGACAAGAAGCTGGCGGCTCAGCAGGTTTCTGCCGAAGTGCTCCGCAAGATGAAAAAGACGGCTGAGGACTATCTCGGTGAACCTGTGACTGAAGCCGTTATTACGGTTCCCGCTTACTTTAACGACAGCCAACGTCAGGCCACAAAGGATGCCGGTCGTATTGCCGGTCTTGAAGTCAAGCGTATTATTAACGAACCGACGGCTGCAGCCCTGGCTTTCGGTATGGATAAGATGGGTAACACCGATCGCAAGATTGCCGTGTACGACTTGGGCGGCGGCACCTTCGATATCTCGGTGATTGATATTGCCAATGTTGACGGCGACAAGCAGTTTGAAGTCTTGTCGACAAACGGCGATACGTTCTTAGGCGGTGAAGACTTCGATCAGCGCCTCGTTGAGTATCTTATTTCCGAATTTAAGAAGGATACAGGCATTGACCTTTCGACCGACGTTCTGGCGCTTCAGCGCTTGAAGGATGCGGCGGAAAAGGCCAAGATCGAACTTTCGAGCCGTCAGGAAACGGAAATTAACCTTCCGTACATTACGGCCGATGCCACAGGTCCCAAGCACTTAAATATCACGATTACGCGTGCTAAGTTCGAAAGCATGGTTGAAGATTTGGTGCAGCGTACGATTGAGCCGTGCCGTAAGGCCCTGGCCGATGCCGGAGCCTCCACGTCGGACATTTCCGATGTGATTCTCGTGGGCGGTATGTCACGTATGCCGCGTGTGCAGGAAGTGGTTCGCGAGTTCTTCGGGAAAGAGCCGAGAAAGGACGTGAACCCCGATGAAGCCGTTGCTATCGGTGCGGCCATTCAGGGCTCGGTTTTGACCGGTGAACGCCACGACGTGTTGCTTCTTGATGTCACACCGCTTACGCTCGGTATCGAAACCTTGGGCGGCGTCATGACATCGATGATTAAACGCAACACGACGATTCCGACCAAGCATTCGCAGGTTTTCTCGACAGCCGAGGATAACCAGCCTGCCGTGACCATTAAGGTCTACCAGGGCGAGCACCAGATGGCCGCATCCAACAAGCTTCTCGGTGAATTTAACTTGGAAGGAATTCCGCCGTCTCCGCGTGGTTTGCCGCAGATTGAAGTGACGTTTGATATCGATGCCAACGGTATCTTGCACGTTTCGGCCAAAGATAAGGCAACGGGTAAGGAAAACACGATTACGATTAAGGCAAGTTCGGGACTTTCCGAAGACGAAATCAAGCGCATGGTCGCCGATGCTGAGGCCAACAAGGCCGAAGACCATCGTCGGTTCGAATTGGCGCAGTCGCGCAATCAGGCCGATGCGGCCGTGGCCCAGATTCGTAAGACCTTAAAGGATTTGGGTGACAAGGTCGATGGTTCTGACCGTGCGGCCTGCGAATCGGCGATTAAAGACGTGGAAGCTGCCGCCAAAGGCGAGGACAAAGCGGCTATCGATAAGAGCGTTGAAGCGTTGATGAGCGCAGCGCAAAAAATCGGTGAGAAGATGAATGCCGCCGCTAAGGCCGGCGAAGCCCAGGCGCAGCAGCAAGCTTCTCAAGGCACTGAGCAAGCCCAGTCCGGTGCCAAGAAACCCGAGGACGACGTCGTTGATGCCGACTACAAGGAAGTCAAGCACTAAGATGGCGCGAGTTTCTCGCAAAACGAAGGCTCGAAAATAACCGGCGGGTCGAGGGGGCTTCCTCTCGACCCTTTGGTGTTTTCACGGAGTGAAGAATTTTTATGGCTGATCAGGATTATTACGAGGTACTAGGCCTTACTCGCAGTGCAACCGATGAGGAAATTAAAAAGGCCTACCGGCGCCTTGCCATGAAGTATCACCCCGATCGCAATAACGGGGACAAGGTAGCCGAAGAAAAATTCAAGCAAGTCGGAGAGGCGTATTCGGTGCTTTCCGACCCGCAAAAGCGTGCTGCGTACGATCGGTTCGGTAAGAGCGGCGTTGATCCGAGTGCAGCCGGAGCCGGCGGTTTCGGAGGGTTTTCCGGAATGGGCGGCGCAGGCGGCATGGGCGGTTTTGAAAACGTCGGCGATATCTTTAGCGAAATCTTCGGCGCCGCTGCAGGCGGCTCTCGCGCCCGTCGCGGTCCTCAGGTCTTTCGCGGTAACGATGTGAGTTATTCGCTGGAAATTACGCTTGAGCAAGCCGTCAACGGGGCTAAGACCGATATTCGCGTACCGATTTGGGACGAATGTCCGACCTGCCACGGTTCGGGTTGCAAACCCGGAACCGGCAAGAAAACCTGCCCGCATTGCCGCGGCACCGGCACCATCAATATGAGCCATGGATTCCTACAGGTGCAGCAGACGTGCCCGTATTGCCACGGAACGGGAGAAGTGATTTCCGATCCGTGTCCGGAATGCCGTGGTGAAGGACGCATCCGCACCACCAAGACGCTGGAAATCGAGATTCCGGCCGGCATCAACCACGGACAGCGTATCCGCTTGGCCGGCAAGGGCGAACCCGGAATGAACGGAGGACTGTGCGGCGACTTGTATGTGGAAATCTTTATTAAGCCCCACGACATCTTCCAGCGCGACGGTGATGATTTGCATGCCGATTTGCCGATTAGTTTTGCTACAGCCGCTTTAGGCGGGGAAGTGACGGTTCCGACTTTGGATACCGAAGCGCGCATCACGATTCCCGAGGGCACGCAAACCGGAAAGATTTTCCGCTTGCGCGGCAAGGGAGTTCCCAATGTTCGTACGCACGGAAGGGGCGACCTTTACGTACACGTGTATGTCGAAACGCCGGTCAACCTTTCGGCCAAGCAAAAGAAACTCCTTAAAGACTTGGATGCCTCTTTAACCGAAGGCGGTAAGAAGCATTCGCCGCAGGCGACATCGTTTTTGGAGAAGATGAAGCGCTTCTTCGGCGAGTAACTCTTGTCTTAAGGTAGGAATGCAAAGGCGACCGGTCGGTCGCCTTTGCTTTTCGAAAAGGCTCTAATCGGACTCTCGCATCGTTCGTAAATCTCGGCGCAAGATTTTGCCGACGGCCGTCTTCGGAAGCGCCTTGACAAAGACAATGCTTCGAGGAACTTTGTAGCCCGTCAGGCGTGCGCGACAGAATTTGACAACATCTTCGCGCGTTAAGGCAGGATCTTTTTTGACGATAACCGCCTTGACGGTTTCGCCGACTCTGGGATTGGCCACACCGACAACGCCGCACTCAAGGACGCCCGGCATCGAAGCAATGACGCCTTCGATTTCGTTCGGATAAACATTCAAACCGTTTACGATAATGAGGTCCTTCTTGCGGTCGGTGATAAAGACCTTTCCGGTCTGATCCATGTAGCCGACGTCACCGGTTCTGAGCCACCCGTCGACCATAACGTTTGCCGTCTCCTCGGGTTTTTCCCAGTAACCTTCCATCACTTGGGGACCCTGCACGCAGATTTCACCCGTGTGTTTGGCAATCTCTTCGGGATTGTCGCAAACCCCTAAGTCGGCAAAGCCTTCCCCGCGGATTGAGACAACGGTCGAAGGAAGGGGATAGCCGACCGAGCCGTCCCAAGGAGCCCCGGGAAGATTGCCGCAGACTCCCGGACTTGCTTCGGTTAATCCATAGGCCTCTAGAATGCTTGTTCCCGTCACTTCTTTAAAGCGTTCGGCAACGGTTCTTTGAACTTGTGTTCCGCCTCCGCAAACCATCTTTAACCGGGTAAAGCGGAAAGCACAGAACTCTTTGTTATGCAGCATCCCGTTAAAGAGCGTGTTGACGCCGGCAAAGGCTGTAAAGTCCCACTGCTTGATAAGTTTCACGAGCCCGGGCATATCCCGAGGATTGGGCACTAAGACCTGTAGCGAGGCGTGCTTGGCAAAGCAGAGCGTCGCCGTCAGACTAAAGACGTGATAAAGGGGAAGCGCCGTCATAATGACTTCTTTTCCCTCTTCAAAGGTCTGGGAGATCCACGTGCCGGTTTGCTCGACGTTAGCCAGGATGTTTCGGTGCGTGAGCATGGCGCCTTTGGAAACCCCTGTTGTTCCGCCCGTGTACTGCAAAAAGGCAATATCGGTGTTGTGAAGGGGCTGCTCGGTAAAGCCGCGGGCTTTGCCGAGCTTGATAGCTTCGCGGAAATTGACGTGTCCCGAAAGATTGAAAACGGGAACGACTTTTTTGATGCGACGCAATACAAAATCTACCGCATGACGTTTGAAAAAGCCGAGCATGTCGCTTGCCTTCGTCGTCACGATGTGCCGTACGACGGTGCCTTCAAGCGCTTCTTCTAATGTCTTAGCAAAGTTTTCAATGATGACGACGGCTTTGGCACCGCTGTCGGCGAGTTGATGTGATAGTTCCGGTGCTGTATAGAGGGGATTGACGTTGACGACAATCATGCCGGCACGCAGAATGCCGAGCATCACAATCATGTATTGCGTGAGATTGGGCATCATGACAGCCACGCGGTCGCCGGGTTTAAGCCCGTCAAGGCTTTGTAGGTAGCCTGCAAACGCTTTAGATAACGCGTTTAACTCGTCATAACTGGTTTTGCGGTTTAGACACACGAAGGCGGTCTTTTTCCCGTACTGCTTAGACACCGTATCAAAAAGATTCGGGACGGAAGAATAGATGTCCGGGTTGATTGTTTCCGGAACACCTTTCGCGTAGCGAGATAGCCACGGATAGGACTGGGTCAATTGCTCAAACCTTTCGGCTTTCGGCCGAGGAAAAAAGGGTAATTAGGAAGTCACTTTTTCAGACTCTGTGACAACTTTTTTCGAAGTCGTCTTTTTAGACGTCTTCGGCGTACTCTTGCGTTTGGAAGGAGCTTTCGCGCGCCGGGTAGCGGGCTTACTTTCAACTGTTGCTTCGGCTCGGGATGAACGCGGTTTCTTCAGAGGCTTCGCTTCGGAAGTCGGCACGCCTGTGGGTTTTTCAGGACGCTTTTCCGGGTCTTGAGCAGGCTTTTTTTCTGAAGCGACGAGCATCAGACAATGTCGCGCATAGGCTTTGACATCCTCCCAATCGGTGTAATCGATGACAGTTGTCGGATCGGTCGGTCCTTTGGTCATTTTCATAATCATCTGGATGGCTAACTTTTGGTACCACGTCCAGTTCGGATAGTCGACCTTACCGGCAAAACACTTTAAATCAGTCGGGTGCCATGGTGATTTTTGAAAGAACCGTTGCATGTAGCGGTTCCCTTCAATCGTAGCCTTGTAAGGTCTTCTAGCGACGACCGTGACGTTAAAAAACGACGAGGGCGTCGTTTCAAGTTGATGCTCAAAGCGTCGAACGAACTCCCAAACAATCTTGTTATAGACGCCGTAGATGACGGCGGCTCCGACGATAATCAAATCGTACTTTTCCCATACCACGCCTTCGCGGACCACTTCCATCATGTCCATCATGTCACAGGTAGCGCCCTCGCTACGCAGTGTTTCGCAGATGACGCGGGCAATGCGGGCTGTGTGTCCGCCGTGCGAATAGTAAGTAACCAGGGCGTGTGTCATGGGGTGTCTCCGATTCGGGAATCAACAAAAAAAGCAACGACCGATATTATCGGCGAAAAAACGGAAGAATTCGTCGGTCCAAAGAAGGATTTTTTGTTGCAGCGCAGTAAAGGTTACTTATCTTGCCATGATAAAATTTAAGAGTTCTTGCGGAGTATCGATTCCGCGGTTTTCTTTGGGAAACATCAATTCATGACAATCGCGGGTTCTCAGACATTGGTTGAAAGAGCAGTAGAAATCATCGAAAACATGATTTTTAATGGATCGATTAAGGCAGGTGACTGGATTAATGTACAAAACATTGTGGATGAAAGCGGCATTAGTCGTACACCATTTCGCGAAGCGTTGCAGCATTTAGAGGCACGCGGCCTTATTGAGAACATCCCGCATCGAGGCTCCTTTGTTAAAGCAATCAATGTCCAGGAAATTTCGGATGTTATTGAAATCCGGATTGCGCTTGAAGGGGTTGCTGTTCGATTGGCGCACAAAAGGCTGAACAAGGAGGGACTTCAAGAACTAAAAAAACTCCTGGACGGCATGAGAGCGGCTTTAACTCGAAAGAATGTCAAACGGTTCATTAGTTTGCATGAGCAATACCACATGACGCTCATTTCGTATGCCGGGAACGTGTGGCTAACCAAAGAATTGTATAGTTTGAGAAAAATCACACGATGGCATCGCTTTTATTTTCAGTATCACGAAAAAAACTTCAGTTATTCATTGGCAAGCCACGAACAGCAGTACAGAATGTTGTCCGACCCGTTAGCCAATGAGGATGAATTAGTCCGAATAGATGCCGAAACCACACGATACGGATGTGATCTTTTGTTAGAGCACATTCGTAAGACAGAAGCGGAGAGAAAAGAGGCAGAGCCTCAGTCCCAGGCTCGCCAATCAGTGCAGCGACGTGCTCGGCAACGTCGACGCAAGCCTGGGGAGAAGGTCGATCGATAGGAAACAATCCCTTTGACGGTCCAATTATCGGACGGTCTGCTTTTGCAAAAGAGCATAAAAGGGAGCGCAGTCGTCTAAGCAGTCAAGTTCGCGGCAGACGCCGTACATTTGGTTGAAGGTTGTTTCCGATACGGTGGATTTAACTTCGTTGAATCCTTTGTTACGTAAGTCTTCCCATGTCATCGGGTTTTCCGGTTCTCCCAGAGGGTCTTTCACGTAAACCGTCTCTTCCGATTTGTTATCAAACCGGACTGTCACGCGACATTGTTCATGGTATGGATGTACAGCTTGAATATCGTCGGCAACGCTAATTTCCGTGCAGGCCAGTAGGTGCTGTAGTTGAGGGAGTCTGATTGCTTCTTCGGAAAAGCTATCCTCTGTAACGCTCCCGTTTAACAGGGCAACGCAGACCGTATAGGGAAGGCTGAATTTGGCTTCTGCGGCAGACTGACAATGTCTACTTGAGACAATTTGGTAGGCGGCGTTGTAGGTTTCAATGCGAATTTCTCGGATGTGTCCGAGACAATGAGCAATCCCTTTTTCATGCAGAGCCAGTCCGCAATCAATGCCTCCGTGCGTATGCCGACAACACGGATAAGGCTTAAATGAGACACCCGCCGATCGCCAAAGTTTTCCATAATCATTAAAAACAGACAAGTCGGCATCTGAGCGATTAAATCCGGCGAACAGTCCCTGAGTGCCTTCTAAAATTTTCTCGGCCCCGGTAAAGCCCTCTTGAGCGAGTTCGACACAGAGCAAAGCGTTGGAAACGCCAACTCCGACATGAAGAATCTTACTCATTGCATGGGTTTTATTAAATTCCCAAAGACCGCAGGACAATGTCCCGGCATTTCCAAAGGCATGCGTGAGTTTTTCGCGCGAGAGTTCCATAATTTTCCCGGCACTGATTACTCCTCCGAGCACCCCGGTTGTTCCTGTTGTGTGCCAAACGGCATAATGAGGAAGACCGAGAGCGGTTCCGACACGTAGCATGACCTCGTAGCCCGCGACGCAGGCAGAAATGAGATCTTTTCCTGACTTATGACATGCTGTTGCCGACAAGAGAGCCGGCGTAATGACCATGACTCCTGGATGCGAAAGTCCTGTCCTGTCGGAATCATCGGTTTCCAGAATATGACCACAAGCGCCGTTAATAAGTCCCGCATCGCGTAGCGATAGGAATTCTTTGAGACCGAAAGCAGGAACACCTCCATAAGCCGGATGATGTTTGAAAATACGTCGAAAGCAGTCGGCTTTCGACGTGTTTGAGCCCCCGAGGGCACTGCAAAGTAGGTCAAATACGGATTGTTTCATGGCCTCAACGACGGAATTCGGGAGGTGCTCGAATTGCAGTGCGTGGGCAAAGTCTAGGCTTTGTCGGGAAATATCGTGATTGTCGGGCATAGTGATTTCCATGAGAAACAATCTGAAAAACGGAGGGGTGACGTCAGGCACAAACCCCCTCCGAATTGCACTTCAAGGCACAAGGGGGAGAGACTAGCCTTGAATCACTTTGTCAATTGCCAATTGTGTTAAACCGAGATAGTTCGCAGGATTGAGGACTTCGTCGATTTCCGCATCGCTCAGGTATTCCTTTACCTCCGGCATCTGACGAACGTACTGATCATAAGGAATGCGTTTTTCAAACGATTCCATCGCAATTTTATGAACGATGCGCATGGCCGTATCCTTCTTTCCGGATTTCACGGAGAGTTTCAGAGCAAGCGGTTCGGCCATCAGTAACCCTTCGTCGGCATCCAGATTACGACGCATGGCTTCAGGATGAACCTTCAGACCTTTAAAGACCGTAAGCATTTCCTTGAGCATCATGTCGACGAGAATGGCCATTTCAGGCATGCGCTCATCCTCAATAAAGAAAGGACTGTCATCGCGTAGGTCATGATGGAACGTTTCCCCCATTGCGTTGGCATTCGAACGGATGAGCTTAGCGACACCGCGAACGTTTTCACAGAGAACGGGATTTCGTTTCTGAGGCATTGTGCTCGAGCAAATCTGATGCTCCGTATCAAACGGTTCTTCCAGTTGCATGACTTCATTTCTCTGATTGAAGATGATGTCCTCGGCAATCTTTTCAAACGTATTGGCTAAGAGAGCGCAGAAGTAACTGTATTCATTGAATCGCTCATTGCGTGGTTGCGGCGAGATAAGAGGAACGGTTAGCCCGAACTTTTCGAGAACTTTGACTTGCATATCCCAGCATTTCGGACCGAAGAGGAGATTATAACTTGCGAAGTTTCCGGCGGCCCCTGAAACAGTACCTGTTCCGATCCGAGGACGTGCGAAACGCAGGCGTTCAAGATGTTCACGAATAGTTTGCGCCCATGTTGCAACTACAAAACCGAAAGTGACGGGAATAGCATGTTGCCCGTGAGTGATTCCGGCCATAATGTCGTGCCTGTGCTTGTCCGCTAGTTTTAAAAGAACAGAAAGGATTTCCTCTAAATCCTTTTCCCAAATATCCAGAGATTTCTTTAAGCGATATGCCAGAGTCGTGTCAAGGACGTCCTGACTTGTCGCTCCGTAGTGGATAAATTCACCGGCTTGCCCTTTGCAAAGAGGCTTCCAGGCGCGAAAGAGTGCGACAGTATTAAGAGTGCAGCTGGCGTACTGTTCTGCGACTTTATCGGCTCCGATTAAATCGATTGAGGCGGTGCGTGATATTTCGTCGGCAATTTCCTTGGGAATCATTCCGAGATCTGCTTGCGCCTGAGCCAGATACGATTCAAAATCACACCACTGTTGCAAGATAGCTTCTTCACTCCAAAGGCTACGGATTTCCTGACAACCGAACAGCTTGTTGTACATTAGGTAGTCGGTCATATGCAAAAGATTGTGTTTCATAGTATTTCCTGTTTAGATTTCGTTGAGTTGTGTAGTTTGTTTGGTCTGAGAGAGTCAACCTGACAGATTTCTGTGGATTACCAGAAGCCGACAACTTTCCACCAAATCGGGCCGACGACGATGACAATGGCGAAATGCAACCATGACATGATGAAACCGATCTTCCACCATTGCGTAGTATTGAAGTACCCGGCTCCGTAAAAAATCGGACAAAAACCACCTGTATACTGAGTCAGGCAAGCCGGAGTGTTTGCGATGTAAGCAAGTAACAGAATGGCAACCATCGGCGGACAACCGGCTGCGAGAAGAATCGCAAGACAGGCGCCGTAAAGTGCAACCATATGTGCCGTTGAAGAGGCGAATGCGTATTGGCTGTAATTAAAGAAAAGGCAGATGAGGAAAGTCACGAGCATCCAATTCATGCCTGTGAACATTGCCCCCATGGAGGTTCCAAGCTAGACCATGAACCCCTTTTCCGTGAGTGCACTGGCCAGACAAACCAATACCCCCATCCACATCAAAGTGTTCCATGCCCCGGATTCTCCGAGAACATCCTCCCAAGTCAGAATGCCCATTAAAAGCATGGCAGACACAGCGATGAGTGCGACGAGAGTGGAGCCGATTCCCGTGAAGTCTCCGAGCATCCACATGATGATTGAGAAACAAAAAATCCCGAAGAGAAGTTTTTCTTGGGTTTTTACCGGGCCGAGAGCAACATACATACGTTGTGCGGCGGCTTTCGCTTCCGGGGCTTTTTTTAGCTGTGGGGGAACTAGTAGGTAAGTGCAATACGGAACCAGGATAATTGAAACAATCGCGGGAAGGAAGGCCCCGACAGCCCATCCGCCCCAGGTAATGCTGACGTTTGCCAAATCCTGAGCAAATTGCATGACGAGAACGTTTCCTGCCATAGCGGTTAGGAATAAGTAACTGATGAAAGCTTCGGATTGGAAGTAGGACTGAATGAGGAATCGTCCGATTTTGTCCGGATTCTTGTCTGGCTCACTGCCGAGAGCTGAGCAAATCGAACGAAGAATCGGATAGATAACACCGCCGGCACGGGCTGTTCCGGATGGAATTCCGGCAGCAAGCAAAGACCCAGATATCGTTAGACCATAAGCAACCTTCAGAGAGCTGTCGCCAATCTTGCTGAGAATCCAAAGAGAAATGCGTTCTCCGAGTCCGGTTTTTACAAAAGCTCTTGAAAAAAGAAATGCGGTGACGATAAGCCAAAGTAGGGTGTTTGAGAACCCCTTGAGAGCTGCGCCCGGCGAGAGAGTTCCGGTCAGCATGACTGCCATCAAACCGATGAACGCAACACAGCCGATGTTAACAGGCACAGCAATGAAGCCGACGATAATTGCTGTCATCATGGCCAGCACGTGCCAGGCATCAGGGCTGACGCCATTCGGAATTGGGGAAAACCAGATGAGAGCCCCGACAATAACGGGAATTAGAAATCGGAAAAGTGCTTTCTTGTCCATAATCGACTCCTTTGTAAGTGTGTGGGATATGCTAAAGCGAATTGTACAAATAATTCTTTATACTTTATACAAAATATGAGTTAATAAGTATAGTATACTGAAAATAAAAGAAACTTTTTGTGGCATGTTTCCACTGAAAAGCCTATTCACGCTCCGGTTTTGAGGATGAACAAGAGCCTTTGACGGAAGGGGTCGCGAGATTCGCCGAATGAGTCAGCGGAGGATGCCTATGTGAACGCGAACAGTTCAGTTTATCTTCCCGAGGCCTAGTACTTGATGCAGAATCTATGTGAGAAAGACGGATTTGGGGTGCGTTTTTGCGTGGATTATGCAGACAGATGAAAACCCGTGATGACATGTGTCCGTAAGCCGTGAAGGATCACTTTCCTATAGATGTCAGCTTCTTTAAAATGATGCTTAATCTGAAATAGACTGAGCAAATGATCCATGCCGCATAAGATTTTGCTGGTTCGCACATCCTCGATGGGGGACATCATTCATACGTTCCCAGCTGCAGTCGATGTTAAGAAAGCCTTTCCAGATGCACAGTTGCACTGGCTTGTTGAAGAGTCCATGACGGATGTGTGTTCTCTTTGCCCTGTGATTGACGCGTTACGTATTACCGCATTTCACCGCTGGCGGAAGACGCCGTTTGCTAAAGGAGTCAGGGCTGAGGTGCGAGCCCTAAAAGATCAACTTCGCTCTGAAGGTTACGATGCCGTTGTCGATACACAGGGAATCGTTCGTAGCGCTTGGGCTGCGACATGGGCAGGAGTTCCGGTTTGTGGTTACTCTTGGAAAACGGCACGAGAGCCTTTGGCCTCGCTTTTTTATAAAAAAAAGTTTTCAATGCCGGAGAGGTTGGGCGCGGTTCGTCGTTATCGAAAAATGCTTGCAACGTCTCTCGGATACTCAATTGACGAGAACCACCCTAAGTTCGGGATCTGTCCTCCGGCAATTCCCGATATTGAATTGCCTGAGAAATTCGCCGCATTATTCGTAAATACAAGTTTAAATCGTCCGAAACATTGGCAAGAAGATCGATGGGAAAATGTTATTTTGGAACTTGCTTCTCAGGGCCTCGATTCTGTTCTTTTCTGGGGAACTTGGCCGGAAAAAGAACGCGTCGAGCGGATTGCTTCTGTTACGAAGCGAGCGCATGTCCTTCCGCGTATGTCGATACCTAAGGTTGCAGCTGTTGTTAGCCGTGCAACAATTGGTATCGGTCTTGATACGGGATTGATGCATTTGGCAGCAGCAATCGGAATTCCCTGTGTTGCGATATGGGTCAATACAGACCCAGGTAAGGTCGCCTTAGTGGGTGAGGCAGATTGTGCAACATTAGGTCACATCGGGGCGGATGTTACGGCCGAAGAGGTTCTTTCGGCTGTAAGGGCAAGACTTTGAATGGAAATAAAACACACCGGCAGATTTATATAGTCTGTCGGTGGAGTTTGGTTCATCAAATCCTATTATTCTCCGAGCGCCGGGTCAAGTGCTTCGTCAATCTTCATCCGCAGTGTAGCCACGCGGGTGAGTGTTGCCGGATCGGCCGGAATACTTCCGATATTGCCGCGCAGAGAATCGAAGGCAATTTGCAGGGCAGCCGACACAGCAATGCGTTCGGTCGTCAGAAGTCGCGAGTCTCCGCGAATCTCCTTAGCACGGGCATTAATCAGTTCGGCTGCCGCTCTAAGCGTCTGTTCATCCTCGGGCGCCACATCGTAGGCGTACTGCCGGTTAAGGATTGTCAGAGTGAGCTTACTCATAATGAATTAGTGTTCCGTTCCCGATTGCAAGGCACCGATAATGGCATCTAGGCGATGCGCTAATTCGGCCTGCTGCGCTTCGCGGGCGGCCTTTTCCGCTTCAAAGGCGGCCTGGGCGCTCTTGAGTTGGTCGCGTTCGGCTTGAATGTTTTGTGCCTCGGCGCGAGCATTTTCGACGGCCGCTTTCAAGGCTTCATTTTCAACCTTAAGGGCACGGTAGCTTTCCAAAATCTTAGAGACGGATTGTTCGAGTTGGTTTAATTGTTCATTCATGGTTATTCCTTCGTGTTCTTTTTTAAATCAATTTGGGCGCCGAGGATGGCTTCATCGGCTTGTGTTTCGTTCGGCAAGGGGTCGCTGACGATTTTCTCGACCTTCGCCTCTTTGTCAAAAAAGACGGCCATTTTGCGAAGCTGAACTTTCCCGTGCCTGGGATTAAAGTAATACACGTAGTCCCAGCGGTTCATGTGAAAGTCACTTTGAACGAGTGCTTCTCCCAAAAGAAAATGCACCTGCTCACGTGTCATGCCCGTGCGTACTTGTTCGGCCATTTCCTCGGTGATGAGATTTCCTTGCGGAACGTCAATTCGGTAAACGTAGCTGTTGTAGTTGCAGCCGGCAAGTGCAAGCACGCAGGCGGCGACAAATGGCAGTATCAGTTGCGGTTTTGTCATAGAAAAAATCGTTTCAATAGGATTCGTCCGACCGATTAAGTCGCTATGATAGCCGTATTCAACGTTTTTGGAGGGGCGAACGATGAGCGAAGCGTCAGCAAGTGTTTCTCAGCTGGAGCTCAAAAGCTTCGGACTTAAGGCGACGACGCCTCGGATGCGTATTCTGGAGCTGTTTTTGAAGGCCTCCGGATCTTCCGTGCGACATCTGACGGCTGAGGATGTGTACAAAATGCTCCTTGCCGAAAATTTGGATGTCGGCTTGGCGACGGTCTATCGAGTTCTGACGCAATTTGAGACAGCCGGTCTCTTGGTGCGGCGTCATTTAGGAACAGATCTTGCGACCTATGAACTTGAAAACGGCGAGCATCACGATCACATTGTGTGTGTTCGTTGCGGAAATATTGAGGAATTTGTCGATCCCGAGATTGAAAACCGTCAGAAGGCTATCGCCGAGAAGCTCGGATTCGAACTGCAAGGGCATAGCCTCTCGCTATACGGGCTGTGTGCGGAATGCCGTAAGAAGGCCGAAATAGACAAACAGCCCGACACGAAACGCCGTTAGCGAATCCGCAATTGTTGTCCGGCGTAGATTCGCACCGAATCTAGGTCGTTTAATTTCCGAAGACTTGCGATACTCGTCTTGTATTGTTTGGCAATCGCATAAAGTGTCTGCCCGCGGTGTACGACGTGAGTATTGTGCTTGGAGGCCACAATGCGGTTTGTTCGCGGGGATTTGGGCGGAACGGTTAAGACAAGACGTTGCCCGACGCGAATTATCGAGGTGTGCAAGCGATTTGTTTTACGGACAGAGGATTGAGAGATACCGTATTTAGCGGCAATCGAAGAGACGGTGTCTCCTTTCCTGACGCGATAAACAACACGTCGCACTTCAGGCGCAGAAAGTGCAAGACGTGCTTGCAGCGCATCTTGGGTAATGTCCTCGGTGTCGCCGACATCGGCTGCAACAAGGAGAGCGGAGCCGGCTAAAACCTTGCGTCCTTTCGGAATGTGGTTAATCCGCAGGAGCTCTTCCTCAGTCATGTTGTAAAGAGATGCGATTGACGAGGTTGTTTCCTCCGGATTGACGCGGTGGAGCTTCCAGCTCGAAAGGGACTTACCGGTATCAACCCAGCTCGCGAGGTTATCTAAAAAAACGTCTAGGTTTTCCATGGGCAGAAGAAAGGATGAATTGTGGTTAGCCACAATTACAGGGAGGTTAAATCCCGGGTTAAGTTGCCGAAACTCATTCGGATCCATTTCTGCCAAGTCAGCAGCCGTTTCTACGCTGATGTCGCGCTGTTTTGTCAATTGCACAAAATAGGGTTCATTATCAATCTCCGGAAGCGTGATGCCGTACTTTTCGGGATTAAGAACAATTCTCTTGATAGCCTCGAGTTTGGGCACATAGTTGGCTGTTTCTCGGGGCATTCTCAGATGTGAGTAGTCTGTCGGAAGTCCCCGTGCTTTGGCGCGTCGGATGGCGCGTGCAACACTCCCTTCTCCCCAGTTATATGCGGCAAGTGCCAGTTGCCAATCGCCGAACTGTGCATAGAGCTTTTCTAAGTAATCGAGTGCTGCTCGTGTGCTTTCCAGAACATCACGCCTGTCGTCTTTCCAAATGTTCTGCTGCAACGAATAGACATTGCCCGTTGAGGCTGTAAATTGCCATAGACCGGAGGCCTTAGCGTAGGAAAGAGCTTCGGGTTGGAAAGCACTTTCGACAAAGGGGAGTAATGCCAATTCAGTCGGAAGATTGCGCTTTTCGACCTCTTCTACGATGTGGTAAAGGTATTTGCTTGAGCGCTGTGCCATCCGTTCGATGTACTGCGGCATGCGCTCATGGATACGGAGTTGCGTTGTCACGCGTCGGCCAGTTAATGTCGGCATCCGAAAGCCCTTGCGGATTCTTTCCCAAACATCGCTGGTATACGAATCCTCTTCGACGACGGCATCCTCATTCTCAATAGCGAGAGACTCGGCTTCCGAAGCTAAAGATTTCCCAGAAAAAGTGAGAACCGTACAGGAAATAGCCACCAGGGCAAGGGCTTGACGAAAAGACAGCATGGTCAAAGAACAGGTAACAAATAGTACTAAAAGAACGTATTGTATCTACCCAAAAGATGCTTTTCCTGTATTTGGGGAGGTGTGTTGGAACACAGCGGATAATGTCATCCGTTTTGGTAGCTGTCAAGCGAACAAATTTATTCCCAGAGAAAACGACAAAGAATAACTGTTACGCGACAGATTAGTATCCAGGAGAAACGACAAAAGGTCCCAGCCCCTTCAGAGAAGGGAAAAGTGGATGAAAAATAAAAAAATGAGCAAGAAGGGACGCCATCAACAAAAAGGACGTCCATCCAAAATGCTTACACCAATAGAGATTTCTGTCATACAAGACCTCGCATAGCAAGGGAAATCACAAGTCAAAATCTCAGAGCTAACAGGATTTAGTCGAAAAACGATTCGGTTCTATTTGAGCGGAGGAATTCGGGAAGGAGGTTTTCTAGAGAGACATAAAGAGCAGGTTTATCAATGGTTCAGGGATTTTGAAGGTCACTGTTCGCCGCTCAAACGAAAGATTGAAGAAGAGTTAGGAAAGTCGATTAATCTCCGATTACTACGGAGATTTTGCAAGGTGTTGCGCAAGGAGCTAACAAACAACCCCCGAACAATACGCTACGAGACAAAGCCCGGTCAGCAAATGCAGATTGACTTTGGAAAAAAGGATGTTTGCATTAACAAACAAATCACTCGAGCCCATTTTATTGTGTGCTCTTTAGGATTCTCACGAAGGATTTTTGTAAAAGCATACCTGTCCGAAAATCAAGGCGCGTGGCTCGATGGGATTGAAAGTGCCTTTGCCTTCTTTGATGCTATTCTGGTTTTTCTTCTGTCAGACAACAGCCGCTACCTTGTGACCGAACACCGTCGCCGTGGAGAAACGCATTTAACAACCGGTTATGAGCCATTCTGTGCCTTTTGGGAACTCATCCCGATTGCAGCAATACCAAGACATCCTCAGTGCAAGGGAAAAGCTGAACGAGCCGTTCGTTATGTGAAAGAAAATGCACTCGTAGGAAAGGAATTCCAATCTCTTGAAGATTTGAATTCATGGCTGGAACAGTGGTCTTTAACACAAGCTGACGAGCGCATTTTGGATCAATTCAAGACGGGACTAAAAACCCCGAAAGAGCGCTTCCAAGTCGAAAAGAAAGCGATGCGAGTTTTTGATAAACCTCGCAAAGTTCGGGTTTTTACACAGACCAGACATGTTGATGAAAACGGCCTTGTCCGCATCGACAACAAGTTCTATCCGCTTCCAGAGGATGTCAAGAATGCAGACGTCCAAATCCAAATAATCGACACCAACATGACTGTGAGCAAAGACGGCGTTGTAGCCGAAGTGGACAAGGTTGAGGAAGTATATCAACCGAGGGAGCAGACGAAGGAGAATCCGAAAGATATTCCAGGTATTGATAAGGAGATGAAACGAAATTCCTTGCAGCGACCAATAAGTGCTTACGCACAAGCCTTGGGAGGGGATTGGTAATGACTACCATACGTGAAACAGACCAACGATTAAGTCAAATGGCAGCACGACTTCGTCTCTCGCTGATGCGAGAAAACATGGGCACATTATTGGATACTGCGACTGAATCGAAAATGACTCTAAGAGAGGCATTGGAATATTTCTTTCAGAAGGAAATCGACCAACGAGAGAATAACCGCATACGGCTAGCACTGATGTGGGCCACTTCCCTCGAACCTGCACGATAGAAAACTTCGACATGAGTGCTCAGCCAAGTCTTGATCCCGGTCTAATAAGAGAACGCTGTAAGCTTGAATGGATTGGCACAGGAGAAAGTGTTTTGTTCCTTGGCCCACCCGGAGTAGGCAAAACTCATCTGACCATTGCACTAGGCCGATTAGCGGTTACACACGCATATTCTACGCTGTTTATATCGGCAACATCGCTTATCAATGCCCTCGAAAGGGTCCGAAAAGAAGGAGCAGTAAGTGAGCGTCTCAATATACCGAACAAACCGCGACTGTTAATTATCGATGAGCTTGGGTATCTTCCGATAAGTGCGCAAACATCACATTTGTTTTTCCAGCTGATTTGCAGACGGCATGAAAACAAAAGTATTGTCATCACGAGCAATAGACTAGCCAGTGAATGGGGAATGATTTTTGGAGATCCAACAGTTGCAACAGCGATTTTGGAGCGCTTGTTACATCACTGTACTGTCATCACCATTCGAGGAGACAGCTATCGGTTCCAGAGCGGAATCAAAACAAAAAACTGCACTCAGGAGCACGATAAGAAAAAAGTGCCCAGGCAAACGCCGGTGGCCGATTTAACGGAAATCGCAATGCAGACATTGTGAAAGAGGCATTCCCTCAGCGCAAAATGGCTACGCCCTTTTGCGCTCTTGGGCCAAGTTTTTGAGCCCTGCGGGTGGCAAAAAAAAATAAACCAAACGACTGCAAATAAAAGAAAACTTAAGAAACCAGGGCTGGGTAATTTTTGTCGTTTCTTTGGGGATAAATTTGTTCGCTTGACACCCGGCCGTTGCTACGGCTATCCTGAATCGATTACTCCATCACTGTACTCCTGTGACTATCACCGGCGACAGTTATCGCATTAAATCTGCCTTGAAGAGTAAACTATTTGAAAAAATAGGGGGCAAATCGTGTCGTTTCCTGAATCAATTCCGCGACGCCCAAGAGGCAGCCATTCTGTCACCAACTGGCAACACTAAAGTAAATCCTCCCGCTCTTAAGGGCACGATTAGTAAAACTTATACCATGCGGAGATGCAAGGCATAGGACAACAAAAATGCTGCCGTCCTCTAAAATGCGATGTTGGCCCAAATGGTCAATTCATAGAGCGCTTGTTGAATTCTGAGCTCCATGATATAATTGATAGCCCCGAAACAGAAGGCACTGATTGCCCTCCCCAGCAGGCCTCAAAACATTTTGAACTTTATTCAGTTATTAGTATGGATAGAATCACTCTAAACCAAAGAGTTGCTGTAGTCTTACCCGTCTATAACGTCGAACGCTATCTTCGAGAATGTCTTGATTCATTGCGGTCTCAGACCTATAAAAACTTCACTGTTTTTGCTGTTGACGACGGCGCAAAAGACGACTCAGGAGCAATTCTTGACGAGTACGCAGAAAACGACAATCGTTTCATCGTCATCCATAAACAAAATTTAGGAGTTTCTTCTGCTAGAAATGTTGCTTTGGAAGCAATCAACAAAGTCAACAATTTCGAGTTTGTGTGTTTCCTAGACCCGGATGATTACGTTTCTCCTTTGTTCATGGAAACATTCGTAACAGAACTCTCTAGTAAGAATGCTGATTACGGCGTTTGTTCTTACCAGTCCTTCTCCATGTCTGGGAAATACCCTATTAGGGGACAAATCCCGAAAAAACAACCATTAACGAACGATGATATTGCTGCGCAATTCTTCCACGTCTCAAGAGAAACACACAAAAAAATCAAACCGAATTCAACTAGTTCACTCTTCTTGAGCAATAGATTTTTCCGTCTATCTAGAATTCACTCCTTACGATTTAATGAGAATCTTCATGCCTGTGAAGACCAAGACTTTTTCATTCGAGCGATTCCTTTATTAGATACTGGTGTCCTTGTCCCTGATGTTTTATTTTTTTACAGGAGAAGAATCTCTTCTCTTTCGAATGGAAGAAATGCAAAAATAACAGACTTTGCTGTTTATGAAAACCTATTCCGAATCCGAAAATATTTCTCTAAAGCCGTTCAAATAGGGATTCAGACGGAGTATATACATCATTTAACACAAGAACTTTATTCAAAACTTAGCGGGGATTGTTCATTAGAAGAAAAACGCATTTTTTTTAATCACTGCTTGATAGTAAGCAAGTCTTCCTTTGACTTTCCGCTAAATAAATCTGCTGAAGTAAAGCTAGATAGAATTCGACTTGGTTTTGTTTTTAACTATGTTTACGCTTATTTCCGTGAAGCTGTTCGGAGATTACGACACAAACGGCGTCAAGCCCATTTTTTCCCATAAACATTAATGTGATGAAGAAATATTTTCATGAAAGCTTCATAAATAACTGTGTAATCCACAGTATTACATAAGTAAATGGCATCTGAAAAATTTCCAATTGACTTTGTTTTTCTGTGGTGCAGTGGTTCGGACCCAAAGTTTGCTCGCCAAAAAACACCAGGATGAGGCAATCGACCCCGGCATTGATTGACGATAACATCGGGGATATCCGTTATATCCAGCATGACGAACTGCGCTTTGCACTAAGATCTGTGTACAGGTACGCCCCTTGGGCTCGGCACATCTTTCTCGTCACGAATCATCAGCGCCCTTCTTGGCTAGCTGATTATCCAACGATCTCTATCGTAGATCACACAGAGTTCATTCCTGCCAACATTTTGCCTACTTTCTCGTCTATTGGCATCGAGATGTATCTGGATAGGATTCCCGGTCTTTCTGAGCATTTTATATATGCAAACGATGACACGATGTTAAATCGATCGCTTGAACAAAGGGATTTCTTTTCAGAGGAAGGAAAGCCAATGGTTTGGATGTACAAACCGTCTAGAAAATCCTTTACCCCAAAAAACGGTGGAGATATTTTGAGTAATCACGTAATCACTGATTGGGAACAGACGCTCGTTCGCGCGTGGGAGTTGTACCGAGAAAAAAATGGATATTCAATTCCCTTCTACACGCCTGCACACTCATTTGACGCCTACACAAAAACACTTTTCAGAAAGATTCTCCAAAAATACCCTGAACTTTATGTTTGCAACGCAGCTCCGTTCAGAACAGGCAACGAAATATCGAGGGTTCTTTTCTCCTACGAAATGATTAACACTTTCGGGTGCCCATGCGTTTTTAGGCCCAAAATAACTCTTTGGGCGATGCTCAAAGAACTATTCGCGTCCGTTGAGATGGTGGCTGTCTCCCGGAACGCCGCTAACAAGAAGGAAGTTAAAAAGGTAATAAGAGACATTCGCATCTTCAATCCAAAAACTGTCTGTTTCAACAATCTTACGGACAACAGCGCAGATGAAGCAATTGCATACCTAAAAAGGCGTTTTCCGGTTCCGGCTCCCTGGGAAAAACTTTAAACCTGAGCCTCATAGGGGGTTATGGAATGAGACGGTGTCGGTGACCTTTAGCGTAGCGCATAACAGTTGTGGAACTCCTGTGATAATGGGTAATATTGGCGGATACTGTGAATCCTTTGATTCAAGGGAGGCAATGAGATTGGACGCGAGTTCAGGCGAAGTTTTTGCTAGCAAAATAGCTATTGTGCGAAACAGTTCGACGTATTTAAGTCCTCCTTATCTGCATATGTGATGATTCTTGCCACTCTGACGGTGGAAGAGCATGTTTTCGAAATGCATGAGTTATACAAAAAAATTAACAAGTGGACTCAAATGAGTTTTGATGCAAGACATATAAAGCGCATGAAATCAGTGTTGTTGATTTCTGTGTGCTTGCTGTTTTCTCTGTACGTAATTAATGTAATTGGCGCAGTTGAGTTGCTGAGGGAAGTTCTTGGAGGAAGACGCTATCTGAATGTTCTGTGGCTATTTCTCTTTAGTTATGCGTTTCTAAATTGGAAAGGAATTGATTGGACTCTCTTCAGACTATATTCTTGGGTTATCATACCAGTCATAGTGACATGTTTATTTTTGTATTTTTATCATGATTGCTCCTTTGATTTGTCGTATGCAAAATATGTCATTCTATTTTTGCTTGCAGGATCGATTTGTTCTAACATTAAAAGTTTCAATCTAAGAAAGTTTTTCGTGATAGGAGCATTGTCTTGTATAGTTATTTTTTTTGTAGCTCTTTATCAGATCTATGTTTTGGATTATTTGGTTCCTAATGGGGATTTAAACCAAAACATTTTTGCTTCTATGGCGATGATTATTGGGAGTGCCACCTTTTTCGCGTACTTGTATCCGTGTTTTCATAGCGTAGAAAGATTCGTATATGCTCTATGTGGATCTCTGGCCATCTGGGTTGCATTGAGGACAACGTGTCGTACAGCATATGTGACAGAACTGATTCTTTGTTTTTTATTTCTTTATTTGGCTCGAATAAAACTCCATTGGGCACTAAAAGAAAGTATTTTTTTTGTTTTTTTAATTGCACTCTCAATGTATTTTGTAATCATTTTCTCTCCAGCAGAGGCAGAACAAAAATTTAGTGTAATATTGAAGCAGATTTTTGACTTTTTCGATTTGAATGCTAAAGAAACAACGTCGTCTTCAATTGGGCTGCGATTGGCCATGTGGAAAGCCGCTATCCTTGATGTCATACCGAATCACTTTCTATTTGGACTGGGAGATATTCGCCGATGCGATTGGCTTAGACTCATTACAGGTTCCAGTATTGATCCTACCTTTCTGAGGACACTGCGTCATTTTCACAATGAGGGTATAAACATCTTTGTCACAGGAGGTCTTCTGCTCTTTTTGGTTAGTAATTGGCTACTGTATCAATTATTTCAGGCAGCGAGAGGCGAGCCTGTTCTTCTGTGCCTTTTAGTGGGATCTGTTTCCTGGGGAATTACAGAGGTTGCATTCTTCCATAAGAACTATTTCTTTGTGTTTTTATCTCTTTGGCTTTTATACGAGTGTGCTCTCTACAATGAGCATCGCCGTTCGAATTTATAGGACAAAGTAAGTCTTTCCCTGGGAAACTAAGTCACGATCGTTGTTTTGTAGCAAGTACACAACTGAATCTGGAAATCGTTAGCAATGCCTCAATACATCATGTCCATGATGCGTGTCGGGAAGATTGTTCCCCCGAAACGCGCCATCCTCAAAGATATTTCTCTTTCCTTTTTCCCGGGAGCCAAAATCGGCGTCCTAGGTTTAAACGGTGCCGGCAAATCCACCCTCCTTAAAATCATGGCGGGTCTGGATAACGACATCGAAGGCGAAATCATTTGGCAACCCGGGCTGAAAATCGGGTATTTACCGCAAGAGCCGATTCTGAATCCTGCAGCAACGGTTCGAGAAGAAGTCGAAGCCGGCATGGGAGAAGTGGTTGCCGCTCAAAAGCGCTTGGAAGAAGTCTATGCAGCTTATGCAGAACCCGATGCCGATTTTGATGCACTCGCCGCCGAGCAGGCCCATTTAGAGGCCGTGATTAATGCAGCCGGAACGGATGCTGCAACACAGATGGAAATTGCAGCCGATGCGCTACGATTGCCGCCTTGGGACGCCAAAATCGAACACTTGTCGGGCGGTGAAAAACGTCGTGTTGCTCTCTGTAAGCTCCTCCTTTCCCGCCCGGACATGCTTCTCTTAGATGAGCCGACCAATCACCTGGATGCCGAAAGCGTTGCGTGGCTCGAAGAATTCTTGCATCGTTTTCCGGGAACGGTCATTGCTGTCACACACGATCGGTATTTCCTTGATGATGCGGCCGAGTGGATTTTGGAACTCGATCGCGGAGAAGGCATTCCCTGGAAGGGTAACTACTCTTCGTGGCTTGAGCAAAAAGAAAAGCGATTGGAGCTTGAAAAGCGCACCGAAGAAAGCCGCGCTAAGTCCATTCGTCACGAATTGGAATGGGTCCGCCAAAACCCCAAGGGACGCCAAGCCAAAGCCAAGGCCCGTTTAAATCGTTTTGAAGAGCTTTCAAGTTTCGAGTACCAAGCCCGCAACGAAACCAATGAAATCTTTATTCCCGTTGCCGAGCGCTTAGGCAATAAAGTCATCGAATTTAAACACGTCAGTAAAGGGTTCGGCGATAGGCTCCTTATCGACGACCTTTCCTTTACCGTTCCGCCCGGCGCCATTGTCGGCGTCATCGGACCGAACGGTGCCGGTAAATCCACGCTCTTTAAAATGATTGACAGTAAAGAAAAACCCGATTCCGGAAGTATTGAATTGGGAGAAACCGTGCGCCTGGCGGCCGTCTCGCAATTGCGCGACGCTCTTCCGAATGACAAAACTGTTTTCGAAGCGGTCTCGGGCGGGCAAGACACGCTTCAGGTCGGACGTTTTCAGATGCCGAGTCGCGCCTACCTCGGTCGCTTTAACTTTAAAGGAGCCGATCAGCAAAAGTTAGTCGGTGTTCTCTCGGGCGGTGAGCGCGGGCGCTTGCACCTAGCGGCAACGCTTCTTAAAGGCGGTAACGTTCTTCTTTTGGACGAACCGAGTAATGACCTGGATGTCGAAACGCTCCGAGCCCTTGAAGAAGCTCTTTTGGAATTTGCCGGCGTCGCGATGATCAGCAGTCATGATCGGTGGTTCCTCGATCGTATTGCGACACACATTTTGGCCTTTGAAGGGGACTCTAAAGTCGTGTTCTTTGCCGGTAACTACAACGAGTACGAAGCCGACAAACGGCGCCGTTTGGGTGATGATGCCGCTAAGCCCCATAGGCTTCGCTTTAAGCCGTTAAAGCACTAAAAAAGAAGGACCCATGAAGTTGGATTTTGTTCATCTGCGTTTTCATTCGGAGTATTCCATCGTTAACGGCATCGTCCGCTTGGATCCGGCGATTGCCGCGGCCGTCGCAGACAGCCGCGTGGCGCTCGGAATCACCGATCAGATGAACATTTTCGGGGGACTTCGTTTTTATTCGCATGCGATTGCTGCCGGCATTAAACCCATTGTCGGATGTGATTTGTGGGTTACTAATCCTGATGAGAATCAATCTGAGTCCCCGCAGCGCCTGACGGTCTACTGTCAAAACCACACAGGCTATCTGTCGCTTTGCTCGCTCCTGACACGTGGATGGCTTGAAAACCAACATGCCGGTCGCGGAGAGATTCGCGCCGAGTGGTTAACCCCCGAATCGTGTCAGGGATTGATTGCTTTGTCCGGAGGTCCTAAGGGCCTGGTTGAAGTCAAACTGATGGAGAAAAAGGCATCCGAAGCTCGGGAGCAAGCGGCTTTTCTTCAGTCGGTTTTCCCAGGTCGCTTTTACCTAGAGGTTCAGCGTGCCGGCCGCAAGGGCGATGAGGTGCTTGTTTCTCGCGTCGCGAATTTAGCCGTCATGATGGGAATTCCCGTTGTTGCCACGCACCCGGTGATGTTTTTAAAGCGCGAGGAATTTAAGGCGCACGAGGCACGCGTGTGTATTGCCACGGGACGCATCATGGCCGATTCAACGCGTCCCCATGACTTTACTCCGGAGCAGTACATGAAAACTGCCCGAGAGATGCACGAGCTTTTTGCCGATATGCCTCAGGCGCTTGAAAACTCCGTTGTCATTGCTAAGCGATGCAACCTGGACGGTGTGCTGCAAAAGCCGCAATTGCCGGTGTTCCCGACGCCGGGAGGCATGAGTCTGGATGACTATATGGTCAAGCTTTCCAAAGAAGGTCTTGAAAGGCGCTTGGCGTTTTTGTATCTGGATGAAAAAGAACGCAATGCTCGAAGGCCGGAGTATGAAGAGCGCCTGGATTATGAATTAAAGACCATCATCTCGATGAAGTTTCCCGGGTACTTTCTCATCGTTCAGGACTTTATTAACTGGTCCAAACGCAACGGAGTTCCCGTGGGGCCGGGACGCGGATCGGGGGCCGGGTCCCTAGTCGCTTACTCGCTAGGCATTACGGATCTGGATCCCTTGCACTACGGGCTCCTTTTCGAACGGTTCCTTAATCCCGAACGTGTCTCGATGCCCGATTTTGACGTGGACTTTTGCCAGTTCAATCGCGACAGAACCATCGAATACGTTAAACGCACATACGGCAAAGAAGCCGTGAGCCAAATTGCAACCTTCGGCGCAATGGGCGCCAAGGCCGTCGTGCGCGACGTCGGACGTGTGCTCGGCATGGGGTATAGCCAGGTCGATAAACTTGCCAAACTCATCCCGCAAAAGCCCGGAACGGACATTACCCTGGATAAAGCCGCACTCATGGAGCCTGAGTTTCAGACTCTTTCGGTCTCTGAAGAGTATCGGGAACTTATGGATTACGCGCGCGACCTAGAGGGTCTGACGCGAAATACCGGCATGCACGCAGGCGGCGTGTTAATTGCTCCGGGGAAACTGACAAAGTTTTGTCCTCTTTATAACGCCGACGGAAAGCCTGAAAACACCGTCAGCCAATTTGATAAAAAAGATGTGGAAAACGTCGGCCTAGTAAAGTTTGACTTTTTAGGACTTACTACGCTGACGATTCTTGCCAAAATCGTCGAATACGTCGACAGGCTTCATCCGAACGAGCATTTTGATTTAAGCCGCATTCCAACCGATGATGCGGCAACGCTCGAACTTTTCCGTGAAGGTAATACAGGTGCGGTCTTTCAATTTGAATCGGACGGCATGCGCAATCAACTGCGCCAGGCACAGCCCGATTGCTTGGAGGACTTAGTAGCTCTAAACGCTCTTTATCGCCCCGGTCCCATGGACCAGATCCCTCACTTTATCAATCGCAAGTTCGGTCGTGAAAAAGTCGAGTACCTCGATGCCCGTATGGAACCGATTCTGCGCGAAACGTACGGCATCATGGTCTATCAGGAACAGGTTATGCTCGTGGCTCGCGCCATCGGCGGGTACTCACTCGGAGGCGCCGACTTGCTGCGTCGTGCCATGGGCAAGAAAAACGTCGAGGAGATGCAAAAGCAACGCGTGGTTTTCCTCAAGGGAGCCGCCGAGCGCGGCGTGAACGAGAAAACAGCCGCGGAAATCTTCGACTTGATGGAAAAGTTCGCGGGCTACGGATTTAATAAGTCCCACGCCGCGGCTTATTCCTTCGTGGCCTGGCAAACGGCCTATATGAAGGCGCACCACACGGCGGCCTTTTTTGCCGGGAACTTGTGCCTTGTGATGGATCAAGGTGAGAAAACACACGCTTTGGTCGACGATGCCCGCGAGATGGGCATTCGCATTCTCGTTCCCGACATTAACGAAAGCGAGTGGTACTACACGGTTCCCGACGAGCAAAGCGTGCGATTCGGTTTGGGTGCCATCAAAGGCGTCGGACAGCAAATCGTCGAGGACATTCTCGATGAACGCCGCATGAACGGTCCATTTATCGATATCTTCGACTTGGCTGCCCGTGTGCCGAGTGTCAACAAAAAGACACTCGAGCAATTAACACGAGCCGGGGCGTTCGATTCTCTTGACGCAAATCGCGGCAAACTCTTTGCCAACGCCGAGCAGGCTGTTATTGCTGCCCAAGCGGTTGCTGACAATGCCGGGCAGGGAAGCCTTTTTTCCGATGCGTTTGGCGAGCCCGAGCGCATCGTCAGTTGGCTTGCCGCGGAAAAATGGGATGAGAAAAAGCGCTTTTCCGAGGAGCGGGAAGTCTTCGGATTTTGCCTTACGGGGGATGCTTTTGCCTCTTACCGCCAGGAAGTCAAGGCTATTGCCACGCCGTTTTCGGCACTGCAGATCGGACGTAACTCCGTGACGATTGCCGGTCTTGTGACCAACGTGCGTGTCATTGCCGGAAAGCGCGGGAAAATGGCCGTCGTGACGCTCAGTGACGGGGTTGATACGCAAGAGGCGGTTGTTTATTCGGCCGTCTACGAGCGGTATCGTACCCTTTTAGTGCCCGATGATGTCTTGGTTCTGACCGGGAAGGTTCAGGAAGACAGGCGCACCGGAGGTCTTTCCTTTATTGTCGATGTCATCAAGACCCTAGAGGAAGTGCGTCTCGCGTCTCACGCAACAGCTGTGGTGCGAATTACGGATACAACCGTACTCGAAGATCTTTACAAGGGCATTCTCCAGGCCTTTAGTGACGATGTCGGAGTTCCCGTGCATCTTGAAATTAACGCCCATAACCGCAAAGGCACGGTGCTCTTGAAGGGCCTTATTCACCCGACCGATCACTTCATCCAGCTGGCGCGTACCGTCCCCGGGGTTCAGAGTGCCTACTATGCGTACCCTCACCGCGCTACGCAGGACTTTGAGGAGACTACGCTATTCGCGGATGCGGTCGATAGCTTCTAAAACGTCGGAAAGAGAAGGCCAGGCGCCGTTTGAACCGAGAACGATGGCTTGAGGATTCCAGGGTCCCGTGCGCTTGGAATCGGTGACACCAACGAGCGTAATTTGTTTGATTCCGAGCCCGGCAGCGACGTGACTGACGCCCGAATCATTGGCAATGACAAATTCGGAGTGCTTGGCAAGGGCGGCAAAGTTTCCCAGCCCCATCGGCGGCAGGAACATCGCATCCGGGCATAGGGCTTTGGCTTGCTCTTCTTCTCGAACCGACGGAATGACAATGGGCTCAATTCCCATCGCGCGAAGCGGAGCACATAGGTCGTTAAAGTGTGACCAGTATTTGACTTGTCCCTTATGGAGGCCGCGTGCGACCGGAGCCAAAATCGCATAGCGCTCCGGAATGGAGTATTCACGTCGTAGATTGCGAGCTGCCGCTTCATGGCGCTTGAGAACCAAAAGCCCCAAGTGCTTCGGGGCGACATTCCAGGCCGGGGTTCCGCTCCACGCTTTGATGGCCTCGTGCGCCACGTAAAAAAAGCGCTCGACTTCGTGGCAGGGACCCGGCTCTTTAATCGAGTCATTTAAAAGAAAGCCGCGAAGATCCGTTGATAAACCAGCTACCCTCACATGCGCAAAACGGAAAAGAAGCGCCGATCCGAAGGAGTTGGGCATCAAAAGCCCGTACTTGGCCCCGGCGTTACGTGCAATGAAACGGATGCGCGTGACATCGTCGAAAAAATGCCCCTCAATGGGATCGAACCGCCACCCCATACCGGCGACCAAATCACCGGCCCAGCGCTTGCCGACAAGCGCCGGGGTAAAGCCGCTTGCCTGCAAGAGACGCAAAGCGGGCATACACATACAACAGTCGCCGACGTGATTGGGGAGGCGGCATAAAACGGTCGTCATGAGGAACCTCGGATAGAACTTTCCCATTATAGGGGTGCCGTCGGTCGCATTAAAGAAGAATGAGTCTGTAAAATCCGTCCGATTGCACGGATAAATTTTTTAGTTGCGCTTTTGCAACGGCAGACAGAATCCATGACCGAGACTTCACAGGCGACGACGCCGAATCCTCCGGAGGCCGGAAAAAACTTCAAGCGCCTCATTCGACTTTTTAGTTCCTACAAGGGAACGATTGCTGCAGCCGTTGTTGCCATGATTGTGACAGCAGGAGCGGCGGCCGTCATTGCGCTTTTTGTCGGGAAACTCACCGATGCCGGCTTTTACGAAAAAGACCCTAATGTGATTTATTGGGCTCCGGCCGCGTTAGTTGCGATTGCTTTTTTACACGGCGCTTCGACGTTTGCAAGCTCCTACCTGTTGCAATGCGTTTCGCAAAGCGTCATTGCGGTTTTGCGCACCAGGATGTTTGAAAACATCATTCGGTGGCCCGCGGCTTCCCACCAAAAGTTTCCTTCCGGCATCATCGTTTCCAAGTTCATTAATGAGGCGAGCAATGCCCTCGGCACTGCCGCCGAGATTCTCACGTCTATCGTTCGGGACTCGCTGCAAGTCCTAGGGCTTCTCGTTGTTCTTTTTTATCAGAATTGGCAGTTGACGCTCGTTTCATTGGTAATTGCTCCCTTGATTGTGTTGATTCTCCGTTGGGTCACGCGTCGCATGCGCGAGTACGCGAAAAAGTACCAGTTAACGCTCGGAGAGTTAAGCGGTGTGATTCAGGAAGCTATCGATGCACGCTATGTGATTAAGGTCTATGACGGCTATGCTCGCGAAGAGACACTTTTCAAATCCGTTAATGCTCAGATTCGAAAACTTGCCCTTCGCATGCAACTCGTGACGAGCGCCGGCACTCCGATGACGCGTTTTGTGGCGGTCGGCGCCGTTTCCGTCGTGATTGTTTTTGCGTTGACACAAGCCCATCGCGGGGCGATTACGATGGGCGAGTTTGTCACGTTCTTAACGGCCCTATTGATGCTCCTGCCGCCGATTCGACACCTGGCGAGCCTAAACGGGTCGATTGCGCGTCTGACGGCAGCGTGCGACAGCATTTATTCGGTTATCGATGAATTACCGGAAGCCGATGACGGGAAGACACAGGTGCCGCGTTTGACGGGAGCCGTGCGCTTTGACGGCGTATCGCTTCGCTATGAGGGGGCTAAAACCAATGCTCTCACGGATTTCACGCTCGATGTGAAACCGGGACAAACCATTGCCTTTGTCGGAGATTCGGGAGCCGGGAAGTCGACCATCATCAACCTCATTCCGCGGTTTTGGGTTCCGAGTGCCGGAGAAATCTATTTTGACGGCGTGCCGCAAAGTGCCGTGACGCTCAAGAGCTTGAGAGAAAATCTCGCGCTGGTCAGTCAAGACGTTGTTCTTTTCGATGACACGATTGCCGCTAACATCGCCTTCGGCGTTGAAAATGCGACGCGTGAGGCTATTGAAGAGGCGGCGCGGGCGGCGTACTTGATGCCTTTTATTGAGTCGCTTCCCAAGAGGCTTGATACCCGGGTCGGTGAGGCCGGCAGTCGGCTTTCGGGCGGGCAAAAGCAGCGTATTTCCATTGCGCGTGCCCTATTGAAAAATGCGCCGATTCTTCTTTTGGATGAAGCGACAAGTGCCTTAGATACTCAAAGCGAAAAATACATTCAGGACTCCCTGAGGCAACTCATGCAAGGGCGCACGACGTTTGTCGTCGCCCATCGCCTCTCGACGATTGAGGGCGCAGACCTTATTGTCGTCATCAAGGACGGGCGCATAGTCGAAACCGGACGCCATGCCGAGCTTCTTGAAAAGAAGGGACAATATGCGCATTTGTATTCGCTTCAGTTTTCTCAGAAAACGCCTTAAGGGCTAAAATCCATCCCTTTGTATAGGGGCAGTATTTTCTGCAACGTTTAGCGCGTACATGCGAGACCAACACAAGACGATTTCCCGAGTCGGATGGACCATCCTGTTTGTCGGGCTGTTTCCCATCGATGCCTGGGCCTATTTGGACCCGGGCACGGGAAGCATGCTTCTTTCGGTTTT
>OIWT01000950.1_pt1 | contig 37627 bp, 58 predicted proteins | sample 1587701 | NCBI WGS metagenome assembly OIWT01 (sample SAMEA3888904, study PRJEB22519) | human gut metagenome | biome: human gut; feature: human-associated habitat; material: faeces | place: Denmark | collected 2009 | reverse complement strand
TTTGAAGCACCTTCACGAAACTCTTGTTCTTCGTTCGGAAGAGGGTTCGGAGGAATTGCGCATACTCCTCCGGTTTTGTTGATACTGCGTCTTCTCCTTCCCTTGCGTAGAGTGGCGAGAGGGAGAGGACAGACGACGTCACCTGCAATTCAAGGAGGAGACGACATTCACTTTGGGTGGAGGAACGAAACAAGTTCTCGACACATCGAAGCACTTCGAGGCCCTAAAGTAGGACTGCACGAGCACCGTGAGGAAGGTAGAGTCGTGATTGGAAACACGCGTGCTATGCGTGATTCAATGGCGTGAAATCGTGCTCCATGACCAGTTTGTCACAGAACTCCTTTTGAACGAGGAAGAGATACTCTTCGGTGAAATGGCGGGAGAGAATGAGGCGCTGGATGAGTTGCGAAGACACCTACCGTTTAGAGGGAGGATATGATGTTACATAATAGGGAATATTGGCCACGCACACGTCAAATGCGGGAAGTGGGTCCTTTAGCACATCCCCTTCGAGGAGGGAGAGCTTCGAATCCTGAATCTCCTGTTGAAATCGCTGCTGAAGGACAGCCACCATGTCATGGTCCTTTTCCAACGCCACCTATGTCGGAAATGAATATGGGAATGCAAACCACATGATCGCACTGTTGCAACAGATATTTCGTGAGTTGACCCGAGCCCGGTCCAATCTCAAACACGGCGCCCTTTTCTGGAATGTTCTCCCATTAAGCATGCTTCAATTAGCTAGAAATGGATATCTTCGCCTCCTTCACGAGTTTTCGCAGCACATTCTCATCCTTCAGCAGATGCTGCCCTAGCGCCTTCTTCAGCACGACCTGCGTCCCAAAACGCCGAAAGAGGACATTCTGCCGCACCCACATGCCATGAACGCCAATTCACTGAGACTGTGGAGAACAAACAACCCAAGTGAAAACAACCCACGAATGAACTATACGGAAGGAGCAAACCCGGAATGATCCCAATGGCGCATTTCACGTTCTAACGGTGGTGGTTGTTACTGTCCTACTCGTGACCCATCCTTTCAAGCACTACGTAACGTCCTCCTCGGTGGTCATCTCCTCCTCGCTTAGCATATCCTTTAACGACTCCATCTCCTCCAGCAGCTCCTTGGACACGTAGGAGAACATGTACAGGGCTCCAATCTGAAGATGCTGCATCTACTCGTTATTTCCGTCTCCGCGCCCTCACCTCGCTTGTGCGGCAGCGCACCACCATTTCGTCAAAGGAGCGAGGGAGGGAAACCACGGGCTTGCGCACTTTCTTCATGAAATCGAAGTACGTCTCCGTCTTCCCCCACCGCCTCGAAGCCATCTTGGGAATACCCGATCTGGGGGTCATCACGGGGAAAGAGGATTACGCTTGGAAACGGCAACTCTTGGCGAATTGCCGCGGCAGACTACCGAACGCTCTCGCAGACATTCCAATTCCCTGAAGAGTTATGAAAGGGCAAAACGAGTCGCCAAAATCGGCTCTTTATTTGGATCTTGCTGTTCTCAATCCACAAAACGGCATCGCTCTAACCCTGATGTATTCTTATACCAACTACGGGTATCTGTAGGTTCGTTTGCGTTGTGTCACCGTTAGTCTTCATCAGGTCGAGGGGCTTTTCGAGTTACGGTAACTCTCTTTATTCAGTGTAGTGTGTACAAACCCTTTTCTGCCATTTCTGGGTCCGTTCAAGAAGAGGGAGCCACTTCTGGAGTCAGTCCTCACGATTCCTCTGCCTCTATTGTTCCCATCGGTCTTGAGCACTGTGCTTCGGGAATCAGCATTCCGGAAGTGTCTTCCGCGAATGGTCAGAGTCCTCCGCCGTAGGTTCTTTCTGCACTCGTTATTATCGTAGAATCATCATCAGTCGCCGAAATCCACTGTGCGTGTTGGAGGTGTGGATGAGTCGTAGGATGAACCCCGGAAGTGTAGAGAGTCGTGAATTGCATTTAGGATAGATTCTGTCATGGGAGAATCTGAAGAAGTGGGAAATGATCACGCGAGAGTATCTCCCCTACCTCCAGCGAGAGTACATCATTTGGGGACTCTTCGTCATCACTTTTGTTTGGCCCTTTTCGCTGCATGATGTGTAGATTCTGAACGTCATTTCGGCGAATCTCCAGCGGTTCCATCCATCCATCCTCTTCAACTGCCTGGCCATGATCATCGGCGTCGTGAGCCTGTCGTCGCGGAACAAACTCTATCTCTCCATCGTAATCGTCATGATCGCCCTGTCGACGGTTCTCGCCGTGATCGTGTTTCTCCACCGGAAATTTGACGTTGTTGCACTGATAACGTTCTTCTGCGACGGCGCCCTTCTGTATTTCCTTGTGCAGTGGCTTCTTCATTTCAGACGCCTTTCTCAGGAGGGTACGTGCTTACGCGATGGATTATGGGTAGATTTGATGTTTTTTCAGGCCATGACATACTCCATCAGTCGCCGTGTTGACGATATCGTGTACTTTAGAGAGCATAGTGATATTGAGTTGTACAATAGCGTGTCCTGTGTTTGTTGTCGTTGATTGTCTCTTTTGGCGAGCATTGCGTTTTCAGTTGCGAGTTTGGATGTTATTTGCATTGCAGGTGCAATTTATAGAGTCCTTTTCATGAATACACTGTGATTACCAAAATGAGCTTTTCAGAATGCAAACAGACTCCTAAGCAAAGCAACCAAAAGACTTCTTCTCAGGAACGCGCTCCTCCACTTCAGGGAAGCACTGGGCCAGTTTCCCCACATCTACTCCCTCACTCTCTCCCTTCTATGCCACTGCAAAGATCACACGATTTCATGCATCGTAGCGGACTTGAAAAGATTGCTGTCTCCACCGCCGGCATGTCTATTCTCAACCCTGCTTTCTTTCCTCACTTTCGCATTGCACGTTGTACACATAGATCAAGCTGAAGCCTTCAGACACGATTTTCCTGAGTTTGGGTAGATCTACGCTCAATTCGCCATCTCACCCCAACCTCGCATTTCCACACTGCTACTCCTGTCCGTGTCGTTTCCCTCCAAGGCATGCCTTCCCATTCTGCACTCCTCCAACGCCGGCAAATCTACCTCGCATTTCCCTCCCTCTTCTACTCGCAATGACCGTGTGGCAAGAGCGCATGAAGCAGTACGCGCCCAGCTGCAGGCTCTTCAGCGACGGCAAGTCTACGCCTCACCCACCCTCCTGTCAGCCACCCTCCACCACCAGCGACGCCTTCTGGAAGTCGAAGGACTCCTTCTCCACCTGCCCGATGTTCAGACTCTCCAGCTTCGGCAGTCCTTCCCATGAGTGCTTCTCACCTCACTCACCACTCATCTCACACGTCACATAGTTGCAGAAGGAACAGTAGCCCAGGTCCACCGTCCGCAGCGCCGCGCAGTCCCGCAGCACCAGCGCCGAGTCCCTGCCGTTGCCGTTGAAGCAGTTCACGCCCACCTCCAGCGTCTTCAGCGCGTTCAGTCCCACCACGCGCAGCGCCGTGCCGTTCCAGAAGCAGTTGTCGCCGACGCGCAGCAGCTCCAGCCGCGGGAAGCGACTCACGTCGACAGTGCCCACGTCCGGCTCGTTGCAGCTGTTGTTCTCCACGGTAATCTCCACCGTGTCGGCGGGCAGCGCGTTGAACTCCTGCAGCGACCGGACGGTGAAGCGGCGTGTGACGCAGGGCTGCAGGTTCTGGAGGCCCTCCAATTCGCTGGCATCTGGGAGTGACTGGGCTGAGAGGCGTGTACTGGAGAAGGTGAGGGCGGTGATCTTCTCGAAGGCGCGCGGCAGGCGGAGCGATTCGAGGGAAGGGATGTCTGGGTGTGAGAGAAGAGAAGGAGTGGAACTGATGAGGGTAGCGTGAGTGACGCAGCGAATAGCCTTCTTCCCCGCGGTGAAGGATTGGAGTTTGGAGAGATCTAGGTGGGATGAGAGAGTGTGAGGGTACTCTTCATAGTGAGTGCGTTTTGGTTCTGTTCATCTCCTTCAAACACACCCATGCCCAATTCAATGGTAGACAGAGAAGGCAAGTCTTCAAACACGGTCAGGCGACAACGACAGAAACAGTTGTCACCAATATTCAATTCTATCAAACCCTTCATGTCTAGTCATCACTCTTGTCTTCAATCATCACTCTTCAATTGGAACTCGCCCCAGTCCATGAACGCGTTGGATGCAATGGCGATGGTTTTGAGTTTGGGACAGTTGGTAATGACGAATGCGTTGTTGGTGGAAGTGGCTGGAATGGTGGTACACATGGTGAAACTCCCCTCGCCAATCACAACACTCTCCAGCTTCTTCATGCCATTGATGGCGAAGGAGGTCACGTACCGACAGCTCTGCGGGCTGATCGAGATGGAGCCGAGGCCGTGGAAGGGCGAGAGGTCGAGGGAGGTGAAGTCGCTTTCGTTGCAGCAGTTCTCGATCGACAAGCCCGGAATGGACTCCAACAAATTCTCGTATTCCTCGCGGCAAATCACTCTTCCCTCGCTGCGGCGTATCCTCGCCTCTTCCGCAACATGCAGCGCGTCTTCGATCTTCCTCACATTATCGAGTTGTACCGAGCTTGCCTTGTCCAGAAACTCCTTCACCGTCGGGTACGCTTCCAACAGGCTCGCATCTAGGCTTGATTGGCTCTACAGACAGCCACTCTTCACAGAACAGGTTTCGATCTTGATCATCGCGAAGGGCAGCTCCAACTGTTGCAGAGAAGGAACGTCTATGTTTCAGGATGGTGTTTCAGCACCACTTTCAAACAGCACTTCGTTTGCATTCCCGAAGCCGCACTTCCCCGCGGTGAAGGATTGGAGTTTGGAGAGATCTAGGTGGGATGGATGATAGTGATGGTACTCTTCATGCGGAAGACATTCCGATTCTGTTCTGTTCCCTCGAACACACCAATACCTAACTTGATGGAAGTCAAAGAGGGCAAGTCTTCAAACACAGTCAGGCGACAGCGACAGAAACAGTTGTCACCCACATTGAATTCCCTCAAACTCTTCACGTCTAGTCATCACTCTTGTCTTCACTCATCACTCTTCAATTGGAACTCGCCCCAGTCCATGAACGCGTTGGATGCAATGGCGATGGTTTTGAGTTTGGGACAGTTGGTAATGACGAATGCGTTGTTGGTGGAAGTGGCTGGAATGGTGGTACACATGGTGAAACTCCCCTCGCCAATCACAACACTCTCCAGCTGCATCATGCCACCCAGTCGCAAGCTGCCCACACATCGAAAGGATTGGGGTCCCACGGAGAGTTCACGCAGTTGGGGATAGGAAGTGGGACTCCACGCATTGATCGACCCGTTGTTGCACACATTCGCCTCCGTGAGGATGGTGTGAATGCCCCTCTGCACGGAGTAATAGTCGTCCTCGCCGCGAATCAGCAAAACGCCCTTCCCCGAAGAGCCGTGTGTTCCGCTTGATGGGGTGGGTCTCACATTGATCACTGTAGTAAGCGGAAACAAGTTGACTTCTACAGTGGAATTGGGTGAAGGTGTGGGTGTGGGTGAGGGTGTGGGAGGGAGAGGGGCTCCCACGATGCTTGCCAGAACAGGCGAAACTCCATTCTGTGTGATGGTTCGCACTGCGTCCACAATGAACGGATGCTGTGTGTGACTCAGCCCACTCAAACCCACCGTAAGCAACTCTGCGACGGAGGGGCGCTGCTCCTGCTCCTTCACCAGACACTGCTTCACAAAGTCCACGAAGTCAGGAGAGTACGCAGAGGAGGAGAGAGAAGGGGGAGGATTGCAGCAAATCGACTTCGTCACCGCTGCTACATTCGAAGCGCCGAAGGGGTTCCTTCCCTCTGCCAGCTCGATGAGGGTGATGCCCAGCGACCAGACGTCGGATTTCAAGCAAGTCGCTCCGTCAAACACCTCGGGAGCCATGTAACAGAATGTGCCACAGATGGTGGATCGATGAGACGAAGAGGAACCCAGCTGCGTTGCCAAGCCGAAATCGCCAAGCTTTACTGTTCCATTGTCACTGAAGAGGAGATTGTCGGGCTTGATGTCCTATCCCTGATAGATGTGACGAATGAATTACGCGATGGATGATCCTCTGCTTGTGGAGGTCGTTCAATCCTAACAGAGAGCAGGCAGCAATATCGCGGATCTCCACCTCCTTCAACTTCTTTCCACTGCGAAGATAGTTGCCAACCGATCCCTTGCTGCAGTACTCCATAACAAGCTGATTCGTGAAAAGGGGAAGATTTGGCTTACCCACACCTCTCTTGGCTCCACTACAACGTCCACGTACTTCACAACATACTCGGATTTCACTGAATGGAGAGCCTTTGCTTCTTCATCAAGGAAGGGCAGATTTGTGTTGCACGGAATGACCTTAATGGCAACCGCGGATTTGTCGGATGTGCATAATCCTTCGTAAACAACTCCGAAGGCTCTATCTGTGAGAGGCTGCGAGAATGAGAAGCCCTTCTCCGATCTTCTTTCCACGAACGTATTTGGAACTGTTGCTCATGTCTACGTTGGATTCCAAAATGAATAGTGATCCTCAGTGTAATACGGGAACTGGAGAAGTTACTGGATTGTGCGAATGTAACTGTCGTTGTCAAAACCATCAACACGCGTTTGCAGCAAAGAAAGCTGACATTATGGCTGATTTCGTATCTGATTGTTCCTTTCTGTTGGAGAAGGGAGATGTACGAATGCTGCTCCCTGGAGGGCAGTATACCGGGAAATGCAGTATTACCTACCCTTCGCATCCTGGTCTTGTTCTGTTCACGACAATGGTGAACGGAAAGAAGGAGGGGAGCGGCTTGCTGGAGAATCGTCAAGGATGCAGCATTGCGGAGTGTTTCTTCCGCAATGACATGTTGGAGGGATCATTCACGCGTCGCACTCCAGAGGGTGTGCTTGTGCAAACGGAGTGTTATGTAAATGGGAAGAAAGAGGGCGTCGTCCAGAAGTTCGATGCGGATGGGAATCGAACTGAGATAGTGCGCTGTTCCAACGGCGCGGAAGTGTCCGTGCTGCATCCGCTCTCCTCGCTGGAGGGCTACTGGGAGGAGCGAAGCAAGGCGACGAATGAAATCATGTCGGTTGCGAAGTACACCGCTGACTTCTCCGCGATGGACGGCTTGTGCTTCATCTACGAGCAAGGACGCGTGAAGCGTGGCGAGTGGTATGGTGGAGGGCGAATGGAGCGAGTGATGCTGGAGTTCGACGAGAAGGTGCGAACGGAGTTCGGAGAGGGAGGAGAGAAGTGCTTTGTGGGGGAGTACAGGAATGACGTGGCGAGTGGGTTCTGCCGAGAGGGGAAGGGATGTGTGTTGGAGGGTGGCGTTGTAGCGAGAGTGAACGTGTACGCGAATGGGGAAGAGGTCAGACGATGGAAGATGCTGGTGGACGAGGTGATGACGGAGATGGATGAGAAGGGAGTTGTGGTGTATGTTGGGGAATATGCCGAGAATCCGGAGTTGTTCTGTCCTCGCAATGGAAAAGGAAGGGTGTTTGAGAATGGGCAGTTGAAGTGTATGGGCATGTTTGAAGGAGATGCGATGAAGAGAAAGGAGAGGGAGTTCGAGAAGAGATTGATGATGGAGTACGATGATGAGGAGAAGATAGTATATTGGGGTGGTTATGTGAGGAATGAGAAGGGTGCATTCTTGCGTGACGGACAGGGCACTGTGTATGAGAAGGGTGTGATTGCGTATTGTGGCTGCTTTGAGAAGGGGGAGTTGAAGCGCAAAGCCAAGGAGTTTAAGGATGGAGTGATGATCGAGTACGACAAGAAGGGGAAGAAGGTGTATGAGGGAGGGTTTGAGATGAAGAAGAACCAGGCGGTTCGATCGGGCAGGGGGAGGACCTTCCAATGGGGTCAGGTGAAGGTGGAGGGTGTGTTTGGTGGCGGGTGGTTGATGAAGAGAGAGCAGAAGAACAGTGTGCACATGACAGATGCGCGGGCGAATGGGTATTCCGCCGTGTTTCTCGTTGTGAGCCTTCTGCTGGCGGCTGCAGCGGGGTGGTGCTACTTCAAGCATCCCTCGTGGGCGCCGTACGGGCTGGGAGTGTGCGGGGTGGTGGAGGTGGCGTTCATGGTCTATCAGTACTCCACCATGTCCAGCGCCTTTGCGCACTACGCGAACTCCATCACGTCGATACTGGTGTTGTTGTTCCTGTTCTGTCTTGCGTTGAATGGAGCGAACAACAGAGTGTATTTGATTCTGTCTGTTGTGCTGGGGGTGGGAATTGTTGGGGTTGTTGGGATGATTGGGATGACGGAGGAACGAGGGGTTGTCTTGCTTGGGATTGATTTGGCGGTGTTCATTGGGTGGTGTGTGGTGGTATTGTGTACGATCAAGTCTCCTCCTCTTTTCTCCTGGGGATTGCTTGGGTGGTGGTTTGCAATTGGAGTGGTGTTGGTTGTGTTGTGTTGTGATAGAGAAATGGACGGTGGGTTGAAGGATGGCATTCTCTCAGTACAGTTGGTGTGTTTGATTGTATGCAATTGCATTCTGTCCTTTGTGAATAACTGGTTGTTTTACATCAGTTTGGGAATTGGTGTATTGTATGCTGTTGGTGTGTTCCTTGTGCTGGAGAGTAACAATTCTTATGGCGGGTTATTTGCTTTCATGCTCGTGATATCTTACATTGTGCTGTTCATTTGGTGGTGTATTCTTACCATTCGCACCATCAAATCTCCTCCTCTTCTTTCATGGGAATTGCTTGGGTGGTGGTTTGCAACTGCAGTATCTCTGTTTGTGTTGTGTATTGGGGATAATAATAGCCCATTGGCTTTCTTTGTCTCAGTGGAGTTGGTGTGTCTGATCATTTGCACTTGCATTCTGTCCTTTGTGAACAACTGGTTGTTTGGCATCAGTTTGGGAATTGGTTTGGTGTGTTTGATTGCTGTGCCTTTTGTAATGGAAGATAATTGGTGGAACACTAGGAAGCGTTGTTCAATCATTCTGTTTGTGACTGATGCGATTCTCTTTGTTGGGTGGTGTATTCTTACCATTTGCACTATCAAATCTCCTCCTCTTCTTTCATATGGATTGCTTGGGTGGTGGTTTGTGATTGCAGTATCTCTGTTTGTGTTGTGTTATATTGGAGAAATGGATGATGAATTGAAGGTTGTTATTATCCCAGCAGAGTTGGTATGTTTGATCATTTGCACTTGCATTCTGTCCTTTGTGAATAACTGGTTGTTTGTCATTCCTCTGGTAATTGGTTTGGTGTGTGTTATTGTTGTGTCTATTGCAGCTGATAATGATAAACCCAGTGATAACGTGCAACATGCTGTAGGGGCTGTCATTGGGGTGTTGTTCATTGCATGGTTTGTTTCTCTCTTTTGGGTAACCACATATCCTCTTCTCTTTGGAAGTCTCGTTGGATGGTTGTTATTGCTTATTATTCTATTTTCGATACTCTGCTGCAAATTATCACGTTAATCGTGATTATCTACAGTCAGTGATTGTATGTACCATATTTTCATCTAGTTCATTACAATGCTTGTTTGTTCACCATCCTAGTTCCAAGCGGCTAAGAATCACATCATTACACATCCCGCGATCGTATCCCCTGCTATTCTATCCCTATCATGACCATCTTATCAAAACCACCCCCATAGCAGAGCAGAAGAACGCCATTACCGTTTTTCCTCATTCACACATATATCCAACTAAGAAACCCGCAATCAAATCACAGGCAGTTTCTGCTCAACATGGTGCTAACTCCCCACTCACATTCCTCCATCCACTTCATCTCACAAAATACACCATCACCCACACCAATCCTATCTCTCTCTCATCAAAAACCATTCATTCCCCACACAACTCCACATGCAACTCGAATTCACCTCCATTCCCTCCCACCCACCTTTCCATCCATTCCCCTTTCCCATCCACAATCCGCATCAAAGAGAACCACACGCATCCAAAATCCGCCCCACTTTTGCCATCTCCACTTCTTCACAGCAAGAACACCCCATGAGTGTAACGGGAAAGAGAATCGTTGGCGTTCCCACCCTGATCCTTTACGAAGCGGAAGGATGCACGGCTCTTGTGCAAACTCGCGATGGCTCCATTTTTCGCGGAATGATCTCTGAAGTGGAAGACAACTGGAACCTGAACATGAAAACAGTGATTATGAAGGCGAAGGGCAGCGATGAAGAGATTCCCTTCAGCATGCTGTATATTCGCGGTGCGCAGATCGAATTCATTGTCCTTCCCGAGATGTGCGTGTTTCTCTCCTCAAACGCTCATGTCTAGGTTTAAGCACTCTCCCCTGTTCCAGAGAGTGCTGGAGTATAAGAAGGGCAATACCGCCCCCAAGGTGCAGCCCGATATGGCGTTGCGATTGGCGCGTCGTCAATGTCCCCTTCTCTTGTCTGCGTCACCTATAGAGTTCACAAACGGTCGATTTCTCTGTATATATTCACTGCATCCTGTTTGTGAAACAAACACGCCAAGCTAGAAGTGATACTTGTCCCACTTGTATTCCTGCTTCCTCCTGCGCATGTCGTTGGAGTCCAGCGCCCACCCCACCTTCAGCTCCTTCCCGTTCACGACCGCGCCCGAAAGGAGAGAGAAGCAGCTGGAGGCGAGCTGGTGCGAATCGAACTCGATAAAGCAGTAGCCGGCGGACGTTGTGAGAATCCCTGGAGGAGACACATTCTGCAACTCGATCTGCAATTGCGGTTTCAGAATCTGGTTCAGCGACTCGCTCACCTCCTCGCCCGTGACTCCCTTGTCGATGTTCCCCACGAAGAGCGTCCGCTTGTTCTCCGCCGGCTCTACCCCTCATTCCCCCACAATTTCACCACCCGTGCGGCAGAGGCAGTCGCGGATCTTCACGCCGAACACGCGCATCGCAGGGATCAGCGCCTTCTCCCGCGCCTCCCGCTCCGTGAAGTGGATAAACCCGTAGATGCGCGACTCGCTGGTCTGCTGCCGGATGCGTGGCACACGCTTCTTCTCCGCCTCCTCGGGTCGGCTGTAGTCCAGGATCTCCACCTTGCTCACACTCCCGCAGTTGCGGAAGGTGCGCGCCAGCTCCTCCGTGCCGATCCCCGCGGGGAGGTTGTGCACGAACACCTGGTAGAAAGAGTTGGCGTTGGCGTGCTTCCCGGGCAGCGCCGCGTTCGACTGGAAGGTCAGCACGCGTTGGCGCTTCTTCAGCGGCTTCTCTGCTGTGGTGGCTGTGCCCTCTCCCGTACCAGCAGTGTTGACTGTGCCTTCTCCTGTGTTGGTTGCACCACCAGCACCAGCACCAGCACCACCAGCACCACCAACAGTTGCACCACCAGCACCACCAACACCACCAACACCACCAGCATTATTGACCGCACCATCCTGCAGGGGCTCGGCGGCCAGGAGCTGTTCGACGGCTACGAGTCAGCGGGCAGCACGGAGCCCACGGCCGTCGGGGTTGCAGAAGCGCGTGACGGCCTTGACGGTGAGCACGGGCTTCTTCATGCGCCGCACGTGCTCCAGTGTGGGGATCGACAAAAAGTTGGCCTGCCGCTCACCCCACCCCCTTACGCCTACATACTGCTTCAGCGAGGGCTGCACGAGGTACGCCGACTGCCCGCAGATCTGGCAGGCGGCGCGCACGAAGGCCTGAAGGTCGTTGGGGCCCATGGGCGACGCCTGGTAGTCGGCGAGCCGCGCCACGAACAGCTTGTGCTGCGCGTCGCTGAGCAGCGTGGAGAGACGGAAGGACAGCAGCAGCGCGCCCTTCTCCTGCTCCTCGTCGCTCTACGGGTGGTGTGGGAAGACAAAGCTACGCGCACGAGCATCTTGGAGTGGTAACGGTACTTGTTGTAGGCGCAAATCAACGTGTGGCGCTCGGCGTCGCGGCGGCGTGCCTCGGTGCTCTGGATGGCGGAGATGGAGATTAGCGGGAAGTCGTTCAGCCCCTTGATCACCCACTCGATCAGCGCCAGCAGGTCCGAGCTGTGCTCGTTGAACTTCAGGATCGTCTAGCCGTCAGCAGACATCGCCGCAGCCACTCCACAGCGCGTCAGGAACTGGGTGAGCGAGGCAGCCTTCTTCGGCGACTCGGCGAAGGCGTTGAAATAGGCGTACAGTTTGAAGGACTCCTCGTCCGTCACGTACGACTCGATGCAGTCGCGCACCACGTTCACGCGCCACTGGAACCCATCGTACTGCACGTTCCTACTCTTCACACGCGCCGGCGGGCAAACTCCCAATCGCGGAAGAATTTCTCCGTCACCTTCGTCAGCGCGTTCAGCTGCAGCTGCACCTCGCGCAGCTCCTCGCCCGCCTCGGGGAACTCCGTCCCGTTGAAGTAGGCCTCGATCCACGGCAGAATGGAGGGAGAGACCTCATCGAGTCCCTTGTCGATGGTCCGCAGCATCTTGATGAGCGCCTGGCGGTCCACCGGGGAGGGCAGCATGATGAACCGCTGCAACTCCTTGTAGCTAGACTGAAGCCCATCGCCGGCGCCTACATGAACTTCTGTTTGCGGTTGCTCAGCAACTCGTTGATGCGGTCGGCGAGGATGTCCGCGCGCTCGTTCTCGATCACTCCCTCGTCGGTGTTGAACTCCTTCCAGCGGTCCGAGTTTTGGAAACTCGAGATCTTCTTCCTGAAGTCCTCGAGGGACATGGGCTTGAGACCGATGTCCTTCCCCGAAATGCTCAGATTGGGCGGCGTTATCGGCACAGCATAGAGCTCCGGCCTTTTAACATCCGTGACCTCGTCAACCATCTCTCCGGCGACCGGAGAAAGGGCTACAACCGCTGGTTTCGCCGCCTCTGTTCCAAACCTACGGCTGACTGCATTGTAGGCATAGCAAACCTCCGAGAAGCAACCATAATAGGTCGCTGCATTCTAAAAGACAGTGATCCGGAAACGGGAGCGGCGGCGCTTGAAAAGAAACGACTCCTCTTTCCTGAGGATCGTAGCGATGTGTAGAATAAGGAGAGCAACCGTTGGCGTTGCTTCCACATTTCGATAACGTGTTTATGTCCTTCCTTCGTGTTGCGTTGGAGCTCCCCTAGTGTCACCGAATCCTAGTATGAAGGGAATGAGGAATGCGTGAATCCATGGTGGGGCTGCGGCTCCGAATCATCTATTCCACTGCTTTCAAACACAATAGAAAGGGAATCACAACACAGGAAGGAATCCCACATATCCCAAGAATTCGACTGCGTGATTCCAGCCAGCAAAATCTTGCAAAATGGCGGATGTAACGATGATCAACCACTACGCCAATCCCGCGTTTAACGCGAAGGATGAGGCTTTGAGTTTCTTCACGAAAGAGACAAGGGACCAATACCGTGGGTTTAGCCGTCAGTTGGAGCAGATGAAAGTAATCCATCTTCTGGGGACGCGTGATTGCGTAGTACGATACGGAGTCGTCTCTGAAGGAAAGCGTATTCGACCACTACACAGAGTTCATCGGATTTTCCGCCGAAATTCAGAAGATGGACGACGCTATGGAGCAGCTGAAGAAGAATCTCACTCGCACATACAAGGTCCTCGAAAATCTGAAGGTGGGCTGCATTTTACCTATGTTCTGGTGTAGGACACTTCCCTGACCATTGAGGAGACGGAAGAGCTGGACATTGACATAAAAGCGCTCGTGATTCCCGACAACTTGGCGTGGATCAAAACGGTCTGCGACGACATCGATCTGTTTGTCTTCCAGGTGCCCTTTGTTTCATCGCATGACCGATAGCGTCGCTTCACCGAGGCGGTTGATCTGTCCATCCGCGCCCAGAACGAGCTCGCTTCCGTGGATGTGTCGTCGAATCCCCTCCTGATGGACCTGCAGACCAAGGTTCACACTCCTCCTGACCGTGATGCCTAGCTCTCTGCCAAATCGGAGCTGCTAGTGACAAAACTCGTCGGCGAGCTCTTCTCCGTGGACAGCTCGCGCTCGGACCGCCGCCGCATCTGCCGCCTGCTGTGCGGCCTAGGCCGTGACCGCGAGGCGAGCGTGCTGTACCTGAAGCGCGCCAGCGAGGAGATCGCGTCACACCACCGGCTGGTGAAGCCCTGCGGCGACATTCCCTCGCTGATCGAGGGCCTGGCGGACCTGTTCTTTGAGTGCCTGCAGGACACGGTGGTCAACTACCAGAGTCTGTTCGGCGCGGAGGGCAGTCGCGCCTCCTTCGGCATCTGCCTGTCCTGGCTGACCCGCGAGATCGAGGCCTTCATCCAGAAGATTCTGTTGATGGTAGGCGCCGCGGCGCACCTCACCCGCAGGCGCTCGGCGAGCGCGACGAGGCGGTGATGACGCCCGAGGCCTTCGCGTCCTTCACCTCCTGCATCACGCCGTTGCTGCGCGGCGCGGCCATCGTGGGACTCGCGCGGGCGCGTGAGGCGTAGCTGGGCGACGTGGGCTGCTCCATCGACGAGTGCATCGTGCGCCTGCTCGGCGAGAAGGTCGGCGCCGTCGTGGAGGCCGTGTTCCGCACCATCCTCGTTAGAGCGCTTCTTTCTGTTCACTGCAGACGCAGGTGAAGGCGCTGCCCGCGCCCGAGGCCACCACCACCGCCATCTCCTTCAAATCCGCGCTGGGCCTGGAGAAGCGCGAGGTGAGCACGCACGCCGCGGCGGTGTACGCGACGCTGGCGCCATTCGTGCAGGCCTGCCCGCTGCTGCTGGACTCGGCGCTGCTGCCCTTCGTGGCGGGCACGCTGGGCAAGGGCTTCGAGGCCTTCGCGGCGCATGAGAGCGGCGTGTACCAGCGCTGGGTGCGCGACAAGGCGAATGCGCGCGTGCGGGTCGCAGGCGAGGGTTAGGCGTAGCTGGCCGTACCGCTAAATGACCTCTATTTCTGGAATACCGACTTCTTGCCGTATCTTTCCTTCCAGTTCGTGACGCGCATGGGCTATCACGGCACGGCGCTTGCCGCCTGCTTTGATCGGGTTTTGCAGCGACGGGGGTGTGAGCGTAGTTCAAGGCGGCGCTGCGCAACCAGACCGTGTTCCTGTTCCAGACGATTTGCTCCTCCTTCATCGCCGTGGCCAAATTCGACCCCACTTTGTACATATCCATTCCCGCGGTTCTGAGCGTCCTTCACCGCAGGCGCAGCTCAAGGAGACGGCAACGGCGCCTCAGACAGCGACGATAACCGCGGTGAAGCAGTTGCTGTACGTGCTGAAGCAGTGCGAGAAGCTGATGCCGCCAGCCTCTTTCAGTATGATGAAGAAGGCCGTGTTTACGGTGTGCCAAAAAGCGGGGTGTTATGGGTAGGCGATCTATTCGGTGATGGCGAAGGACAAGCGCTGGGCGGCGCTGAAGCCGCGCGACGTGCGGGCGTGGCTGGGGCGTGAGGCGTAGTTCTCCGAGGACGGGTACCACGCGTTCGCGCTGGACTGCGCGTTCATCCAGGAGTTCGCGCCGGCGTCGCTGAAGACGGTGAGCGAGGGCCTGGCGGAGAAGGCGCGGCAGCTGAGCGACAACGTGGGCGTACCGTCGGCGAAGTGGCTGGCGAAGTGCATGAAGGAGAGTCTGAAGCAGTGTCACAAGTGGCGTGTTTGTTAACAAAGCGACGAAGAGTACAGTTCCACCAAGTCCTCGTCCTTCTCGATGGTGCGCCACGCCTCGGGGATAGGTTGTGTCTCCATGCCCAGCTCCTCTCTCCGCAGCAGCTTCAGCGTGCACTCCATGCCCTCCTCCTGCTGTCTACGCCTCACGCCCGCCCTCGGCTCGCACACCCGCAGGATGTCGATGAAGCTGCTCGCCGCGCGCGACAGGTCCAGCTGCCCTGCCGCCCGCACCCCCGCCGACACGTCGATGCCGATGAAGAACTCGCAGGCGTTGGCCCGTCCGTAGGCGTCCGCGGCGTTCTCGTAGGGGTCGTACGCGCGCGGCTCGCAGGCGTTGGGGTACACGCAGGCCTGCAGCTCGCCGGTCTTCTGGATGAAGAAGGCGAACAGCCGCAGCCTACGTCGCACACGCCCATAGCGACTACTTGCTCTCCACCCAACCGCGCCACTGCTCGAACTGCTCGCGGTACGCCGCGCGCACGCCCACGCGCACGTACACGTCGTGCGCCGTGAAGAAGGGGAACGGCGCGAAGAGCGTTAGCAGCGCCTAGCGGTGAGGGGCGTGGCGCGAAGTCACCTCGTCGCCCGCGCAAACGCGGCGGAAACAGTCGGCGGCGAAGCGAAGCTGGGTCTGGATGTGGCAAAGCGTGGACTGGTAGACGCTGTGCGTGGAGTTGGTGCAGGGATACACGGGCGTGAGGATGGCCAGGACGTCGCTCTCGCTCTTGGGGTTGTTGCGCCACATGTACTCGTCGAAATGCAGATCGGGTCGATTTGGCACCTCGGTGAGCTGGATGGGGGTATCGCCGAGGGTGCAGGAATATACGTCGAAAAACAGCTGGATCAGCTGGCAGACGGAGGCGTTGGGATGATTCTGCTGAATGGCGATGAGGAGGATGGCGATGTTGATTCCGCCGAAGTAGCCGAACACGTTCTTGTAGAAGCAGCGCTGCTACACGTCAGCCTCGTGGGAGGGAATCACCTTCGCGAGAAGGCGGATCGCTGCAAAGGCAATCCGAAATGTGTCGTTGTTGCGCACCAATTTCAGAAGGGTCAGCGCAACACGGGGACCGTTCAGTGAGTTCATTGTCTACGATCAATAGCAGTGGAGAAGAGTACATTCACGGAAACATCCTTCAAGATCGAGTCGTCCAAAATGGAAAACGTGTCGGGGAGAATTGTGGGGTAGGCGTCGATGAAGGCGACAGGAAGGTCCACACTGATTTCATCAATCTCAACGGTGATCAGAGGGACGTAGCTACTGGTCAAACAGGGACATGGGGCGAACGCGAGAGGGATCGCAGTGACGCTCATGATTCTCGGTTCCTTGGAGAGGAACGAGTAAAAGGACGAGAAGTAGTCCTCCTCCGAAATGGAGCCCGGAACAACGCAGAGTCTACGGATAACGGAGAAGAGTCACCAGGACAAGTCAATATCGGAGGAAGTGGAGCTGACGCCGAGTGCAAGAGAGCCGTACAGGAAAACGTAGCCCTTCGCATTGTTCACGACCTCCTCGTCATATCCCTACGTTACACACCGTCTCTGTGGCATACAATGTCCTTGAATACAGAGCGGATCCACGTATTCAGCAAACCGTTCAGATACTCGATAATGCTCTGTTTGTGCTCAATGTCCTTCTCATCCTCGAGTTCGCTACTAATCCTAGACAGAATTGCATGCCATTTGGGAGTACGTAAGCAACTGACGCAGTTGGCCTTCGACCTGCGTTTCTGCTGCCAGTGTCTGACTCGGGTCCATGTCTCTGTCAACTAGAAGCACGGAAGGAGAACAAACAGGACTGAAAGAAAAACTAAACATTCTCCGCAAAGGAGATGGAACCACCCAAGGTGCAGCTGGCGGGAGCATACGGGGATATGGGAGTATACATAAATCGGATCTTCCCCTTCTTTCTCCTACCCATCACATCTCCCCGCATCGCCTACGGAGACACGACCGCGTCTTGAATGTCGCACGAGAAGGGTGGCAGCAGCTGGTTCACGCTGACCACCACTCGCTTCTGCGAGTGGTTGTTCACGAACGCCACGAACTCCCGTCTCTCGCGCATTCCCGCGGGAATCGACACGAAGTTGTTGTGCACCGTCACCTCCGCCCGCGTCACGCCGCCCACGTACCGGAAGGAGTCCACGTCCCCCGTCTGCACCGTGCCATTCGGAGTGTTCCCCATGGTCGTTGTGGTTCCCAGGGGTTGCTGTACACCCAGGGGTTGCTGAATACCCAGGGGTTGTTGCATACCCAGGGGTTGTTGCATACCCAGGGGTTGTTGCATACCCAGGGGTTGCTGAATACCCAGGGGTTGGGGGGAGGTGTAGGGGAAGGCGGCGTACTGCTGGGCGTCGGGCAGGACGAAGGGCGCGTTGAGCGAGTGCGTGGGATCCTCCACCACCACCTCGGGCGCGTTGCCCGTCAGGTTCTGGATGCGCACCTCCACGCGGCGCGTCACGCTGCCCACGCAGATGGCGAGCGTCACCGCCTGGCTGCTGCCGGCGCGCCCGTACCGCGAGAGCCTATGTATGAGCCCCCGTCGCGACGCGCACTCGACGAGAACGACGGCGGTGGAGTAGGGCTCGATGGTGCCGGATAGCGGCTTCACGTCGAGCTCCTGCGGCGGGCTGACCACCTGGAAGCGGAGGCGCGCGGCGGAGAAGTTGCAGATGCGGCACTCGGAGGGCGAGAGCATGTCCGACGTCAGGTACAGCATCGACGGCGAGATGTTGAACTTGTCGCCCGCCGCCTCTGCCATGCCTGCCATGTCCGCTGCGCTGGGGTTGGCTGCGACCGCTGGGACGGTGGGCGGGGCGCCGTTCAGACGCTGCTCGAAGAGGAGCCGGTCGTAGGGGTCGGTCAGCGGGCACTGGTACTCGTGCTCCGCCACGCGCGGCTGCAGCGGCGCCTCCTGCCCCGCGCCTCGCCCGTACAGACCCTCCTCCAGGCCTTGAGGCAATGCCTGAGGCAATCCTTGTGGCAATCCTTGTGATAAGCCTTGAGGCAATCCTTGTGATAAGCCCTGAGGCAACGCCTGAGGCAACGGCTGCGTGCTCCCCAAAAGGAGGGGCGGTCGGTTGAGGATGTCCACGCGGACGGACCGCCCCAGACAGTTGCCCGCCATCATGCGCAGGTCCTCGTAGTGCGTGCGCCCGCCGCCCAGCCGGTCCAGGTCGCTGACGCGCTCGCCGTCGTCGCAATCGCGCATGATGTCCACGCCCGCCTCGCCCGCCGGCGCCATTGTCTTCAGCAGGCTGCGCGTCGTGGCGGAGGCGTCGTTGGACTCGCGCACCGCCGCGTACAGCAGCAGCTCGAGGTCGCTGCTCGCCCGCATCAGCGCGTTGCGGTTCACGCCCAGAAGGAAGCGCCGCCGCAGCACGTTGTCGACCGCCAGCACGCGCAGAACCGCGGGGATCTACGCCTCAGCGCCGCGCCGTGCCCGAACCTTGTGCTGCTGCCACTCGGCGAACAGTGCCTGGGGGTCCACGCCGAACTCCATCATGGGCGGCAGCATGAAATATGGCGGCAACACGGCGGACCCGCGCACGAGCGAGAATTCCTTCTTGGAGCCATCCACGAGGAAGAAGCACGCCGTGCGGTCGCCCGTGTTGCTGATCATCACCTTGTCCTTCAGCGCCACCTCCGCGTGGCACTGCCCGCCGAAGCCCAGCAGACACACGGCATGGCGCGTCTGCGCGGGGTCGGCGGGCTGCAGCTTCAGCAGCGCCACGTCCTCCTGCACAGCGTGCGGCGCGTAGGCGAGGATCAGCGTGGTGGACTCGCCGGGCTGCAGGGCGAGGTGGCTGGCGGTCTGCAGCGAGAACACGGAGGAGGGCGTGTTGTCCAGCGTCGCGATGGAACAGTCCAGGATCAGCAGGTCCGCGGAGCAGTTCCGGATGGTGTAGCGCCGCTGCGCGCACGTCTGCAGCTTCACGCAGCCGAAGGCCACCAGTGGCGACGAGCCGATTACGCATTGCCGGTCTATGTGTCAGTCGCCGCCAGCACGCCCACCCGCCTTCTCCACGCGGATCGCCTCGGGTCCCTCCTACGCGTCAGTCGCCCCGCTCAGGCCCACGCCGCCGATGCTGAAGCCCGCCGATTGCGCCAGCGACGACGTCGACGGGCGGCTCGCCGGTGACCCCGAGCTGTACAGCGGCGAGGGCACTGCTGGCACGGCCTCTGCCCGTCGGTTGCTCGCCTGGCTGACTGTGGTGTTCTTTGTGGCGTTGCCCGTGGCGTTGCTTGTGAGATTGGCTGTGAGATTGTCTTTGAGATTGTCTTTGAGATTGCCGGCGGCGCTGGGCGTGGCGGAGAAGGCGGAGCGCTCGGAAGGCTCCTGCAGCAGGCGGCGGTCCGCGGCGTCGCCGAAGAGCAGCGCGGCCATGAGATCGGCGTCCGAGCCGGCGGCCACGGCGCCCGTGGACTGGGCGTCGAGCGCGGCGCGGGGCTGTGCGAGCGGCGCCTGCAGCAGGTCGATGGAACCCGCCAGGATGGGCGCCTCCTCCGCGGGGGCGGGCGCGAGAGAGGGCGTGGGGACCGCCTCGGGCGTCAGGCGTGGTGGCGCTGGCGATGTGGGGAGGAGGGGCTTCACAGAATCCAGAGGACTCGCAGGAGTCAGAGGATTCCCATAGTGATCAGAGGGCATAGAACTCACAAGGTTCACGGGCTGAGCAGGCTGTGTGGATGGCACAGGCTGCATGAATTGCATGGATGGCATAGAACCCACAGGCTGTGTGGATGATGCAGATGGCATAGGCTGCACAGGCTGTGTGGATGATGCAGATGGCATAGAACCCACAGGCTGTGTGGATGATGCAGATGGCATAGGCTGCGCAGGCTGCACAGGCTGCACAGCCTTTACGGGCTGCACAGGCTGCACAGCCTTCACGGGCGACGACACCTTCGGAGATGGCGTGGCGGAGAGCGAGGGTAGCCCGGGCACCTCGTACAGCGAGGGCTGCAGGAAGAGCGAGGAGTCCCGACTGGGCTGCAGCTCCACCACGGGCGCGGTGGCAGCGCCGGGTCGCAGCGAGGGCACGTTGGCCTGGATGTCGCCCAGGTCGATCTGCGTGGCGGACACGGAGGACGCGCCCTCGCCCAGCCGCACCTCGAACTGCGGCGCGATCGTTTGGTCGTTCGGATTCGCCTCCACCGTCTTCGCCGCCTTCGCCGCCTCAGACAGCTTCGACACCTCAGACAGCTTCGACACCTCAGACAGCTTCGACACCTTGGACTCCACAGACAGCCGGTCCGCCTCGGCCAGGTAGGCCTCCACGACGCGGTTCTGCTGCTGCTGCGCCACGTCCGGCTTGCTCGGGTCCACCGGCGTGAGCCCACTGCGGCTGAGGGTCTGGCGCGCGGCGAGGATGTCGGAGAGCGCCACGGCGGGCGTGCCGAAGGCCTCGCTGGGACGGCGGTTGGATTTGAACTGGGTTCGGGTGGTGGACTGCGTCTCGCCCAGGTACTGCGTCTCGAAGGACAGGCCGTTGAGCATGCTGCGCATCTCCTGCTCGGAGGGGTTGCGGATGGCGAAGTAGACGCGCGGATCGATCACCTTGTTGCCCGAGTGGATGGAGTTGTCGAAGGGCTGGTGGTTGTACAGCACCTGCTTCGCCCATTCCTCCTTCGGCGTGGGGTCGAGCTCGAAGGCTGCCATGGGGAAGTGCTCGCTCCAATCTGCCTCCGCACGGTCCACAAAGTCGTCATCTAGTGCTCATACGTGGAAACGAGGAATTACCCATAATGATCGTGGTGGCGCTAGATTTCGTCGACGAAGCCGACTTCACTACACTTGATTCGCTCATTGCACTGCCCACAGTCCGACAGATTGGAATGCTCCAGAGAAGCATGCGACCCGTCCACACTCGGCTTCTTGTGATAGGACGACACGTCAAACTCGCTCTGCATTCCTCCCTGCTGGGGCAAAGTGAACGCGTCATTTACGCGATTGAACGCGTCGCGGAAGGAAGTGTCCATGTTCCCAACCTGCTGCATACGGTCCGCCCAGGGATTCCAGGAAGTCGCGTTGAGCCGAAGGGATTCCGCGTTCATGGGGACATTGGGAATCGAATCCACGGAGTGGGTCGGGGAGGGGGTCCCATTCCTGGCGCCCTCCGTGTTCGTTCCCAGTAAATCGTCAGCAATGGTATTAGCCTCGTTCATATTGCCCTTTGGATTTGAATGCAATGGAAATCGGGGCTGTTTTTGGAGCGCTTTCTCTCGGGAAAAAACACAGCGAATCATGAGCGAACAGGGCGGAGAGTGCATTGAATCGAGTATGAAGCCATACATGGACGACTACCAGTCGACGGTGGACGGAGTGCTGCAGCGACAGAAGGCTCTTCTTGCTGAGTTCTCCTCGCTGACAGACGGTTTATCTACGGAGATCGGTTGATGCGTAGATATCAACAAACTGTCGAAAAAGGCACACATTGACGAACTGACCCGCATCGTGCGCTGCTTGACGGAGACGCAGCAGAATCTGGAGAGCGCGGGATCTTTGCTACAGTCCATTGAGAAGCGGGTGGAATCGATAGAGAAGACGCTGGGCGTGGACGACTATGACCTGTGGCGTGTTTGTTCAACAGGGAGTGGAATACAATATAATAACAGATGACCCCCTTAGTCGATTTTGATGTTCTTGAAGATGCGCCGAATAAACACTTCCGAAGCGATGGAGGAAACGAAACCACAGAATAAGGACACGACAAGCACGAGCAGCACCTAACGCTGAGCCCCTCCCGAGATGCGTACTGCCTCGATGAAGAACGCCATTCCCTGCACCCACCCGCTCATGTGCGTCTTGAAGGCGTAGAAGTACACGGAGTACGCGAACAGGTAGATGCCGATGGACATGCCGCTGCAGAAGGAGGACCAGCGCCAGTTGTAGTTCTCCGCGTTGAGGAGGAGGTAGCTGCCGACGATGGAGACACACACCTGGATGATGATCAAGATGGTCAGGATGGCGAGCAGGAAGCCGTACACGAAGTAGTACTTGTAGCTCCAGATGGAGGCGAACAAGAAAAACATCTCGATGAAGATGGACCCGAACGGCAGCATTCCGCTGATCACGGTGATCCAGAAGGGCTGGTAGTACCACGGCGCCACGGGGATGGGCGAGGGAATGGCGGCCGTGCGGCAGGGGTTGGCGGGGTTGCCGTTGAGCGCGCGGCCGAGGAGGGTGCCGATGACGTGCAGTGGGAGGCAGAGGAGGCAGAAGAGGAGGAGGAAGAGGAAGAGCGCCGACCATGGGAAGGCGTCGATGCAGCCGTGCCGCAGGTTGGTGAGCGAGATGAGCACGTACCCGAGCAGCCCCAGCACTAGGCCTTAGGCAGCAGGAGAGCACCCACGCGGCAGCAGCAGCGCGGAGGCCAGCATGGTGCGCTGCCAGGCGGGCGAGGTGCGCGGGAAGAAGGCCTGTTTGTACTTGCTGCCGGACACGAAGCCGTTGACCGCGAAGCCCAGTCCGTACACCACGCCGACGATCACGATCACGCGGTCGTCTGGGTGTCAGTTTCGCCATTCGCGCTCACGGCCCAGATACTGCGTTATCAGCAGGATCGCCACCAGCGCCGCCACCAGCGTGAATGCAATGTGCGCGCCGTTGCCCTACGGTCCAGCCGTGCGATCGAAGCTACCATCAGCACACAGTACAGCGGGTAGTGGGGACAGGAGCGGAACACATCGGCGTGCACGCGCTTCCAGCCGGAGTCGTCGCTGCTAGCGGCGTCGTTAATGTCGGGCATGCTGTGGGAGTAGCGCAGGTAGTCCAGCTTGAGCGTGCGTAGCATGATGAGTGCCACGAGGCCCGCCAGGAACACAACGATCATGAAGGAATTGAAGATGCTGAACCAGTGGATGTGCGCCTCGTAGTCGTTGTACTCCACGTAGCGGCGGAAGCGCTGGCTGTAGGGGATGGTCGACGGCGTCCAGGAGGCCGAGTACGTGTAGATGATCGGCCTAGCCGTGAAGCCTCGCCAATCCGTCTTGCTTGTCCTCCTCGATGCGCTGCGGGTCCGATGCCGTCATGTTCACCTGCACGATGCGATCTCCGTTGTAGCCGAAGGAGAAGTGGCGGTGCGTGTAGATGAGACTGTTCTCGGGAAGGACGTCGTGATGGCTCTACGATCAACCCCAAGTAAAGAAGGGACTCCCTTGCTCTCCATTTCGCGGAACCGCTCCTCGGAAATGTCGAGATCTCCCACCTTCGCCCAGATCGGAAGGCCGTCGACCTCCATCTACCCTTCAGGCATAATCGCGCCGCTACCTGGTACCAGTAGTGATTCGCGATGGCCATTTGCATGTCGTAGATGCCCTCGGTCGGTAGCACGCTACGTGAAAAGCCATAGTCCATCCCTACCTCGTGCACAGGATGGTTCGCTGCACGTCCTGTCGGAACGAGAAGACGATGCCGGAGTTCTGCAGCTTGTAGCCACCGATCTTCTCGGACACGCCTCCCTCCTACGATAATAACCGAAGCGCGCCCAAACTTTGGTGGCGAGACTGTCCGGTATTCTCGGCTTGCAAAAGGGGAATTTGAAGTAGTTATAGGTCTCATGGGGATTGTGATAGGGTCCAATCTAGCGGTAATGGGGAGGAAAAGGGCACACTCGGTTCGTCCAGGCATAGAGAATATCTCCGGAGTTGTACTAGACGGTTATGGACACGGGAGAGTCAAAACGTGATGATCGTCCTCCCCAGCAGTGGCCAGGGACAGTGCGATCAAAAATACGAGACTGAAAGACACCATGAGTTCGCGAGACTTGTATTTTCTGAAGAAGAGTGAAACCGCGGTTATTCCCTAAACGTGCTTGTGCGTTTTAGAAAAAGAGATCAGCGAGTTATGTGATGGGAGACGGGTTGCAAAAGAAACAGGAGGGAACTAAAGTCTAGAATTACAAATGTCGAGGACACGGGCAAAGCGATCCTGTAGTTCAGAGAACCAATATGATTGTTGATTCTCTCGTAGGACGGCAACGAGGGATCCGAAATCCGGGTTACACCTCATGTTCTCGACAAACCGCACATCGTCCCAGAGTTCGAGCGAACGTTCCACAATCTGCGCTTAAATGCGACAAGATCACCCACCAGAAGGTGCATGCTGTGGGAGCAGTCGCACAATCTCCTCACAATTCGCTTCTGCACCGGCTGCAGCTGCTCGGGAGCCGTGTTCGCCACGACCGTCTTCAGAAAGAATAGAAACCCGATCTCCTTGTTCATGTTGCCCCGCGGCCAGTACCGCAGCAGCGCCTCCACAATCTACCCATGACGCGCCCACGTCGCCCCTACCAGCACGCCCAGCGCGCCGTCCTTCTCCACCAGCACGCGGAAGCACGCGTCCAGCCCGCAGAAGCACTGGCCCAGCTGCGGTCGCTTCAGTAGCGGCAGCAGGCAGCGCTGCAGGAACGCCCGGTGCTCGGCGCGCAGGGGCAACGCCACGCCCTTCAGCACGCCGGCGTAGAACTCCAGCGCCTCCTGCACGCCGTCCGCCTGTGCCAGCTCCGCGTCCAGCAGCAGAAACTGCAGCTCGCGCCGCAGCGCCGCGCGGCGGTCGGGGAGACGGGCGTAGAGGTGGTGCACGGCGCTCTTGGCGCGGCGACGCTCGCGGCGGTCGGGCGCGAAGAGCAGGCGGAGCAGGCGGCGCGGAAAGGCGGCGGGGAGCAGACGGGAGAGCGCGTCGCCGGGCAGGGCGAGGAGGGCGGAGAGAAGGGCGTAGCAGGCGGAGAGGAGGGGAAAGGCGGGGTCGCGGAAGGGGGAGATCTCGTTGGGCGCGGCGTCGGAGGGCGCGGCGGGGAGCGGACGAAAGAGTACATGGCCAAGGAAGCGGAAACAGTCGTCGATGGCCTTTTCGGTTAGGAGTACAGCGCTAGCGGTGAGCAAAGAGAGAGGCAACCACCCGTTGGAACGGCAAAGAGACACGATCTCGTCGAGGGTCTCTAATTGGCGAGTCGCGAGGGGAGCGCCTTGCAAATAAGAACCCTCTGGGAGCGTGATGGAGCACAGACACAACTTTCTCCATAGGAGAGAGAGGTGATACGCTTCGGATACCTCTACGAGGATGAGGGGGCGGGAGTGAGCGCACCATCGAACGGGGGTAGCTTAACCAGAAGCTCGGAGAAGAGAGGATTCTCCGCAGAATAAACGGGATCTACGCCTCACACGGAGGAGAGAGCGAGACAAGGGATGGCATCAGGTAGAGCAAAGCGAAGCAGATAGGAGTACCAGATAGAACGCAGCTCCTTCGTGTCAAAGAACAACTCGTAGGAATCAAGGTGATTGGCTTGATCCCACATCGGGGATTGGCACTACGACTCACACCCACGGCCAGGGACGACAGAAATGACGATCACGAGTCCCACTCTCTTCTTGATCGGCTTCTTGCTCTCCCGCACGGAGTTCCTCTGCCAATCAATTTGCCCACGAAACACCGACTTCTAAAAGAATGGTGTAGGAAAAGGGGAATTCGCTAGAGTTGCTTGCCACGGACAGAGTGCTGTCACGGAGGTTCTATGCAGGGTTAGGAAGCGGGTCCAACAAGCAGTCGAGCCACTCCAAGAGAATGGGGTCGTGCGAATCAGCAGCCGTTTGGGGCAGTCACTTACACAGGTACACCGAATGAGGGTCCTCCTGTTTTTGTCGTGGAAGTACAGGCACGCCTGTAAATGCACGGAGCAGCACGGTTCCCCGAGGGAAACGTATGAACGCATCCTGCAGAATTGGAAACGGATGGGGTTCTGCTTGGTTCAAGAATGAAGTGGATGGTTGATTGGCGTTTCCTTGTTGCAGGTGAAGACAACTGTGTGTGCAACAGGAGTATAGTGAAACGTGAAAGAGAGCATGTGCAACGAGGATGTAGTGAAAAGGTGAAGAGAGCATGTGCAACGAGGGCATAATGAAAAGGTGAAGAGAGCATGTGCAACAAGGACCCAGTGGAAGTAGCCTCAACACTTCATCAGATAATCCTCCTTCGCTTTCCGGGCCTCCCGCTGCTTCCCCATCTGTTGTAGCAAGTACACTCGCATCCGCGCGTTCTTTATCGAGGCCTGGAAGTGGGAGAGGATGTCGCAGTACAGCTTCCCCTTGTCCCAGTCGCCCTGATGTATGCACAGCTACGCCTCATCGGCCCATTGCGGACGTACCAGAGTCATGTTATATATGAGTTGCTCGACATGCGACGATCCGCCCTCTCGGATGACCTGCTCCAGCTCGTCGCCACGCTGCTCCAACAGCGCCGGCTCTGCCGCGATCGACACGATGAGCGGCGGGTACAGGTGGGGTTGCGAAGACGGCGAAATGGCTTCGATGGCTTTCTACGCGTGACCTCCGGCGCGCAGGCGAACGTCCAGGCGCCGCGTGGCGAAGTAGCACTCGGAGGCGTACAGCGCGGCCATCACGCGGATCTCCGCCTTGCTCAGCGCCACCTCCTCCTCCCTCAGGGGCTCCTCGTCGCGCACCAGTGCCGCCAACGCCGCCAGCGCCTCGCACTGCTGCAGACACGCCTCGTACTGCTTGGTTTCTACGCCTCAGCGCCGCCGCCTCCGCCCACCCAGCTGGATCGCCGCCAGCTGCAGCCGACACGCCGCCACGAGCGTCGTGGTCTCCCGGCGCGCCGCGAACAGCTCCACGGCGGTGGTGTAACCCAGCACGGCCTCTCTGTCCCTCACGCCACACTTCCGCACTCACTTCATCGTACACAGGTACGACACGCTGTGCGTCGGCGCGCGCACCCGCGTGCTCATCGGCAGGCCGTCGCGCAGCGCGGGCACGGGCACGGCGGCGGTGGCGTCGGTGGCGAGCAGGCGGCAGGTTTCGGCGTAGCGGAACCAGAGCACGGGGTTGTCGGGCAGGAGACGCAGCGCCTGCCGCAAGTGCTGGCGCGCGGGCTCGAGCTCGTGGAGCATGAGGCAGAGCAGACTCAGGTTCTTGAGCAGCGTGCCCAGCATGGCGCGGTCGGCGCCCTCGGCCTGTGCGAGCTAGAGTGAAGAGAAGGAGAGAGGGCCACCTGCACGGCGCGCGCGAGGGTGTGACGGGCCAGGTGGAGCATGCCGCTACTGCAGTACACGCTGCTCAGCATGGTGTAATAGAAGCTGTCCTTGGCGGGCGCGGCGCCGGGGAAGCGCGCGTCCTCCTCGTACACCTGGTTCAGCACGGAGAGGATCTTGCTCCAGTTGCCGCGGCGGAACTCCAGGCGCGTCTTGAGGAGGGAGGGCAGGTAGCCGTCGATGGTGGCGGTGGGCTCGAGTCCGTCGAGCGCCAGCGTGTAGAGGCAGGACTGCGACTGGAGCGAGTCGCGCACGCGGTCGAGGTAGGCGGCGGGCGAATCGGCGGAGAAGAGCAGGTAGAAGTCGCTGCTGCTCTTCACCTCCTTCTTCACGCCCTTCACGCTGCCCTGCTCCAGGAAGTACAGCGTGCGGAAGATGTGGTAGCGGAATTGGATGCGATTCTTCACGAAGTCGGGGAAGGGCTCTCTGCTTGTGATGTGCAAAAAAGGGAATCACTTGAGGAGGGTTTCGATTTGCGTGAAGGCGGGATAGCACTTCTCATGCAGCCACTACGAATCACAACCCAGAGGATGAGGGAACTTCCTTCGTCTCTCCGCGAATCCGGTAGATGGAGAAGATCGCCTCCACCAGCAGGAGATAGCAACGCAGCTGGATGGAGGACTCCACTTTTCGATTCTCCTCCAGAATGGAGCTGATGAGCGCCACGGTCTCGTCGTACCTCTGCTGCAACGACAGAAGAACCGCCTGGGAATGAGAAGAAGGAGCGCGCTCCCACCATGTTATACTTGATAATCGATATGGAGAGGAGAGATGATTTTGCGTTTTCATTTGGGACCTAGTTTCGTCACACCAGCACAAATGCCCACATCTTGAATCTTTTTGAGAAGACAATCCAGCGATTGATACAGATCGTCGTAGTTCTTGCTGTTGTCCCTTAGAAAAGAGACAATGCTCTGGTTGTGTTGAACGGCGATGCTCTCTTTGTCAAACTAGTCGTCAGGGACGGAGAAAAGATCCACCGTGTCCGATTCCATCTCCCGAAGACAGGCACTGTAATCCCTCTTCTTGAAACATAGATAGGCTTGGAGGAGCTCATCGTCTTTGTCGAGCATGATAGATGCGTGGGATGACTTGGGGAAGAATGAGGGAAAAGACTATGGGACTCCGTAAATAGGGGCGTTTTTCTCGACGCGCAATGAAGCGACAAATCTCTTTGAGAAGGACGATGTTGTCAAGGACGGTACTTGCTTTGAAGAGCGCGATTCCTCTCGCGGCGAAGGGTGCTGCTTTCGAGGGAATTCCCCGCTGCACCGCGGTTTGGCGTGATTATCGTACCCGTTCTCACTTTTCTCCTGCGGAAGCCGCCGAGGCCACCGCCCCGCTTCCGGAGAAGACAGAGAGTCCTGCGCAGGAGTCGATCCGTGTGTGTTTGCGTTGTGCGTAAGGAATAGAGGAGCCGACGGCCCCCACATCGGTACATCGGGAGGCAAAGAGCAAAAGGTCTGGAGTGGACGCATATAGCCTTTTGGAGGATGATTCCGACTATGCCGTGTCGATGGCGAAGGCGGTGAGGGAGTCGGACAACGTGTTCCGCCTGGCGGAGGGAGAGGAGCCCCTGGGCGAGAAGCAGGAAGTCTCTGCGGAGAATGTGAGCGCGATGAACTTTGAAGACGCGTACTTCCGTCTGGACGACGAGATGAACTACCGCTTCGTGCAGGACAATATAAACTACGGCTTGAACGAGAAGGCGTTCCATACTGGAGAGGACACGACGTTCGTGAGCAGGGAGGACGCGAACGCGCTCTTCGACGCCATCATGGCGAAGGACCCCAACACGGTGCTGACGGAGGTGCATGTCTCCGTGCGCGATGAGCCGTAGGAGGAGAAGAAGCGCCTGTCGCTGGAGCGCGAGGAGGTGAAGGAGGAGGAGAAGGAGGTGAAGCGCAACACGTGGTTCAACTTCATGCCGGCGAAGGAGAAGCCGGAGGGCCTGTTCGGGTCATACAGCCCGGACCAGATCTTCTCGTCGCTGGAGTGGGACCTGCTCTCGCGCAACGCCAGGGAGGTGTACAAGTACGAGAAGGACGACATGCTCCTGACGGAGGTGAGCGTCTGTGCGCGGCGTGAGGCGTAGGAGGTGCTGCAGCACGCCAAGATGCCCGAGCCTGTGGCGGCGCCCGCCATTCCCAAGTACCCCAACCTGGAGAAGTACGCGCAGATGGTGGCGTTCGCCGTCAATCGGAACGGCGACTACTCGATGGAGGAGAAGCAGAAGATCATGGACATTCTGGCCAAGGTAGGCTCGCTGGACAGCGATGTGGACGATTCGCCAAAGTCCGAGTTCAAGGAGAGGAAGAATTTGTAAGGGTGTATTTAGCGGGTTGCTTGTTGAACAAAGCTGAAATGGGGTTTTGATGGATCACAACGCCCTTCATCTTCTTGTATTACACAGCTGCCTCCTTCTTCTTCTCCTTCTTAATGGCGGATTGGGTCACATTTCCGAAGCTGTTCATGTGCGGCTCCTCCTCGATCACCTCGTCGTAGCAAAACTCGTCCGTCTTGTTGTTGATGATGATCGACTCGATGGCCGCCATATCCTTCGCGGGCAAATCGAAGTACGACTTTTCGGACTGCTTCAAGCTCTCATACGCTCCCTACCGCTAACTCTCAGGAAAAAGAAGCACCTTCATGGGAGGCGTCAAACCATCGGGGAAGTACACATTGTCCTTGAACTCGTCCAGGTCTTCTGGTTTGTCGAATATAACTACGGATCACAGCAGACACGGGGCGCTACTTATCATCTGCGCAACATCGTTTGTTTTGAAGTACTGTTGCGTATCGAGCGTTTTGTATGTCTCCACGTGGCGCGGCAAGTCGAGCAGCAGTCCCTTGTACTCCGCAGTCCCCAATCGCAATTGGCACAGTCTGGGCTGCTTTTCGTTTTTGGTGGGGAGGATTGTGATCTGCGTCTGGTCTCCCCGCTTAATCTAGAGCGTGAACGGACGGGCATCAGCTCCTGCGTGCTCCTCGAACGCGGGAACGAGCGACGGGACGACGCGCAGCACCGTCGCGACCTCGATTTCTTCAAACATAGGGCAGAGTGCTCAATCCCTTCCGAAGCAAGTACGCGCGTGCAGTGATCATTGTTTTGGGCGGATCACTGAATTGAAGGATTGAAAAGGAAGTCGGCAAATAAAGCGAAAAGCCCCCGTTGTACCGAAAGCGCCCTATCGTTTCGTGTAGAGCAACCCCGTTGTGAGATCATTTTCGACGTAAGCGCGGCGCGGGCGGATGACCGTTGTAGTCCCTAATCGAATCTCCATACCTGTTAAGTGTGCACTTTTCTGCACATATTGAATCGGCTGATAGTGTCAGAAGTCTGCTTAGCGAAATGGAACCCGTTGGTGGAAAAGAATTGGTCATGGCGATAACCTCCATAATTGAGGGAATTGCAAGCGTTGGGGACAGTCAGTCGCCTCTTCTGCCCCCAACCGTCTTTTCATGTTCTTGCGTTCCGCGGATTCGTCTATGTGACTACATTGAAAGGTAGGAGCTGGTGGTGGGTAGTGAGGGATAGAATCTACGCACACTCTGCGTGTAGTGATTCTTGTCTCATTTTGGCGGTCATTTACATCGACCGCTTCGTCGAGTCCACTCAGTTTTGTGTCGTGTCCCAGAACATGCACAAGCTGCTCTTGGCTGCCATCATGCTGGCGTCGAAGTTCTTTGATGACACCTTCTGCAGCAATGCATTCTTTGCTGAAATAGGCCTAGTCTCGCTTGCTGAAGTGAATCGCATGGAGCAAGTCTTCCTGTCCGCAATTCATTATTCCCTTTATGTGGACGAGAAGCTGTTCCTGCGGTACTACTCCGATGTCTGCTACCGCGTTCACTGCTCTCGCTGTTCCCTCCATTGTTGTTGCTCACCGGTAGATGCGAGCGTGCTTCCCTATTCCATGTACCCTATGTCCTCGTATCCCTTCGGAGAGCCCGATGGTTGCTGGAGCTCCGCCCGACCCCTGTCCGATGTTGATTACCCGTGCTTCTCTACCCCTCCTCGCAGCATGTCAACGGAGGTGGAGGTGGTAGACCCCTTCGAATCAATGGAATCGGCGGAGCCCGTTGTGCCCGTGATGTCCATGATGCCCATGATGTCCATGGCAGGGGAGTCCTTGCCCTCCATGCAGCATGCGCCATATGTGCAACCTATGCAACCTATGCAGCATGTCCAGCATGTCCAGCATGTCCAGCATGTCCAGCATGTCCAGCAAGGAGTGCCTACGCCGAGGAAGCATGCCGTGCTGCACTCCTTCGACTCGGTGGAGGCGAAAGAGCCGTCGTCCATTCTCCCGACCTTCGATACGAATTACTGGGATGTCAGCTATCCCTGTTACCAGAATTGCTGGTGACGTGTTTCTTCCAAACAGTCCAACCACTAAAGGAACTACTTATTCAGAGCTACACGGATCTTTGACACGAAGGACGCAAACTCCTCTTGCGAACACAAGTTGATGGAGGGCAGCACGCTCGCGAACGCCTTCTGCAGCGCCTGCAGCGCCGCCGGCGTGTCCTCCGCCTCGTTGACGTACCGCGCCAGCCGCGCCACGGCCGCCGAGTTCAGCTTGGTCATCGGCGCGCCGCGCTGGCTGAGCCGCTTCTGCAGGTCGTTAGTGACCTCCAGCAGCTGGAAGTACACCTTGTTCTTCAGCTTCATCGACCGCCGCGGCTTCTCCTGCCCCGTAGTGCCCGCTTGCACGCTTTGCATGGTTTGCACAGCAGGCATAGTGGATGCGGCAGACACAGCCGGCACAGCCTGCATCGCATGGGAAGAGGGCACGGTGGGCGTCAGGGCAGTGTCCTCCTCGTTCAGCACGCCGATGGAGGTGCCGTCCGCCACGCTGGTGTTCTGCGAGTACCCGAATCCTGGGGGCAGCAGGGGGTACGAGTAGTTGGACGCCATCGGCGAGAACTACGCGTGAGCGGGCGCACGAAACCGTACGGAGTACGGGGGAAACTGCACCTCCATGCGCATGCGCGTGCGCAGCGCCTCGTTCTCGACCGCCAGCTTCTACGCCTCACGCCGCGCCCGCGCGCCCACATCCGCCAGCTCCGCCTTCTTCTGCAGCGCCTCCAGCTGCGGCTGGCCCTCCTGCAGCTTCTCGATGGTGCGCTGCGCCTGCGCCAGCTCCTGCACCTTGCCCTCGTACAGCTTGAGCAGCTACGCGTGATGGGGAGGGAAATGCGCCACCTTCTCCATGTCGCTCCATTTGCCGTCAGTGTTGAGCAGCGAGTGGATCACCTGCTTCTGCTGCTCGATCACCGCCTGCAGGTCGTTGGGCGCCGCCTGGGCGCCCGCCTCGGTCGATCCGTAGGACAGCAGCTGGTCCTTGAGCAGCTTGATGGTCAGCGCCTTGGCCTCGTTGTCCTTCATCAGTGTGGCGACCTCGTTCTCGCGCTCCTTCAATGCTGCCGTCGTCTTGCGGTAGTCCTCACATACGCGACGATACGACTCATAATCGATCACCGACTTCTCGTTTTCCTCTTCCTCTGAGCTATCTTCTGGTAGACTCTCCTCCTCCTCCTTCTCCGAAACGGAGGGAGCGGAGCTCATTTGCTGGCCTTGCTGACTCTCATGGAGGAGGTCGTTGAAGAGAACTCTCTAGAAGTCATGCTTTTCACCCCCGAAGCGCACATCCGACTCACTCCTCCTGTCACTTGCTCTCGCCTTCTCCGCGGATCTCCGTTCCGTCTGCACATCTCCGTTGGCGGCGAGCACCGGATAGAAAAAAACGCCCAATCGCGAGAAGAATCCCGCTTTGGGCGAAGCGCTTCGCAGCCAAAGGAAGGACAGTATCAGAACAATAAACAGAACGCATGCGGCTATCGCCCAGGAGGACTACGACTAACACTCCGTCCGGCGAGGCACACATCTTCCAGAAAGCCCTCGATATCGTTCGGCGACAGGTTTGTAGTGGGCTTCATTCCAACCGATCGAAGATGACCATGCGTACTCTTGTGGGGGCCAAAAACGGCCCGATTTTTGCTGCCTAGCGGTTTGAATTGCGTTGTGGGGAGCAAACTGGTGTTTGAATCACTTCTAGCAAAACAATCTGGCCTTTGAATCCCGCCTGGCAAAACAAATTGGATTAACTCGCATTGATGGAAACAAACAGAGCACTCACGCTTCACTAACGGATTTCCGATACACTTGTCTCCAATAGTCACCTGCAGACCGTTCATGTTGATCTGCGCACGCATGTACTGCATGTCGTCCACGCCGGGCATGGTCGCCAGCCGCTCCTTGATGGTGTCCAGCTGGTCGGCGTCCTTCGTCAGACAAATGAAGAAGCCGCCGCCGCCGGCACCCGCGAGGGAGCTGCCGATGATGATGTCGCCGAGGCGCTCGCGCATCTCCACCACGAACTTGGGCTCGGACTGCGGCGCCATGGTCTTCTTGCTCTGCCAGTAGTTGCTGAGGCAGGTGCCCACGGCCTGCAGGTCGCCGCGCAGGATGGCGTCGCGGCAGACGTAGGAGTTATCGCGCAGGTCGGTGACAGCCTGCAGGATCGACGGCTCGCGCGCGTACCAGTGGCGGATCACGTCCTGCAGCAGCGAGCGCGCCAGGCGCTGGCGGCCCGTGTAGATGCACACCAGGCGGTGGTTGACCTGCTCCACGAACTCGGGCGACACGGGCAGCGTCTCGGTGTGCACCGCCACGGGGAAGGCGTTGGGGCTCACGGAGAACTTGAAGCCGGGCAGCAGCCCGCCCACCTGGTCCTGCCAGCCGCCGCCCGTCGTGAGCAGCTGCTCCAGGATCAGCACCGAGTGCACGATGGAGTCCGCGTCGTACTCATAGCCCACCGCCGTGCAGATCGCCTACGCCTCAGCGCCCGCCCGCGCGCCCACCGCCAGCAGCGCGCCGGAGAGAACGGAGCTGGTGCCCAGCCCGCTGCCCTGCGGCAGCGTGGACTTGGTGCGCACCTCAATGCCGCCGCCCACGTTGAAGTTGAGCTGCTGGTCCAGCTCCTGGCTCGAGTTGGGATTGATCAGGCCCAGCGCGATCACCGCGCACTTGAACAGCGCGCCCGGCGCCAGCGGCTGGTGGTAGTCCGCGATGTCCGCGAGCGTCTTCCAGACGATGGGCGAGGAGGCGGAGTCCTCGGGCGGCTGCAGCACCAGCACGGGGTCCTTGAGGCGACGCGCGGAGGCGACGACGGGCATCTGGCCTAGGGATGAGCGGACACAAGCAGGACGACCCTCCAGGTTGATGGCGACGTTCACGCACACGCCGCCCTTCTGCAGCTCGTAGGTGATGGGGGGCGTGTCCGTCCAGCCGCCCGCCAGGTCCGCGCGGATGGGGCAGGAGGCGTGCACCCAGGTGCCCACGGGTGGCGCGGCGGTGCGGCGGAAGAAGCGCGCGCACTTGTAGATGACCTCGCTGACGAGCACGCGCGCGGCGGCCTCGTAGTGGCGCGCGGCGCGCACCATGCGCTCGGGCGAGTTCATCCACTTGGTGCGCAGCGCGGCCATCATCTGCACGGCCTCGCCGATGCGGCCCTGGCGTAGCGACTCCATGGGCGTGTCCCAGTCGGGGTTGTGCGCCGGGCCGGAGCGCAGCCCGCCCTTGTTGTGCGCCATCTCGGCGAGGAAGTCGGCGATGGTGGAGAAGACGCGCGGCACGAGGTTGATGGGCAGCGAGGCGGCGAGCGCGTCGAGGCGCTAGGGGTGAGAGAGGGCGCGCGCAGGCACCTCGAGCGCGAGGTCGTTCATATCGCCGTAGGAGACGATCTTCCGGATGACCTCCAGCACGCACTTGTCCTCGCCGTTGCGCAGCACCTCCTCCATCTTGGCGATGCCCACCTCCATGTTCAGCTTCTTGCGCCACTCGAAGGACGTCGACGGGTTGCAGTAGGTCAGGATGTCACTCAGCGAGATGCGCTCGCACACGCGCCAGCGCCGCACGCTCTCCACGGAGGCGTGCTCCAGGTCCTGGATCCACAGCGCCACGTCCCAGTCGTCCTCCTTGCTCAGCACCGGGAACAGCTTCGCGCTCCACAGCGAGCGGTCGTCGTCGCTCGGCCAGATCTTCTTCGGCGACACGCCCGCCACCTCGAAGAAGCGGTCCCACGACTGCCCGCAGACCATGGCGCCGCTCGAGCCGAACTGCGCCTTGATGGGGTCCTCCACGCCGTAGCAGATCAGCACCGACTGGTGCGAGTCGCTCAGCTGGCCCGCCGTGATGCCCTCGTCGGGCGACGCCGTGTTGATCTGCGCCACGGCGATCTCCTGCACCGCGATGCTGTCGTGCACCACCAGGTCCTCGTAGCTGCGGATCTGCGACACGAACGACTGCGAGCCGATCTTCCAGTTGCCGATCAGGCGCGAGTGCTCGATCACGGAGTGCTCGCCGCAGACGCCCTCGCCCATCACCAGCGAGTTCATCACCACCGCGTGCTGTACCGCCTCCTCGTTCTTGATGAAGCTGCGCCTCAGTCCCCGTCGTCGCCCTCACCTCTGCACGTGCGGCGCCAGGTGCAGGCGCGAGTACCACTTCGACGGCTCCGTCAGGAACGCGATGTTCTCCTTCTACGCCTCACCGCCGCCCGCCGCGCGCACCGTCGTGCCCACGTGCACGAAGTCGGAGCCCTTGGGCACCGCCACGTTGAACTGGATCTTGCGCAGGTGCTTCCAGAAGATGTCGCGCGCGTCCTTCACCGCCTGCACCCTACGCCTCACCGCGCACCAACGCCCTCACTGCTTGGCGGAGGTGGGCAGGTTCATGTACTCCTCGTAGGTGAGCGGCGAGTCGCCCAGCGCCTCCATGATGTCAGAGTACAGCTCGATGCGCAGCGGCGTCGCGCCGCTATCCACGCCCATGTACGTGCACGCGTCCAGTGGCGGGTACAGGTGGATGTTGGTCAGGATCTGCGTCGTCTGCGAGTCGAAAAACACGACGCCGGAATCCAGGTCCACCTTCTCCACCTCCACGCCGTCCACCACCTCCGTGTGCACCGCGCCCTTCGCGCGCAGCTGCTCGACGGACGCCTTCTGGCAGAACTCGATCACATGGCCGTCAGCGTCGTGGATAAAAACGCCATGTCGGGTACCGTAGTCGATATCCATAGGAATGCCAAGGCCCGTCACGCCGGGCTTGCTCCAGTCCGCCTTGGAGTACTCGCCGAAGTCCAGCAGCACGTCCGAGGAGCACACAATCAAACCGGGGGGCGAGTCCTTGAAGGCCTTCGCCAGGTTCTGGAGCAAAAAGTCGAACGGAGTCATCACCTCCTCGCACAGCGTGGAGTTCACCGCGGACCAGGCCTACGCGTGAGCCCCGCGCTCAGCCCCCACCTTTCCGCACAGACTCTGCAGCGGAGAACGACGACTATCGCCGCCCGAGTGAATGATCACGATTTTGGAGTTTGCAAGAATATCGGGAGAAACGGATGCAAATCCAGCACGAGCACTGAGGTGCTCACACGCAGCAACGATTGCGTTGAACGTCGCGCCGCCACTACGCTCACACCACGCCATCCGGCCTTACCTTCCCACACGGGCGGAGGAAGGGTCTGGCACAGCAAGGACAAATGTCTCCTTGGGGATGAGACCACTCTTCTGTCTGTGCTCCAGCTCCGTCTGATACGCCGCAGCCTACGCCCATCATCCGCAGCCCCACGCCCATCACCTGCTTGGCGCCAGCAGCAGTCACTACAATAGCGGTAAACTGTTCCATGATAGATAGAATGAGAACGCCCATTTGAAGAAATAATCGGGTCCTCCTTCCTCCGAACGTCCCTTAATCTAGTGAAGGACGTTATCCTTTGTTTCGCATGGCGGCGCGATTTGAGTGTGCATACCATGTAGTCTGGTTGGGATACGGCCGGAGAAGGGAGGTTAATGGATTCAAATCAATTGTCGGGGATACTCCGCCCACGTCCTCCTCCACGCGAACTCTACATAGGGTTGGCAGGGACGCCCTTCCACGCCATGGATTGTTCCAGAAGAGGAGTGCCGTCGCCGCGGTAGTTGCACGAGCCAATCCAATGACTCGATTTTATTCCGACCATGGCACCCTATCATAAACCCTCACATCCCTCATAATCTTTTTATTTGTCGTGACGATTATGAGTGGTAAGTCTGTGCCTGCCCGACGGAG